>SL_3KL_010_SEDDRAFT_10006572_pt1 | contig 10395 bp, 8 predicted proteins | sample SodLakKL_010_SED_2_FD_10381 | JGI IMG/M metagenome (IMG submission 10381)
AGCGAAGCGAAAGTCCTTCAATCGTTACGAGTTCGTTGGCAAATAGACGCTTAAAGGACCTACGGACGCTTTAAGGTCTTTTAACCACTAAACGCGTTAAACCCTTGTTAGAAGTGAAAGATGTAAGCATTCATCAAATACGTCAGCGTACTTTGTGCCTCTGCGGTGAACCTCTCTAATCCTCGTAAATCATCTTTCGCGTCATTCCGCCGTCGATAACCAGGTTTTCCCCGTTAATAAAGCCGTTTTTGGGATCACACAGAAACAGACAAGCTCTTGCAATATCTTCCGGTTTGCCAACCCGGCGGGAGGGATGCTGAATATGATCGATCTCACGAAGTTTCTCGTAATTTCCTGTATGGATCCATCCCGGGCTGATGCAGTTCACCCGAATATTCATCTCCGCAAAGGAAAGGGCCATGGCATGGGTCAGTGCTATAATTCCGCCTTTCGAGGCTGCATAGGCTTCAGAATTCCTTTCCGACATCAGCGCCCGTGTGGATGCGATATTGATGATAGAGCCTCCATCATTCTCTTTCATAAACTTTGCCGCTTCTCTTGATACCAGGAAACAGCTTCTGAGATTGGTATTCAGCACCCGGTCCCAGTCATTGACGGATAGTTCGAGGGGAGGTGAAAATTCAGAAATTCCGGCGTTATTGATAACTGCGTCGATTTTCCCAGTCTTATGAACAGTCTCTGCAACAAGGTTCTCGATCTCATCCGGCTTCGCAACATTGCACTTGATAAAAAGTGCGCTGCCTCCGTTTTCTGTCAAATCTCCGGCAAGCTTCTCACCGTTACTGCGGTCGATATCAGCAATAATGACCGAATAACCGTCTGCTGCGAAATCTTTTGCTACTGCTTTTCCAATTCCGTTAGCCCCGCCTGTAACAATTACGGTTCGATTCATTACAGTTTTGATATTTGGTTAAAAAAAAAGGACGCCCCAATGTGAGGTGTCTGTTTAAGATAGATGTTTTAGCCGGAATCAGAAGAAGTTATCATATATTTCGCTGACGGAGCATGACTGATTACTACTCTCAGGTATCTTTACAGTTCATCAATTATCTCGCCAAGCTGTTGTTGAGAGGAAAAGTAAATCATTTCAGTACGGTTCAGTTCTCTCATGCATAGGGTGTCGGGTACAATCACCGGTTTTTTGTAGCTCAATGCCAAATGTACGCCGCCTGAGGTAAGGTTTTCACTGAAGTTAAAGATGACATAATCGCTTGCATTCAGAAATTCAGGAACACTGTCTTCACTGATGAAACGTGGAATTATGATAATGTTTTCAACTCCATTGATCATTTTTTTCAGCTTTTTAAAGTGCTTCATTTGTCCTTTTTTAACCGGCCCTGCTATAACAAGTTTTTTCTGTATTGGCTGATGTATGAAGATTTCGCATACCTGCTCTATTTGCTTGTAAGCGCTAATGTGACCAATCATCAAAAAAAGCCTGTCCTGCATTTTGATACTGGCTTCAAATCGATGGTTTATGGCTTCGACCGCTGAAGCCCTTGGCATAAGTTCGGCAGGGTATTTAGGATGGGGTATGAATCGAAATTTATCCTCCGGCACTCTGTAGAAAAATGCGATCTCCGGTATAGCCGAACGGCACTGAATATGGAGCAGGTCGGCATTAGTAGCAAGCCAGCGCCGAACGGAGTAGTTAATGCGCTTATATTTGCAATCGAGAGGCATTTTATTATGAACAGTCCACACAAGCTTTCCGCCTGTCCATTTATAGAGAATAAGGCACGGCAAGGTGTAAAAAAAAATGATCAGGTCAAATATACCCGTACACTCGAGCCAGTGATGATGTAAGATTACAGGCTTGTTTCTGATGGATGCAATAACAGGTATAACATGACGCCAGCGATTTATGCTTTTAAATCTGAACTGATCCTTCCTGAAGAGCTCTTTATACAGGAGATAAAGATAATCGGACTGTTTATAACCAAACCGGATTGGCGGTGTGACAAATACAGTAACCTTATCGTGCCCCACAATTTCGCTGTACAGATCTTCCATCTGCTTTTCATCATTCATGCCGACTGTATGAACTTATCAGAAATAGTATTGTACTCCGAATGAATGCACCACTCCGAAGCCCGTCGAGAATGGCACTAATGCGTAATTTACACGAATTGGTTCAATGAGCAAACCCAGGCCAAGACTAAAAGGCCTTTCGGTAGGGCCAAACCTGTATCCGCCCTGAAGACTGAAAAGATCGCCAATTCCTGTGCTCAAGGCTAAACTGAGAAATCCCTCATCCGGATCGCGGTCGAGAAAATCACTGGTTGGCGAATCCTCAAGCGGTTTGCTCCAATCAGTATGAAGTGAAACAAGTACAGGCAGATCATTCAGGCCGGGTGTGATAAATTCTATAAGATCTGCTGACATTCCTGCGTGGAAAGTGGTTGGAACAGGCGTGGCGATAAAATCGAGCTCCTCCATTTCTCCCAGATTTTTTAAAACGGCACCAACTCTTACCCTTTTGTCAAGAAACTCCGCGGCTGCTCCAAGAGATACCGCATACCCGTTAGCTATAAGCTGGAAAACTTCTTCATTCAGATACTGAAGCGTGATTCCGGCCGAAACGGGCCCGAACCGGTACGCGAAGGCACCCGAAATTGAAAGATAGCTGATTGAGAATGTGCCTTCGGGAGGTCCCGGAGCAATCCTCGCCTCAAAATCATCGGCTCGTGATGCATAAACGCCGAAGGCAGCAGCGGTTCTCTGCCCAAGAAAATTAACGGCGGCGAACTGATTATTTACGTTGGATATCCAAAGCGTGTAATTCAGGTCTACGGACTGCCTTTCTTCCATTGCCAAGAGGGCAGGGTTGGAATAGATTGCAGACGGACCGGTAAGAGTTGCCGTTCCTGCTTCCGATATAGACAGAAGGCGGGAGGAGGGACCTATATTGAGAAAATCCATGCCGCTGCCGGTTTCCTGGGCAAGTATAGTGAGCGGCATCAAGGACAATAGCAGTGTGAACAGCAGAAACTTTTTCATTCTCCAAGTTACATGTTTAAACGAATGGAAAAAACATGCATGTTTGTCAGCTGATTCGGTTCTCTTACAAATGCGTAATCAACCGATGGCATGAAACGATCGAAAGGCAGATGCAGCGAAAACCCGAAGGAGGGAAGCACCAGGTTTTCTCCGCCTGTATCTGCCCATTGCAGCCCGGTTCTAGCGGTAACCCGTTCATGTACGTCCACAGCTGTGCCTGCCCTTAGGTATGTAAACCCCTCGGTAATTGACTCTCTGCGCTGTACCGGAACCGGAAACTCATTCTGATTAACAGTTTCTGTAATAAGCCTTTCAGCCTCGGCAACCCTGCGTTCAACGTCTGTACTCAGCAGCCAGCGTCCTGAAACGGCATATGAAACCCCCGTAATGATTCGAAGTGGAAAACGGAGCGTACCGTCGGCTGAGCGCTCGGTTCCGTACAGAGCTGAAGAATCAATCTCATACCCGGAGAGAATATCTTTTATGGTAAATGCTGCGGCCAGGCGATCGGTAGCCTTGAAGAGAATTCCGACATCAAGTCCGATGGATCCGGTGGATGCTACTTCACGGTGGTAATCGGCTATGTTGTATTTAATTCCAAGACCCGCCATAAATCGCTCATGAAACTGCAGGCCAAACCCGGCACTTAACTGGTACTCTGCAGTCGAAAGCATCCCGGTATGAAAGCCGCTTGAATTTCGGCCGTCAATATCGATTACTCTCGCATTCATTACCGAAAGACTGATTCCGGCCATTGGCGGGAGATGAACGTGTACTGCAGCCATATGGAGGCGCCGATCGAACCGGAGGGCCGCCGTCGAAAAGTCGGCCTGTACCGACTCACTGATCATTGCCGCCATGGCCGGATTATAGTAAGCATACACGCCCTGCTGATGAACTGCTGACATCGCATTGCCCATAGCCATGCCCCGGGGCGAAAAACCCATCCGCGTAAACTCGCCCGCATAGCCTCCGCTCTGCGCAAGAGCAGAGGATATCGAGGCAAACATAAGGATGATAGCGGGTGCTATGTATTTGGTTCGTCTCAAGTCAGTTGACTTCTATTTTTAAGGATCTGTCAGCGCAGCCGCCTCCGAAACATCGGGGCGGGTTTCTGACAGCGTCCGATAATAAAGTTGAAACTCCAAAGTCCCCTCTGGAGAGGGGATTTAGGGGTGTGTTTGTAAAGACTAAAAATGTCGATTCAATCTAGTTCCCTATCAAAAATCTCACTACTCAATACTTGCTACTTGATACTCAAAACTCATTACTCAAATCAAAAAATCAATCCAGTAATAAAATCTTTCCATCTGTTCGTCCACCGGGTTTATCGATGATATAGATGTAGGTACCGCTTGCCGCAAGCCGGCCCGAATCGTCCGTTCCGTCCCACACCGCTTCATAGCTGCCGGGGCCCATTGGCTCAACCAAAAGCGTGCGAACCCGGTTCATACCAAAGTCGAACAGGCGAACCGTTGCAGTACCCTGCTGCTCCATTTCGAATTTTATCCGAACTACCGAGTGCTGCCTCGGGGAGTAGGGGTTGGGGTATGCATAGGTTGATACATCCGGAGCATCGGACTGATACACATTACCGCCCCTCAGAGGCATATCAACCCGGACTATCCGCCAGCTATCACCGCCATCATCGGTGGATGCAAGGCCATCGCCGGTGCCTACCCAGAGATTTCTGTCGGTCGCTGAAACTGTGAAATACCGGGTATCGCTACGGATGAAGCTGTTCAGGCTTTGAATCCGGTCAACCCTGCTCCAGGTTTCGCCGTTATCATCAGAGCGGTAAAGCCCGTTATCGGCTGCTGCAAATACCTGTCCGTTAAAAAATCCGATATCATTTACACGAACTCCCTCTAGGTGTCGGGAAAAGGTTTCGCCTCCATCGGCCGTAGAGACAATTCCAAACTGATCCCTGTTTTGCGGGTCGGTTCTCCAGTTGGTCATCCATACCCGGCCTGTTGCGGGGTCTTCACGGATAGCCACAATCCAGTTAGCCAGCAGTCCCTGGCCAACATCCGGTTGCCAGGCAATGCGATGCCACGCAACCTCTTCGAAGGGTGCATCCAGAACATTGTCTGATATATTGATCCCGCCGGCAGTGCCTACCCAGGTTCTCCCGCTGCTGTCGATCAACAATCCGAAGCCGAGAAGGTTGGTATCGAAACGCGGATCATAACGATTAACCTGATCTCCATCAGTGGTTTGTGACCTCCATGTAAATTCATTCGAAGGAATCAGCTCAGTTTCTGTGTAAGGCGGAAGAATCATTCGTTCCCATGTTACGCCGTTATCGGTACTTCGAAGCAGTCCGCTCGCCCAGTTCACGGAAAGCATCGTGCTGCCGGAAAAATCCACTTCGAAAGGCGGTGACTGTTCAGGAACGGTGATCCGGGTTCGGATGTAAGTCTGTCCGCCATATTGAAACTCAAGATCACACGGTGGACCAATGGAATTAGCATCGCATCCGTCGGGCGATCGGTCATCAAGAGGGAAGGGGATAAAGCTCCAGCTGCCGCCGCTGTTGCTGCTTCGGTAATATCCCATGGCTGCCTGAACGGGATCGCCGCCGCGCGTGGATGTAAAACCAAGTCCCGCAAATACATTTGAGCCGTCAACAGATAGTGAAAACACCCGGCCGCGGCCACCAAAGATACTGTCGGCATTTTCAGGGACAAAGATTTCACCGGTATCCTCAAAGAATGCGTTTAGGCCGGGACCTGTCCAGAGTATGCTACCGCTGCCTTCGACCGATGTGACTGAGTTCTGGCTGATGGTATTGAACCGGTCGGGTATGGGGCCGAAGGACTGGGCATGCGCCATAGAAGATAGCAGCATGGCTATCAGCATGCACAAGCAGGTTATTGATGAACAGGTAATTATCCGTGCGCAATTCATTCCCGAGTTTAGCGAAAAATGGGGAAGGGGGAAAGGTTTTTAAACTTTCTGAATAAAGCAGTGATATAGATTCTAACTCATCTATTTAACGATTCAGGTTCTAGATCACATTACCATAGAAATCTTGCCATTTTTAGAAATCATCCCATTGACTGCATTTTGTTTGTTCTTTTGTCTTGATACAAAAGAACGATCCCGAGGCGTCGGGACAAGGCGGTGAATTGCTTGTCGGCGGGTACTGGCTGAGGACGGAAAAATTTCAAGGCCGATAAAGTCCAGGGGCATTAGAAAAAATACAAGCGGCTTGTGAAATTTTTCAATTCGTCCTCCGACAGCCACCCTGTACCCGCCAATCAATTCAAGGCCGGGGTTTCCTCGAAATTTTTTGGTTATTGTTATTTGCCGTTATTTATGGAATTATGCTAATCAATTTGCAATTTATTCTTGGCTCTGATAGAATCTCGAATTCATAATTATCTAGAACCCCATGAGGTGCCAATTCATTGTGGCTCATTGATTATCATACCAACGTTTCAGGCTCGTCAAGATCCCTGAACTGAAGAGCGTAAAGATGGCTGTAGAGGCCATCCCGGGATATTAACCGGTTATGGGTTCCCGATTCCACAATTTCACCGTTATCAAGTACCAGGATCATATCGGCATTTTGAACGGTGGAGAGCCTGTGGGCAATGACAAAGGTCGTCCGGTTCTTCATCAGTTTCTCGAGCGCATCCTGTACCTGGGCTTCCGACTCTGAATCGAGGGATGATGTTGCTTCATCCAGAAGCAAAATGGCAGGATCTTTCAGGATAGCACGGGCTATGGCCAGCCTCTGACGCTGGCCGCCACTCAGTTTCACACCTTTTTCACCGATCAATGAATCGTACCCATTTGTCATCTCCATAATGAAGTCGTGGGCATTGGATGCCAAAGCCGCTTCCGCAACCTGCTCATCTGTAGCATCCAGGTTGCCGTACCGGATATTTTCTTTCACGGAGGTGCCGAACAGGTATACTTCCTGTGGGACCAGCGAAATCTGCTTTCTGAGCGACTTTATCCGGTACGCCCTGATATCGGTGCCATCGAGGAAGATGGCGCCCTGCTGTGGGTCATAGAACCGGGGGATGAGGTTAAGCAGCGTGGTTTTGCCGGCACCGCTAGGGCCAACCAGGGCGATGGTCTGCCCGGGCCTTGCATCAAAGCTGATATTTTTGAGAACGGGCCGCCCGTCATCATAGCTGAACCAGACATTTTCGGCCCTGATGCCGCCCTCGGCTTCTGCAAGATCGATGGCATCCGGCTCATCCTCAATTTCCGGGATCTCTTCCAGCAGGTCGAAAATGCGTTCGGTAGCACCGGCTGCCGTATTGATGGCGGCATAGAGCCGGGAGGTTTGGCTGACGGACCTTGAAATGTTGAGCGCATATATGATGAATGCAACCAGGTCGCCGGCAGTCAGGCGACCTGCCAGCACTTCCTGTCCGCCATACCAGAAGATGATGACAAGGGTACTGAGGAAAAGGATGCCGACGCCCGACCAGAAGAGCTGTGTAAGCACCACCTTTCTTCGGGCTGTTCCGAAAAGCTGCTCAACGGCATTGTTATACCGGTCAACTTCATAATCTTCCCTGACGAACGCCTTCACAAGCCGGATGGCTCCCAGTGCATCTTCGGCAACAGCGGTGGAATCGGCCAGGTCGTCCTGAATGCTTCGTGAGAGCTTCCGGATCTTCAGACCGAAATAGCGGGTTGCGATAGTTATCAGCGGAACCGTCAGAAAAATGACAATACTCAGTCTCCAGTTCAGCACAACCATAAGGGCAACCGAACCGACGAGGGAAAAGGTGATGGTGAACATCTGCGGAAGGGAGTCGGTAAGGGCGGTGCGTATGGAGCCGACGTCGTTGGTTAGCCGTGAGGTAATTTCACCCAGCCTTCGTTCCGCGTAAAACCTGAAACCGAGCCTGTGCAGGTGCTCATAAACTTTCTTCCTCAGGTCGGTAATCACTCGTTCTCCAACCCATTCGAGATGATAGTTGCCGGTAAAGGAGAAGAGGGCCTGAAGAATGAAGAGACCGAAAAGGCCGATGGCAAGCAGGTTCAGAAGCTCCCTGTTGCCGGCTTCAAATACGGCATCCAGAAGTTCACGCAGCCCCAGCGGAACCGTGAGCCAAATGGCCGAGGCAATCAGCACGGCAACCGTGGCCAGGTAGAATCGGAACCTGTACGGCTTGCTGAGCGCAAAGATATCGCTTAGCGTCTTACGGAGCGATTTGATGCTCCTTTGTTCTTTTTCGTTCTGCTCGCTGTTCATCTATCGGATTAATTCAGCATGATAAACAATTCGTTCCAAAATGAATGAAAAGAGTTTATGTGAGCTGAACTAAACTTTTTTCCTGTAAGCTTAAATAAACCCAATCCGGATGGAACCATGCTTTGAACTTTTAGAGTGCCGTTTAGTTGCTATTCAGTCCGGGAACCAAATATATAAGGGGCTAAGATGGAGAAGGATGAAACACTGAGTAGTTCATCAGTGAATGATAAAGGCAGATTTTTTAAAAATATAAAGCTTCGCAACCGGCAAATTACGCACATTTTTTATATCACGGCTATGGTTTACATGACCGTACTTGTATTTGCCGGATTCTGGACATCATACTTCGGCCAGTTATTTGCCGGTTTACCTGTCAGGCACTGGGTTATTCATCTTCACGCCGCTGTTTTTACAGGCTGGCTGGCTCTGCTTTTAGTTCAGGCATCACTGGTGGCTTCCGGCAATACAAAACTTCACAGGAAGCTGGGTGTGGCAGGAGGGATCTATGGATTCATGATTGTGTTGCTCGGGCTCATTATAGCCTTTTTGTTTCCGCTTCAGAACATGGAGAGCGGCCTCTGGACTCTCGATGAAGCCGCATCATTTTTGATTTTGCCGCTCGGAGATATCCTGATATTCAGCGGTTTTTTCGGAGCCGCTATCTGGTACAGGGGTAAAAGCGAGATTCACAAACGGCTGACTCTACTCGCATCCGTAATGCTCGTTTTCCCTGCTGTTGCGCGTATTTTTGGTGAAACCAGGATCTTCGCACTGATGATATTTTGGCTCTCTCCGGTACTGGCAGGTATCATTCTGGACAGAGTTCTGTATAAAAAGATACATCCAGTGTACCTATTGGGTATTGCTGTATTTTTGCTGTCGATTGCCCGGGTGCTTGTCTGGCAAACCGATGGCTGGCTGCAAATTGGCCGATCTCTTTTGGGGATTTTTATCAGATGATTTCTGACCCAAGCCATTTGATTTAGCTTCTGAATTCAAAGATCTATTCAAAAACCTGGAAAACCCCGATATAGGTTGTGCTTCCGATGAAGTCATCAACATCACCGGAAGCACCGCGCCTTATTCAATACTCAATGAAATTGACTCGATCCTGTCTCCCCGGTGCGTAAGAGCAAATGTAAATTGCTGGCCTGTGCCGGAAATAGATCCATTGGCTTCAATGATCACCTCATGCTCATCTATTCGCGGGGAGAGATATTCTTCATATTGTTGGGCCACTCCCATAATGGGATTCAACGCTTCGATATCAGGCAGCGTAACCGACTCATTTTCCATCAAAGCCTGGAATCCTGCCCAGTCTACAACCCAGACATGAACCTGCGTCCCCTCGGTATGGGCCATGATGGGGAATGCTCCCTGTTCTGCATCCGCTTCTATCACAAATTTGCCCTGTACGGTTAAATCACACCCAAAAGCTGCGGGTGGATCGTAGTAAGTTAAAAAATTGAAGTCGTCACGAATGCAATCCGGGTCTCTGTAAAAAGGAATCACAAGCTGGCCGTTCGTTACAAAGAACTGGTTTAAAATGGGCCCAACTCGGGCATAAATCGGGATGCCGGGATCCTCATCGGGAAAGAGGATAGTCACATTGCCGGGATCTTCCATCAGTTCCCCAAACAGAATGGAAGCCTGTTCTAATTCAGTTAAGACATCATCATTATCATTGCTATCGGTAGTACCGCATGCCATAAATGCAAAGATGATGATGCAAATCAATGTTGCGGAAACTCCACCGTACTTTAGTTCGAAATAACTTTCTGCGAGACTGAACAACTTTGGTATCTGTTTCATCGTCCTGAATTTTTGTTAATGTTTAAGAAGACGATGACAATCTACATTGAGCCGCATCCCATCAGATAGTAAAAAAGCGACAAATTTGGTGTGGGGAATGTGGAATGTGGTGTGGGGAGTTAAAAAAAACTGTAAGGAATTCTGGTTTTTTGGTTTTTATAGCCTGGATTATTCATAAAAGACCTTCGATTTCAGGAGATCCTTCGACTTCGTTCTTCGGAAAAGCACGAAGAACTCCGCTACCGGTGACAGATTTATTCGTTGAGTTCGACCAAGGTGTATCCCAAACGCCTTGCCTGTTTATGCAGGTTGTGTAATCGGCGCTCTTGATACTGTTT
>SL_3KL_010_SEDDRAFT_10006574_pt1 | contig 10393 bp, 6 predicted proteins | sample SodLakKL_010_SED_2_FD_10381 | JGI IMG/M metagenome (IMG submission 10381)
AAAGGGATAAGAGGTGATTTTGGTATTACCGATCGATTTGCATTACTCGGCGAAGTTGCTGCCGTTAACTTTGGAGATGCATTTTACCAGGCCGGGATCAGTATCACATGGGTTCCTGATCTGCTTAAAATGGATATCACATACGGTGAGGGCTTCAGGAGACAGGAAACTGCACTCGGTTTCAATATTGGAATTGCATTTACGCCGGATACGCTCTGGTGAAATTAAACCAGTATTGCTCCACCCTATGATTCGGGTCAGTATCTGCCAATAATCTCTCAGGATAATTTTGTAAGTCATTCTTTTTTAAACTTCTTTTCAATCCTGATCAAATCGTTAGCTAAATACCAGGTGTTCGATTAGGTATATGATCCTTATCATGTGTATTAGCTACTGAAAACCGGTTATGGATCATCCAACAACGAAACAGATAAGGGAATGGGCGGAGAAGATCAGCCAGTCTGACAGAGATGCATTCAATGCTCTCTTCAGGGCACTGTACTATCCGCTTACCTATTACGCTTACAAATACACGAAAAGCCAGGATCAGGCTTGTGATATCGTACAGGATGTATTTGTCCTTATCTGGCAGAATCGCAATGAGATCGATCCGGATCAGTCATTGAAATCATATCTGTATAAAATGGTCAGAAACAAATCATTGAACCATATGAGAGATCACACCAGCCGGATGGTTACCCTGGACCATTTGTCCGGAAACGACATTGAAGTTTTCAAACCGGATCAAATGGAAGATCAGCAAAAGTCGGCCGGCCGGCTGGAATCAAAATTTATGACCTGGATAGATGAACTTTCAGATCGAAGAAAAGAAGCATTTGAATTAAGCCGTTTTGAAGGCTTGAATCATGATGAAATTGCAGATGTAATGAATCTGTCAGTTAAAACGGTGAATAATCATATTGTGGATGCACTATCTCATTTGAGAAATCGATATGACGCCCACATTGAAAATGAAAANAGTATAGAAGAATGAACAGAAAACCTGAATCCGATCAACCTGAATCACTTCGCAATGGGATGTTTAAGCATCCTGACGAAGGTGANAGATCCCGGTTACAAGAAATGTGGGATTTATGCGGTTCGGCAGATGATGAAAAAAGAATGGATTTCAAAAACAAAATGAAATCTGCTGATAAGGCTCTTCTGGAGATCGAAGACAGGCTTGAATCCGGGAACTCCGGTCCGGATCGATATCAGATGAATACTGGAAGAAATAAAAAATGGATTCTCGCTGCAGCCCTGATCCTAATCGTTCTCGGAGCAGGCTTTCTGCTACTCCCGAAAGTATATATGGTACCTTATGGTGAAATTGCAGAAATTGAACTACCCGACGGCACTCAAGTGGAATTAAATAGCGGTACACAATTGCGACACAACCGCTTTTTCGGAATTACCAACCGGGATATCTCGATGAATGGCGAAGCCTATTTTTCAGTCCGGAATCATGAACTTCCTTTTATACTACATGCAAATGAATCCATTATTGAAGTTACCGGTACACGATTCAATGTTCGTTCCTGGTATAGTGATCCGGGAAGTGAGACCCACGTTGCCGTAACTGAAGGTGAAGTGTACTTCTACTCTGCCATAGCACCGGATAAACGCGTGACTCTTTCTCCCGGCCTGATGAGTTCGTGGAATACCTCAATGGCTGCACCCGGAGACCCTGAGCCGGTTTCTGTTGACCGGATATTGAGCTGGCGCGAAAATCTGTTAAACTTCGATGAAAAACCACTCTCGGTTATACTTGGTGAACTGGAACGGCGGTTTGATGTAAAAATAGATCTTGAAGTTCCGGAATTAAAGAGTGAAACATTAACTACATTTTATACTGAACATCGTGACCTTGAAATCGTACTAAATGATATCTGTCTCGTCAAAGGCCTTAGATATACTCAAACTGCAAACGGTTACAGAATTTATCGATGACTGAAGTTCAACGATTAAAGAGCAGCCTGAAATGGATCTGTTCAGGGATATTTTCTCTGATGATTATTACAAATTCAGTTTATTCACAGGATTTTAATAATGATGTATTTTCATTTGAATTCAGGGGTGAGAGGCTAAGTAATGTACTGGAAAAAGTTGCTGAGAGTGCAGGCCTGGACCTGGTTTATGATCCGGTACTCGTTCATGACTTATATATCCATAAACGGATTCATAATTTGTCNATGCCNGAACTGCTTCAGGAAGTTCTCAAAGATACACCACTCGACTTTATTACTCTCTCAACCGGTACCATTGTTATTGTTAAAACGGTTCGGGATGATCCGGCTTACGGATCATTTTCAGGCAGAGTTATCGATAGTACAACGGGAGAACCTCTTCCTGGTGCCAATGTAATGTTTGCAGATGCATCCGGAGGAACCAGTACAAATCGCGCAGGTAACTTCAGCCTGAACCGACTTGTTTCCGGATCCTATCATATCGTTTTCAGTTATGTTGGTTATGAACCGGTATTGAAAACCATAAATATAAATCCTGACCAGCAGCAGCGGGAAGTGATCAACCTTGATCCGAAGCCAATTCATATTTCACCGGTAATCGTTACCAGTCATGTTCCGCAAATGCCCCGGATGAGCGGCAATGGCGAAACGATGATAAACAATCATTACTGGGAGCATTCAGGCGGTATGCGAAATGCAATTCAATCACTGAACCTGTTTTCGGGAGTCCAATATGGGCTTCCAATGACAGACCTGCACCTTCAGGGCGGCCAGCGGGGGGACCATCGTATGCTTCTCGATGGTGTACCAGTCTATAATCCATATAGTTTCGGGCAGATGTTCAGTGCATTCAGCCCTCATGCAATTAATAAAGTACACTTGCATAAAGCCGGCTATGGTGTTCAGGAGGGTAGTCAGATTGCAGGTCTGATTGATTTGAATCATGATATTTCTGCAGCGAATGATTTTGGGTTCACGCTTCAGGGAGACCCCCTTAGCCTGAATACGCGTGTTGATGTTAAAATACCAATAGGAAATGATTCGCCTGTAAAGATTATGTCAGCATTCCGCACCAATTACTGGAATATTTACCGGAACCCAACACTTGATCAGACCCTGCGGGAATGGGATAAAGTTGACCCCATGATCATGAATCTGATACTGAATGAAGATCGCGACTTCGTTACCTATGAAACCATGGAGCACAATTCGGATGTTCGTTTTCACGATTACCATCTTGCATCCCGTTTCAGACTCAACACTTTCCATAATTTTAATGCATCATTTTATACCGGACGCAATTTTGTAAGCACCGATTTACTTGCCCAGTCCTTTCCTGCCAGTGATCTGCCGGATTATACGTATGCCAACGACCAGTATAACTGGCAAAATCTGATGGGACAATTTTCCCATAACTGGTTTGTCACTCCCCGCCTGGATCTTTCAACGAGACTAAGTTACAGTTCTAACAGCTTTGAACATCAATACCTCTATGGGAATAGCCTCGACCCGGCAATTCCTGAAATCAACAGTGGTGCTTTTTATACAACTTCAGATGCTTATCGGGCCATTGGCCAGGTTGCTTCGGGAGGACATTTACCAACTCAGTTTAATGAAAACGATATCAGACATTTCATTCTGAGAAGTGATGCAACTTATAATTTTACCCGTCATTTTACAATCAATATGGGCCTGCAGCTTGACCGGGTTTCTTCCTCTGTTAATCTCAGTGATTTGTTTTACAGGCCAATTCAATCTGATCAAACTTCCGTTCTTTCGGGAAGTTATGTTGATGGACGATTTACGATCGGTGAATACTGGAATGTAAATATCGGAAGCAGATTCACTTATGTTCATCAAAACAGCAATATCTATCTTGAACCCAGGGCCGGGGTTCAATACGATCTTCCACATGTTAATTCCGGATATTGGTCATTTCGGGTTTCCGGTGGAATCTACAGGCAATTTATAAACCAATTTGATATCACTAATGTTGGCCCTACTGCACTCGTCCCCTCTTTCTCAATCTGGTCTCATTCAGAATCAGGGCAGATTCCCAAAGCGTATCACATCAGTGGTTCTATTCTATTTGAACCTGCTGATCACACTTCCATTTCACTTGAAGCATTCAGAAAATGGCAGCCTGTCGCTTATATCACTTCATATCAAAATCTCTTTTCAAGACAAACGACTGACATTGCAAGATTTGATGCCTTTGCGGAATCGACTTCCATATCAGCTTATGGCGGAGGAATTCGCATGACCCGCGATATGCCTGATCATCGAATTCATCTGATGATTGGTTATGACTATAGCATCAGTAAAATCAACGATCATTCACAATTTGGCAGAACCATGCCGGCACCCTGGAATGAACCACACCGATTTCAGGGGCGGGCTCTGTGGCACATCCATCCGGCTGTCAGTACAATTTTACAATGGCAAACCGTTGCCGGGCGGACTTGGGGTTATCGTCAGGCCTATTATGATTTTCTCCAATTCAGGGATAGCCATTATATTTTTTTAAGGCCTGAAGAAGACCAACTGAGTCCGTTCCACCAGCTTGATTTTTCCCTGATATTAAAACCATCCACTGGATTTTCCGATCTGGAATTACGACTGGATCTTGTAAATATATTAAACCGAAAGAATGTCATTGACTGGGGGCTTCAGCCCACCGAAAATCCGGGAGAATTCGATTTCCGAAAACGAACCATGCCCGGCTTTACACCATCAGTGAGCCTTCAGTTCAATTTCTGATCCCTTCGACTGACGATTCTTTCCACCCTCATCTCCAAACCTGTCCATAACTTCGTCTGTCGAATTCAACAATCCCAGCCAGTTCCCTTAACTCGTCAGCCACCGGGAAGGTGGCAGGCGGGGATTGTTATTAGGTATAACCAATTCAATAAGTGTAATACTTACACATTCAATGGTGCTCTCCAATCATCCATTGGAATATGAAATCAGCCATACAAACGTTCATGAACTATGAAAATCAATAGATATATTTATTTACCCCTGACACTGTTATTAACTATTTCACTTACAGCCTGTGATCTTCAAAGTAATATGACTGACCCTGAAGTGAATCAGGAAGTGTTTGAACGAAGGGAACTACCACGTTCACTATCTGAAAGTGAGGCGCAAATTATTGATGGTACCGGTTACTTCGGTTTTAATTTGATACATGAGTTGATTGACAGAACTCCGGATGATAACCATTTTATCTCCCCGTTAAGTATTATCATGGCGTATGGCATGGCAATGAATGGCGCTGAAAGCGAGACCTACAGTCAGATGCAGGATGTTTTTGGTATGTCAGATCTAACCCGTGAAGACATCAACCAGGCTGCCCTGGATCTGATTGAATTGCTGACTGACTTTGATGAAGAAGTGCAATTTAATATTGCCAACTCTATATGGATCAGGGATACATTTGATGTGGAACAGGATTTTATTGACACCAATCAACACTATTTTAAAGCGCTGGTCGAAAAATCAGATTTCAGCGATCCGGCAACTGTCGATATGATTAATCAATGGGTTTCGGAAAATACGGAAGGTTTGATCGATGAAATTGCAGAAGCCCCTATCGATCCGTTGACTGTAATGTTTCTGATAAATGCAATCTATTTCAATGGTGAGTGGACTTTTCAGTTTGACCCGGATCACACCGAAATCAAACCATTTTATCCAACTGAAGGCACACCGATTGATGTGGATATGATGAGGCTGGATGGCACCGAGAATCTCCAATACACCTCAGGTGATGATTATCAGGCAATAAATCTGTTTTATGGTGATGCCGGTTTTGCGATGACACTTGTGCTGCCTGATGAAAATGCGAATCTTGATACCTGGCTTCAGGGTATTTCCTGGGATGACTGGAAAGCCATAACCAGCTCATTCGGCAAAGCAGCAGTAAACCTGGAAATGCCGAAGTTCGAGTTGGAATATGAAATTGATGGGTTCAAGGAAATATTGCAGTCTTTAGGAATTACGGATGCATTTGACCCTGCAGCCTCTGATTTCAGCAGGATAAATTCCATCTATGATGACCTCTACATCAGTGATACAAAACACAAGTCATTTATTCGTGTTGATGAGGAAGGAACAGAAGCTGCAGCCGTGACATCGATTGAAATGGGTGTTACAAGCGCCCCTCAGACCATTGACTTACGGTTCGACCGCCCCTATTTCTATGTAATCCGTGAAGTTGAATCCAACACAATCCTGTTTATGGGTACGATGGCGAACCCGTCCGGCTTCGACTGACGAGTCTCACCACCCATATCACCAACCCTGCCCATATCCTCGTCTGTCGAATTTAACAATACCGGCCGGTTACCTGAACTCGTCAGCCACCGGGGAGGTGGCAGCCGAGGCGCTCTAAATGTAAAATTTTGTAAATCGTAATATCTTCAGCTCTACTTACCTATTTACTGTTAAGAATTGCACTGCAATTGTTTAACCTTGAACTAAACAACGAAACCCTCCCATCTGAATACGATTCAAAAATAAATTTTCAGAAAAAAACAAACGAATCTTATAAAAAAAGATTTATGCGCATAGTTATTATTTATTTCTGAGGTGTAAAATTTATAACCGAATCTATGAATGAATTATCATCCGATAAATTGTCGCAACTTGCGGAACGAATATCAAAGTCTGATAAAGATGCATTTGATCAACTTTTCAGAGAATTGTATGCTTCTCTCGTAAGATATGCATTCAGTTACCTGAAAGATAAAAGTTCTGCTTCCGATATTACTCAGGATGCATTCATAAAACTTTGGCACAAACGTGAAACGATCGATGCCGATCTTTCAATTAAAGCGTATCTTTATAAAATGGTACGCAATCTATCATTAAATCAACTTCGGAATCGTTCATATGAAGATGTAGGGTTGGAACTCGTTGATTTATCGGCAGAAAATTCTTTACAATATGAATCAGAAGATGATGGTACAAACCATCAGCTCGAACTACTGAAACAATGGATCATGAAACTTCCTGAACGTCAGCGCGAAGCTTTCAGATTAAGCAGGTATGAAGGATTGGATCATGAAGAAATTGCAGAAGTAATGAACGTGTCAAAGTGGACGGTTAACAACCATATCGTACAGGCAATGAAAAATATTCAAAGCTATTACGATGATCACTACTCAGAAATAAGAAAAATAGGTTATGGCTGATAAATCCTGGAATAATAAAAATAAAAAAGACCGGGATCTCGACCGTTTATTTAATGAATTAACTGAAACGGAACGTGAAGATCTCAAAAGGGTTTGGGAACACAGCCGTGATGTTCAATTTGATGAACCGGGCATTCCGGATTCTGAAACAGAAGATGCACTGCTCAACGTAAACAGAAAGCTTGGTTTTGAACCGGAAGATAACGAAGAGAAATTAAATTCAAATTCCTACTTTTTAAAATATCTGGCTGTTGCAGCAGTATTTTTCGTTGCAGCGATCATCGGATACCTGTCAACAGAAAAAAAATATATCGTCCCAAATGGGGAAATTTTTGCATTTACTCTCTCCGACGGGACAGATGTAGAACTCAATAGTGGGTCTGAAATTAGCCACAACCGGTTGTATGGAATCACAAATAGAAATATAAGATTAAATGGTGAAGCTTATTTTGAAGTACAAAATAACGATAATCCCTTTGTGGTTTATGCAAATAATACCATCATTGAAGTAACCGGAACCAAATTTAATGTCCGTTCATGGGCCGATGATCCAGGTTCCAGAACAACTGTATCAGTAACCTCCGGCTCCGTCCAGTTTTACCCTGAACAGTCACCCGATCATAAAGTCAGATTGATTGAAGGTAATTTCAGTGAGTGGCGGAATAATATGATACAACCTGAAGATCCGGTGACCATATCCGTTGAAAATGTACTTGCATGGAGAAATCAAAACCTCGCCTTTATCAATGAGCCACTGTATGTGATTTTCAGGGAACTTGAACGAAAATATGACATCATTATATCTGCTGATGATCAGGAAATACAAAATTCAGTCCTGACAACTTTTTACTCCGACCCTGAAAATGTTGAATCTATTCTTGCAGACATCACGATTGTCAAAGGCCTGACCTATTCAAAAACTGCAAATGGTTACAGAATTTCCAGGCAATAGTGCCTATGATGCACTCAGCAAAATACCTGATTCTGATTCTTGGCATACTGGTTGTTTCTTTATCAGAAATTGCCGTTTCCCAACAACTGGATAATGAGCTATATTCGTTCGACTTTTCCGGTCAATCACTATCAGTAGTCCTTGAAAAAATAGTAAATGAAACGAATGTTGACTTGATTTATGATCCCCAAATCGTTGAGGAATATTACATCTACCAGCGTCTGCTTAATAAGTCAATCCAGGAAATACTATCAATTGTTCTAAGGGATTCAGGCCTGGATTATATTATTCTCTCTTCCGGCACATATGTAATTGTTAAAACTTCTTTGATTTCATCTTCTTATGGATCTTTTGCCGGAAGGATTACAGATGCCCAAACAGGTGAACCACTACCCGGAGCCACTGTTATGTTCGCAGATGCATCCGGAGGAACAAGTACAGGTAATGCAGGGCATTTTAGTATCAACAAAATATTGACCGGTGAGCATGAGCTGATTTTCTCTTATATCGGATATGAGCCGGTAAGAAAACATATCACTGTGAATCCTGATGAGGATATCAGGGAAAATATTCAGTTAGAACCCGGACAAGTAGATTTTCGTCCTATTGTTATCTCTGCTCACCATCCTATGCTGCCATTTGGCCATACCGATTCCAGGCCTGCCCGAACATTTAGCGATTGGAACACTGGTTCCCGCTCAAACGATGCCATACATAGCCTGAGCCTTTTTACGGGGATACAACATGGTATTCCATTAACTGACCTGCATCTTCAGGGAGGGCAACGTGGTGACCACAGAATATTCCTGGATGGGATTCCTATATATAACCCTTATAGCTTCGGACAATTATTTAGTTCTTTCAGCCCTTTCGCAGTCGGACGTGTTTCAATTAATAAAGCAGGATATGACGCTGCTTCCGGAAGCCTGATTGGAGGCAAGATTAACTTGTTACATGATACTTCATATAAAGAAAATAAGAATGCCCTTTTACAAATCGACCCGGTAAATACCAATCTTAGAGTAAATTTTAAACACGAAGGAGATGAAGATTCTGCTCTTTATCTGATGTCAGCATTCAGAACATCATTTTGGAATATCTATCAGGATCCTACCCTATCAGATGCACTTAGTGAATGGGATCTTGTTGACCCTCTGACCTATTCGATACTTAGTGGTGATAATGAGCGTATTTTCCAGTCAGCCGATCACCAGTCTGATATTAGTTATCATGATTTTCACTTTTCATCGCGTTATGAATCGGATCCTTATCATTCACTTTCATTCACATTATATACCGGTGCAAATGAAGTGAGCACAAATTTACTTGCCAGTGAACTCCAGTTATCTGAAAATCTGTATATGTACTCGCAAGACAGTTATGAATGGAATAACCTGGCAACCGGTTTGAAATACGATTGGCTCGCGACACCCCGGCTTGACCTCAGTTTTCAATTGAGTTATAGTAGAAATGAGCTCAATCATCAATATGTAATGTTTGATGATCAGTCGATTAAGTTTCTGGCTGCGGGGTTACCTGAATCCTCAATTTTTGATCATATATCAAATAATGTTGAACTGGGTGCTTCACAAACCGATTCAAATATGATCCGGCACCTGATAAGCAAAGCCGATATTAGCTATACATTCACCCCCCGGTTTTCAATTCAGTCAGGGTTTCAGTACGATCGGGTTGAGTCCAATTTTCAACTTACAGATTTTTTCTACCTGCCTACTCTAAATGAAACTCGTTCAAATATATACAGTACTTACCTGAGTGGAGTTTGGATGCCGGGTACCAACTTTAAAATTACTACCGGGTCAAGGTTTACGATTAATTCCCTTCTCAGTAACATATATGCTGAACCAAGAATCAGTTTTCAATTTGACCAGCCGGAATCATCAATTGGAACCTGGAGCCTCCAGCTATCCGGTGGAATTTACAGGCAGTTTATTAACCAATTCGAAATTACAAGTGTCGGCCCCAGTTCCCTGGTTCCCAACTTTACTGTCTGGTCGCATGATAGCAGAATCAAGCAACCGAAAGCATATCATTCTTCTGCATCATTTCTGATCGAACCGGGAAGGTATACTTCAGTCAGTATTGAAGGTTATTATAAATATCATCCATCGGCTTATATCACTTCATATCGAAATTTACTGACAGGTAACGACTTGAACAGGACCGGCCTTGAATCTTTTTCTGAAATTACTGAGATGTATTCATTGGGTTTCGGCACAAGGGTCCAGCAATCTTTATTTGATTCTAATATGCGG
>SL_3KL_010_SEDDRAFT_10006575_pt1 | contig 10392 bp, 5 predicted proteins | sample SodLakKL_010_SED_2_FD_10381 | JGI IMG/M metagenome (IMG submission 10381)
TCGATCTCATTAAAGAAAGGATGGTCTTCTGACACATCAGTGAAGGTTGGCTCCGTAACACTCGGAATTTCAAGCTCTAAACCCCTGAACAAGAAAGCAGATAGGGCCATACGAGTCACCGGTAAGTTTGGCCTGAATGTAAAGGTGCCGTCAACTTCTTTCCAACCCGTTGAAATCCTTGATGCGGCCAGTGATTCGATCTCATTAAAGAAGGGATGGTCTTCTGGTACATCGATGAAAGTTGGATCATAATAAAAGTTGTTATAAGGGATAGCCAGTCCGGCTATTCTTGCCCCAAAATGTTGCAGCATAGTTGCAGCGCCTGAAGATGTATTAAGCTCGTATATGCCTCCTCCACCAATGGGACTGCCTACCCAGAGCGTTCCATAAAGAACTTCGTTATCACGATCAAAAGCAATATCTTGGACTCCATCAAGGTAATAACCGGTATATCCAATCAAAACCCCTTCACCAGTGGATTTGTCAATGTGATAAAGGCTGTTATCATCAACATTAAGTCCATACAGAACTCCTAGCCCACAGGCTGCTAAACCAATAATCTTTTCACCCAAGATAATACTACCAATATAGTTTGCCTGTCCTGTAGCAAGATCTATTTTATATAAACTACTATCTCCATCAATAAAGGCTGAAGCATAAAGTATTTCTTCTTTGGAGTCATATGCTAATCCGGTTGCACTTTCAGCGGTTAAACCTGATTCACCAACCAATTTTTGGCTTCCTGTTGATAGATCAACTCGATAAATATTAGCATCAAAACCAATAGTATACCAGTCTTTTCCGACAAAGTCCCCACCTACCATCTTGGTTTCCGTCGATGATTTCAAAGAATTAACAGTTCCTTCCGGAATTGTAACCGAAACCGGACCTTTAGGCAGATCAGTACTATAACCTTCAATATTCCAGCCATAAGATATGAATGACTCGGGCACATGACTGTTGACCGCAGCTAAAGCATCAACGAGGCCGTAACCGAAGCCATAGTTTGGAGAGTTAGCATATCTACTATCAGTAAGCGGTTTTGCATTTTTAAGCATAATTTTTTCCAACTGATAAACTGATAAATTAGGATTATTATCAAGTAAAAGAGCAGCTACACCGGCAATATGAGGCGCAGCCATTGAAGTGCCACTTTTTAATTCGTAACCTCTTTCATGCCTGGAGGACAAAGAACGAGCTGATCTGATCTCTACTCCGGGAGCAGAAATATTTGGCTGCATATCATCCGGCGCAAGAAAAGGAGCTGGTCCGCGACCGGAGAAGTCAGCTAAATTGTTGTCATGGTCAATTGCAGCCACAGCAAAGCTTTCAGGATATTTAGCCGGAAAAAAAATAGTGCCATCTTTTGGACCTCCATTGCCGGCTGCAAAAACAGGAAAAATACCAGCAGCACGCCAGCTTTGTAGCATACTTCGATACCACCACTCCTCGGGTACTGTATTAGCTCCCCAGGAGTTATTTATTATATCGGGAGCCCTGGTTGGATCAGGTGTGCCGCTTCCGTCCGGGTTGGGCGTTGGTGCGAGAAGAAACTGACCGGCTGCGAGTAAATTATTAGCATTCCCCCGGCCNTCATCTCTTACTCCACGGGCAGCTATCCATTGCGCACCAGGAGCAACTCCAATTTGATTTAAACCATCCGGATCGGAACCTAGTATAATGCCGGCAACATGGGTACCGTGGCCATGAAAATCGTCAGGTGATGAAGCATTTCTATAAGGATCAAACCAGTTGTAGGCATGTGAAGGGGAACCTTCAGAATTGTAACCCCGGTATTTCTGGAACAGGGCTTCATGTTCCAAGTCTACACCAGAGTCAATAATTCCTACCACTATTCCTGTGCCATCAATACCAAGCTGCCAAACATCAGGCGCTTTGATACGGTTGATGTTCCACTCTGGGGTCTCAGCTTGTAATGTAGATATATGGGTAACCGGTTCTATAAGTTGGATACTTTTATTTTCTACTACAGATTCTACTTCAGGGCGACTGGCAATTTCATCGACCAGATCCACTTTTAAACGGGCATAAATAATATTAACGATAAAAAAGCTTTCTATCTCTGAAACCCGACCATTGCTTTTTTCATTTTTAAGAAAGTCCAGCAGTGATGCCTGGCTCCTTTTTGCACACTGCTGAAGGGCATCAACAACAGCAGCTCTTACAGAGTTTTTATTGGCCCTGTTTAATCCATCTGAAGACGCTAAAGGTCTTTCGGCCAATGATATAACGGCTGTAGTATTGACCTGCTCTTTAAGTATAATTAATACTTCAACCATTTCATTATCTGCCGCACTGAATTCGTCTAGACCGGCCACTGCAACATCGTTTGCTTCGACCTGGCTCGCCTTATGAACCGGTTGGTCTTCTTCCGCTAAAGAAAAACCCGGCAGGAATATTGCTAAAAGCATCATACCATACAATAAAATTGATATAAGTTTGGCCTGTCTGATCAAGTGAAATCCTCCTATACATTCTTAAACAGTCTTGTGAGTTAAAGGCAATTAATTAGTAATTTTAACAGTATTTCTCCAAAAATAATCTAATTCCTGTTTAGTATATTACAAGCTTTTACATATATAAAAAAGCCCCGGAACTATGCCGGGGCTAGAAATAATAATATGCTGCAGGGTGCTATTTGCTTAACTACTATTTATTCTGCGACTTCTATTTCAGTTAGTTCACCAGTTTTTGGGGAGGGATGTTCTGCAAGGATATCCATATCCATTAAACTGGATGCCTGAAAATCATCTTCGTGAAATGCAATCCAAGAGTAATCCATTGAACGAACACCATCATCATGACCAGCTAATCCAATAGCTATTGGATCTCCATCGAACTGATCAAAGATGCCAAAAAATCCGATATACTCTGTGCCTTCAAAAACAGTTCCTTCAATTTCAAATTCATTATTAAATATATCAAATGTTCCTGTAACAGCTATCCAATGTAGCTCGTCATAGTTAAAACCTAACCAGAAAGCAGCGCCAAAATCAAGGGTTGAACCAATATCGGTTATAGTATTATCTTTAACATAAAACTCTACTAAACCTTTCAACCCTTCATCTTCATAATCAGAATTTATACCGAACCAAGCTCCATCTTTAATTGAAACATCCGGATCGTCCGTTTCATCCGGCCACAGCAAATAAGTGGCATAAAAACCGTCACTTAGCACTACATCTCCAAAACAACCTGGGCCAATTTGTTTCATTGCTTCCATCCCGTAAACAGAATCTGAAAAGTCTGCGGTCCAGTTGCCATCTAAACCTGACTCTGCATAAACGTAATCGGGATATTCAAACTTGTTTACTCTCAACGTCATATCGGGAGGAGCTGTGCCTGAGATTGTATTGGTATCATAATTAATTTCAGTAATTTCAAGCGCCAGAACTTCACGTTCTTCCACTTCTGTTCCATCATCAACAACCACATTGTCCCCAGCTTCAACAATAACTCCTTCAAGAGTAAAATTACCATAACGATCTGAATTTACCGTATGCGGATTGTTTTCAATCGTAACTGTTATCGCCGTTTCCGGTTCCCAGTACCAACCACTCACTATATTCTTTTCCGGATTAACCCAAAACCCCTGCTCATCATACCAGGTACAAACAGTGGCATTATTAAACCTATCTTCGTCATGACCAATAATCGCTTGAATTCTGTGAATGTCTGGATCAAGGTTAATGCTCTGGTCCAATGGTTCGCCACCCACAGATTCAGAAAAATCAGCTTCCCACTGACCATTTTCAGCGATTTCTCGACGATAAGAAACTGGCTCCCCACTGTCTTGACACCAAATTACTACGTCAATCTCACTGTTGTCTTCAGCACTGCCTCTTACCATATCTGTGATATAATTAACTTCATCAATTACATGGGATTTTACTACATGAGTCTCTGATACCTGTTCTTCTGAATCGGCTATGCTGATGATATCACCAGGTTGAATATCAACTTCTGTGTAGAGGCGCCGGAAAAACATGCCATCATCACGCGTGTGTACCGTGTAATCCACACCATCAATAGTAATATTCAACTCTTCATTGCGCGGCCAGTCAAATCCAATCAGGTAGTTTTCCTGAGGTTGAACATCGAAGCGAGCAAATAGTCCAGCTTCCCAGTATTGAACTGTATAGTTCCCCTGTTCATCAAACTGAAAGGCTGAACCTTGGTCGCCTGCTTTTATGTCGTGGCCCTGCTCCCAGGGCTCATCTCCGACAGCTTGGGAGAAATCAGCAAACCAAAAACCCTCTGCATCTGACTGTACATGGCGCTCAACACGTTGATCACCCCAAACGGCAACTCTTACTTCATCGTTCGGAGCCGCCCTGCCTGAAATAGTGTTGGCTTCCATATTTATTTCGTCAATATGAAGGTATTTAACAATGTGCTCCCTGACTGTCACACCATCTGTTACCATAACCAAATCGCCGGCTTCTAGCTCCAGAGCATCATCTTTATAGAAGAAATTCGTACAATCCTGCCAATCCTCATCGTGATCTCCTGTTATGGTTGTAAACTCTGCATCGCCAACAGTGATAGTTATCTCTGTTTCACAAGGCCAGTCGTAGCCGAATAATAAGTTATCTTCAGGATTCACTCCAATAAATGGGCTTGGTTGGTCAACCTCCAATCCTCTAACCAGAAATGCAGCCATGGCCTGGCGAGTAACATTAGCAGAAGGCCTGAAAGTGCCGTCATCATAACCGGTTGTAATACCAGATGCTGCCAAAAGCTCGATCTCATCAAAAAATGGATGATGTACAGAAACATCAGGGAAAGTTGGTTGAGCTGGAACATCATACACCCTGTCAAGTTCAAGGCCCCTGGCCAGGAAAGCAGCCATGGCCTGGCGAGTAACGATGGCAGCCGGCCTGAAGGTGCCGTCATCATAACCGGTCGTTATACCTGATGCCGCTAGAAGCTCAATCTCTTCATAAAAAGGATGTACCATAGGAACATCGCCAAATGTTGGCTGAAAAGGCACATTATAACTTTGATCCAATTTAAGGCCCCTGACCAGGAAGGCAGCCATGGCCTGACGGGTCACATTGGCCGCAGGCCTGAAGGTGCCGTCATCATAGCCGGTTGTTATACCAGATGCCGCCATGGTTTCAATTTCATCATGGAAGGGATGAGTTGGAGGTACATCCGAAAATGATTGACCTGGTGGTAATGGTTCATCAAAAGTTGAAGAAAAAGCTTTTATACAAACATTTAAAGGTCCACCCTCAGCATAGAAGGCATCATACCAGTTATAACCATCGTCGCTTAGGAAGCTTTCACCGGGGTTGGAATCAAAATCACTGCTGTAGTCTTTCAAAGATAGTTCTACAGGAACAGGAAATGGCCAATCTTGCGGATCCGGGCTGGTAAACTTAACAACCACGGAAAAGCGATCACCACCAGTTAAAGCTACATTATTGTCTAAGGGAATAGTATGATATCCCCCTTTGTCGAGAGTTCCAGATTGATTCAACTGATTTCCCCCGCTAATGGGATCGTCCCAATCCACACCGGTATAGACATCAATTTCATAACTCGTGCCCGGGAGATAAGAGTAAAAGCTCACTGCAACAAGATATTCATTGTCTTCGGCAGTAAAGATGTTGGCCCCATAGTAAGTATCTTCATTTTCAATCCCATAACTTTGTACCCATCCCAGGGGGTCATAGTCATAAATACGATTGTAGTTGTTAGTAGGTTCAGCGTTATGGAAAGCAGTCGCCGAGAAACCTGCGTAAAAGTCATAATATGACATATAAAAATAACCACCGTCGCCGAAATCTTCCCCCCAGCTGTTCCTTAGAATAAAAGCGCCATCGTTAGGCGGGTTGTCATCAAAAAAGTTTTTGCTATAGTTATCATCCCAGCCGATAATAACCACATCGTGGTTTGGAGCATCATTCCAGTAATCCCACTCATCAAAGCTATAATAGTAGGAGTTATTAGAAGCATCGTAGTAATGATCATCCCAAAACATAGCAGTGTAAATAGCCCCACCATCATATAGCGTCTGCTTGACTTCTTCAATATCCCACCAGGAGATAAAATCCACCTGCTGGACGTGTTTAACCGGCTCCAAACTCGGGGGGGAGTCGCCACTAAACTCATTGTATGGGTCATCATATTCATTAACCGGACCGCTCCAGCGAGCAAGGTAAGCCATAGACATATATTCGTGTCCACCCACATCATGGTCAAAATCAAATCCGTGGGTATTTTTTAGGTGATTCTCAGAGAAATTTCTTTTTTCCCAGGGTTTCAAGTATGACTCCAGGGAGCCATATGTAGCAAAAGCCCAGCAAGCACCTGCATCCCCCTGGTCTCTTATTTCATAAATTCTGTCTACTTCGCGTAAATCAAACTTATCAGGTAGAGTTGTTTGAGGAAGTATTATTTCCTTACCGAGCTCCACTCCACTGTGCCGCTGCAGGGGAGGAGGGATATAACCCAGTGGGTAACCTTCTTCCGTATATAACTCAAGCTCATCTTCTTGCAGAAGCACCATGTATTCCTCAAAAAAAGGATTCAGAGGAGATAATTGCCCTTGTTGGGTTCCGTCAGGAAAATCCTGGGCAAACATCGTCCCTGAAAATAATATAACCAGGATAAAAACAAGTGAAATAATAAAATATTTTGTACCAGTTATCCGCATATTAGCAAACCTCCAGAAGACATATTAACATGTTAATTATCTAAACCTTTGATGGGATTCAAACAAAAACCACATTACTTTAACCTCGAAATTGCAATATCTAAATATAGAGCACCTCCTACAATATTAAATGGCTCGCTCAAAAATAAATCTTATTAATAAAAAATCATTATTAATTTTAGATTAAGCATCGCTTGCTTAAATATTCTTATCTGTATTTGCATTAGTTCTCATTTAAGACTCGTTAATACTGTAGGCTTTTTGTAATTATGCTTATCTTGAGGTATTTTTGGGGCTAAACAACAAGAGAACTAAATATTTACATGTTACTTCTACATTGTAATAATTATTCCTGCTTATCTAAATATTTTTTCTTTAAAATATATTCTTGTAAGTGCATAAGAAAGATTTATGCGATAATTTCATTATCATTTTAATTAAATCTAAACAAAGCATCAAATAATTCAGTATATCCCGAACTTTAAACCTGTTAAATATTCGGGACATTTGCATTTTCCTCACCACAATCTCTTAACAACGCATTTGATTATCAGCTAAAGAGTTCAAATATAATTATTATCTAAAAATTAATATTTATTCGGTAGGATATTATGAATTATCAAAAAATCATTTTGATTTTTCGTTCTCTGTGCTGCTTAACCCTGGTTTGAAACTACCGGATTTTTTGTATCGAGATGAGATTGAGGTGTAATATCATCAAAGGGAAGGTTCGCTCTAAAATGGTTGTAAATGCTATTTCTATTCTTTTGTTATCGATATCTTTAAGAACTAATATGTTTCTAACTTTGCCTACGTCCAGCTTATGAAAGAAGTAATAGTAATACTCGGCAGGTGTAATTTAATTTACAGCGCCAGGTTAAAAATTTTTTTTAGCTGCCTTGCCTTGGGCTTTACTCCATCACCGTCAGCCAGCTTCAACTCGCCAAAAAACCCTCGTAACGGCTTCATTATTTTTAACATCTAAATCTTACCCTCCAAAGCTTATACAGCAAGTTAAGCTAGCCCTGACTGTGATGCTCATTAATAATATAGGGCCTTTTCCCTGATGGTAAGGGCTGAATAGAATCTACATATTCATACTTAATCTCAGCATCTTCACCCAGCCTGCTTTTAAGCTGATCTGAGATTCTACTGACTTCAGCTTTAGGAAAAGATGAAAATACAACCAGCCTGATTAAGTATTTATTCACACCCTGCTGGATAAACTGAAACTGCAGGATGCCTTCCAGGGTTCTGGCGATAGGAGTTACAACAGCTAGGGGAGAGACGATGCGCCCCTTTGTATCTTAAATTACTTAAGTAACTCTACCATCGATACGATCAAGTACAGGAGTACCTAAACCACAGCTGCATGGCTCGCTAAAAAACTGCCAGGTCACCGCTATCATAGCGGATTAAAGGCATGGCCTGGGAGTAAAGATCTGTCACAACCACCCGGCCGGTTTCGCCATTATTGACCAGCCTGTCCTCCTCAAGATGAAGTATTTCTATAAGATAACTAGCATCATTAATATGATATTGTCACCTTTAATACACTGGTGTGCCAGCACACCGAACTCTTCACTGGAATAGCGGCATAAAACAGGACAACCGTAAACATCTTCAATCGTTATTCTATCTTCTCCGGCAAGCGTCTCAGTAATGAAATGATCCCTTCGAGAGAGTAATCTTTCATGCTATCGCCTTTTTCCCGGCAGTAATTAACCATTGCAGTTAAAACAGAAGGGTAACCTATAATAATTTTTACACCTTCCTTACACAAAACCTCCCGTTTCTGGTCCAGCCAGTTACTGTCCATATCGATCGGGTTTAAAATAATTTCATTTTCAACAAAGCAGGTCAAACTGCTTTTTGGTCTAACTCTCACCAACACATGCTTCACCCCAATCTCATATCCTGCCCAGTTGTTAAAATAAATTATTTCAGCAAGACGTCTGGCGCTTTTATCTCTGGTATGCTAGTAAGTAGTGGGAGTTCCGTATGAGCCACTGGTTACAGCAGTTTTTAAGGAACTTTTCTTGTAAGCTGATGATAAAAAGCTGCCATAATTTTTTTGATTGTAGTTTTTTCGATAACCGGAAAGCTATAAATGGAATCATAGCCGGAGTAATTCTTATAAAAAGGCACAGTCTTACAGGCATGCCTAAGCAGCCGATTCAGCCTTTCGCCCTCAAGAACTCTACTTCCGGTTGGATCGGCAAAGTGCCGTTTTAAATCATTTAAGTGGTGCCTGGTTTTACCGCCCTGCAGTAAGTCGAATCCAGTAAAACCAAAATGCCTGATTTTCTGGCCTGTTTTCATTGTAAATTCCCTCATATTTAATTACCCGGCATTTCCAATGGTATTCTAAAAAAAAAGCAGCTATAGTCTTGGTCACTATACAATAATCTCTAATCAATGATAGACTTAGTGTAAAAAAATATAGATGTTAAATAGTAACTTCATCACCTTTTTAAGTAACCTCGTCGCACGCTAACCCCATAGCCTCTATAATTACCTTGTTTACCTTATGGACATCATATTTTTCTTCAGCAATTCGTCTACTTTCCTTCCCCATCTTTCTGGTCAGGTCCGGGTCAAGAATAAACCTTTCCATCGCCTCAGCCAGTGCTTCACTATTTCTGACCGGAACCAAAAAACCGTTAACTCCGTCCTCGACCGTCTCCCGACAACCGGGAGTGTCAGTAGTGATGATCGGTCTCCCCATGGACATCACTTCCAAAATGGAGCGCGGAGTTCCTTCGCCATAACAAGAAGGCAGCACATAAACTGCACATCACTCAATATAAGGACGTACGTCTTTTACAGATCCCAAATAGTTAATAAAGTCCTCTTCCGAATATTTTTCAAGCTCAGAGCGCTCTACCTTACCAGGTGATTCATGATACGGCCCAACAAGGTTAAAAACAGCACCAGCATGGCTTGAATAGATCATCTCGGCAGCTTTAAAGTACTCTATCACACCTTTACTTTTTAAGATCCTGCAGATAAGAAGAAAGGTTGTATTTTCATCAATACTCTTTTCGCTGCAATAATAATGATCAATGTTTACCTCCGATCCGTTAACCCGGACCACCTTATTATTGGGGGTAATAATTTTCAGGTCATGAAAAATAACCGGATCGTCTTTGTTTTGGAAAAAAACAACCTCGCTCTTTTTGAGGGCATACCTGTATAAAATAATTAGCAATCTTTTAACCAGTGATTGCTTTATAGTCCTACCGCTAAAAGCATAGCCCAGGCCGGTAATCATCACATAAAGCTCGCTATTGGTAAGCAGATTTAATCAGAAAGCGCTAAAAATAATCGGTTTAACAGTATAGGCAAAAATATAATCAGGTTTTTCCATCCTGATTAATTTACATAGCTTTAAGATTGCGATTAAATCTTTAAAGGGATTAAGCTGATCACGTTTTAAAGGAATAGGCTTAAATGTTATACCCAGAGCAGATAGCTCTTTTTCTAATAATTCGGGTGCCGGTGCAGAAACAGCCACAACCTCAAAGCCCAGATTAATCCACTGCCTGATCAGATCACCCCGAAACCTGATTAAGGAACCGGGCACTCCCCCAATGATAATTATCTTTGGCAATAAAGTATCCTCCTGTATAAACTGCTGCTGGTTTAATAAATAGTTCTAAAGAAATCAAAAGCTTTCTTATTTATTATCTTTCTCATTTAAAGCT
>SL_3KL_010_SEDDRAFT_10006576_pt1 | contig 10392 bp, 7 predicted proteins | sample SodLakKL_010_SED_2_FD_10381 | JGI IMG/M metagenome (IMG submission 10381)
AAGGAATCCGGGAATTTGTAAATAAAAAGACGGTCTATTTTAAGTAGTTTTAAGAGGTAGAAAGAGTGAGTGTATTCCAAAAAACGAAAACCCGCACTTTCCGCGGTTCTATAGGCAGTAGATGCCTCGATGTGGAATGACTTTCCATTAAAAACTCATTTTTGAATCTTTTCTGAACTGCTGAAAAATCGACATATCTTAAAACCTGAAATCTGCCGTATATTGTTAGTAGCTATACGATAACAGCAAAAATTATATAAAATTTGTCCAAAACAGACGACAGACGAATAACACTAAACAGGGAGACCAACGAGAGCACCCGCAGGCTGAAAAAAAGTCTGAATAAGGTGAAATGGTCTCATGCGTTGATGCAGATTTTCTGGACGGCCGGCCCGGTTACCACCCTTGGGTTAATTGGCGGTTACTACATCGGCTACGGCACCATGCCATCAGTGCAGCTGCTAATCTACTTTGTAAGCTTCACTGTGTTTTCAGGGATATTGGGCCTGGTGGCTAAGGTGATTTATGATGGAACCAATGATCATCTTGAGGAGCAGAGTGAACGCGATATACTAAATGTAACAGATAAACTTGCTGATTTGATTCTGGTGACCCGAGATAAGGTGGTTCAGGGGTATGAGGGAGAAGCACGGCAGCGGGAGGCTGCACTGCAACTGTTACGCCGAGTAGATTTAACATCTTACGGCGTACAAATTGCCTTTACTGATCTTACGGGCGATCGCCGGATTGGAGAAATTATGGGGCAGATTTATGCTTATCGAAAAATAGGGCTGCAGACTAAAGTGCGAGAGCTATATGCGGAACATCAGTCGCATATTAACCGAATGATTGATGAACTGAATCAAAATTCTCCGCAGGCGGCTCGTGAGCTCAAAAAGTGGTTTACGGGTAATACATCCGGCCGGCTAAAATATGGGGTGCCGCGTGAAAAATATTTTCTACAGAGGATTATGTCGGCCATCGAAAATAATAACCCCTACCTGATGACTTATAGGGATGTGGAAGAGATGATGATTTTAGCATTTGAATTGATTAACGGACGGGAAATTCCCACGCTCACATTCAGCTACTCCGGAAAATGGAAATATGCATCTGTAGTGGATGAATTGGAAAGGAAGAGAAGCCAATACCGGGTTGCGCAAGCAAAAGGAGGGAATCGAATGCGTGCTCTTTCAGCGTATCTTGTAGAAGCTGGATACGCTTCTGGTGAACAGCTTCCCGAGGGACTCGACATCAGCCTGCTTATAGCGAGGGTTACGAGTGTGATGGATCGCCTTGCAGTGCAGGCCCGGCAAATGATAAAAAACAAAGAGACCGCGCCCGGAAAAGTAAAACATCTTTCGACCGTTCTGGAGAATTCAGTAGAGCTATATCGGTTGTCGTATGATGGGTATAAAGAGGTGTCGAAACGCCATCAAGAATTAGAGCTGGCATCAAAAAAATGGGAAGAGATGACGAAGCAGAGCGGAAAAACACCCGGCACTGTAAAAGTTGGGAGCGGTCGCAGAGGAGTTCGAATCAAAGAGAGTGTCATATTTTTGAACGAGGAGGAGCGGCTTGATGTATGCCGGCACCTTAGCTGGTACTTCGATAAAGAGGACATAAACAGGCAGAGCTATTCACTTTTTTCATCATTTGATAACCAAGGCGGAATGTCGGCCCGAAGATTGGCAGTAGAAATTGCTGTTGCCCTGGAGCCCCACATTAAGCTGTCAAAACCTGAGATTCAGCGAAATATTAATGCTACAAAAGCGATCTATCTGGGTGGGTTATCACCCGATATGAGCGCTGTTCAAAAACAAGAACTTGGCATAAGAATGGCAAAAGAGGCCGATAATGAAATGGGATTAGCGGCTATTCGCCTGGCGGATACACTGGTTCATCAATACAATGTGGAACTGGGGGAGGATGCAATCGAGTTTTTGCACTATAACTATAACGCCGGTTTGAAATCCCTAAAAAGAGTTGCCGAACGAAAAGAGACGAACAGAGATAAAGTTCGAAAAAAACATGCCATGCCGCCAGCATTAAAAAGCCCGAAACAGGGATGGTTAAAGAGTTTGAATGAGATTAAACGAGTAGCTTCAAAACTCTAATAATTTTGTTGAGAAGCAAATTTCAGGGTCAGTTTCCCAATCTATAGAAGAAAAGATTCATTTAATAGATGTTTTGCAAATAGTTGGGCTGTATATATTTGTATGATTTCTATGACATTGATAAGTGAAGTATATGATTAATTATTTTACCCTTACCTCTAAATTCCTTTATATTCTCGCGCTATAAAATTTGTCTACAGACATATTTAAAATGTGATTAAACGGTATGGAACAGGACCGAGAGTTTACGATGACTTTTCACATTCTTATGTCGCCATCCTTTGAATAAAAGCTGCTCAACACACTAAAATAAGTGTGTAGTAACAACAGCTTTGTTACGTCGGAAATAGAATCAAAACTTAATTTTTAGTATGAAAGAATTCTTCAAAAATTTCTTTGACAGGTATGGTCTGTCGTTCATCATGGTCGCGAGTTACTTTGGCTCCGGCTCAATTTTTATTGCCAGCCAAGCCGGTGTTGAATATGGGTATGTTCTCATATGGGCCGTGATAGGTGCAGTTTTGCTTGGGTTTATGGCCCAGGATATGAGTGCACGGTTGGGAATCTTTGGCGATACGTTGATGACCTTTATACGCAATAAACTTGGTAAACAGCTATCTCTTGGGATTGCGTTGTTCCTGTCGATTGGATGTATTGCATGGACTCTTGCACTAACCGGAGCCGTGGGAATGAGCTTTGAAGTGCTTACGGGAGGTGCCCTGTCATGGCAGCCGATAGCGGTTGTTACCGGTATCTGTGCAATTTTAGTAGGAATTATGAACTACGATTACGTAGAGAAAGTGATGACAGGAATGATGTTTCTGTTGCTGATTCTTTACGTATTTGTAGCCGGCGCAAGTGGCCCGGATATGGTAGAAGTTGCAACAGGTTTTGTACCCTCTATTCCGGATGTTGGAGCTATGCTTCTTGGTGCTGCTATTTTGGGTACAACCGCACTGTGGCCCAACTTTTTTCTGGAATCTATTCTTGTAAAACGAAAAGGATGGAATTCGAAAAAACATATGAAAATGATGCGTACCGACCTCACGATGGGGTATACGGTAGGAGGAATTATTACGGTGGCCATTATTATTGTTGCGGCTGCTGTGCTGCGCCCCGCAGGTTATACTGAACTTTCTACATTTACTGCACCCGGCGAAGCGCTCGAAATTGTACTCGGCCAATGGGCAATGATTGTATTTCTGGTTGGTGTAATTGCCGCTGCATTTAACAGCATTGTACCAATTATGTGGACGGTTCCGTTCATGATCCTCGAAGCACTTGATATCGATCATGAAGATGGATCCAGCCCCCTATTTAAGAAAATTTTTGCAGGTGGTATCCTTATCGGAATGTTTTCGCCGCTTGTAGCTCATGTAACCGGATTGAGCGTAGTTGAGATGATTACATTGTTCCCTGCTTTTAATGGTGTATTTGGCCTGCCGATTACCGCAGCTCTTCTTTTCTGGGCTGTAAACGACCGCAAATTGATGGGCAAAAATGCCAACGACTGGAAACTCAATTCCGTGAACGTCATCTTGGTTCTTTTCTCTGCCTATATTGCCGTAAATTCTGCACGTGGAGTACTCGAAGCGATTTTCGGCGGAATGTTGGCTTAATTGAAAAAAACTGAATGACTTTTTTAAGCAGTTTATTATTTATTGGTAGTCTGTCTCTCAGCCCGGAGATGGCGATACTATTTTTTATTATCGCCCTCGTTGGTGGGTTTTGTATCACAACCATCGGGCCGGGAGGGATATTTGTCACCATCGCACTCTTTGCGCTACTCCCGCTCGATCCCAGTACGGTAGCCGGTACGGCCAGTGCTACTTTTATAGCTACAGGAATTGTAGGCAGTATGGGGTACATCCGGTCCGGCCAGCTGAAAACAAGTGCCGCCATTAAAGGGGCCATTGTATTGAGTTTAACCTCAATTATCGGGGCATTTATTGGTTCACAAATCAACACCCTGCTCGATGTAGCGACATTTGCCATTTTGCTGGGGCTGTTTGTGTTCTTTACGGGACTGTTGATCCTTTACAGACAAAAGAACAAACTCCAGGCCGACAAGAAGCTGAAAATGGAGACTACCAAAGGCCTGGTTTTGTTGGGTCTGGTGGGAGTTGCCGTTGGCCTTCCGGGCGGTTTGCTGGGAGTAGGCGGGCCGGTATTGGCCGTTCCATTCATGGTGGTTCTGGGCGTTCCGATGCTCTTGGCCGTAGGATTGGCACAAGTTCAATCCATTTTTATTTCGGCAATGGCAACATTCGGCTATATGCTACATGATGCCGTGGATTGGTCGCTGGCCATTTATCTGACCATTCCACTGCTAATCGGCACCGTTGCCGGATGGTATATGGCGCAGCGCATTAAAGTTCAAAAGCTGCAGGTGGCCCTCGCCATCGTGCTGGTTATCATTGGTGTGTACCTGATGGCCGGTGGAGCTACTCCCGGAACGGGCTGATGATGACGAGTTAAATAAAAATCTACGAAAGATTTAAGGCCGGTGATTTGATCATCGGCCTTTTTTATTTTCTACACCTTTGTGTTTTTACTCTGCTTTCTTCACTGTTTTCCGATTGACCCGGTTGGGTTAAAAACCGTAATTGCCGCTGATAGGCCCGGAGCTCTTCCGGTTATGTAGTCCACTGACAATCTGCCCCGTAGATAAAGGACCACATCAATGTAGTTACCATTCATTAATCAGTGTAGGGTTACGGTCTGAACCGTTTAACTATGGTGAAATTAGCACCGTTTAGAGGGATTTATATTTTGGCGGTACTATCTTCATAGAATTGCAAGTGATTTATATAGACCGGCAGTTGAATAAGCAATAATTTGATCTACCGATAGAATGGGAGAATCAACGAGAAATCGTAGAAATACCATTTCGTAGTGTTCAACCTTTTATCGAGTGCAACAATCAAATAATTGAGCCAAGTGCTCAAGGTGTATCAATGAAAACAATCATTAATCTCATAGCAGCAGCAGTTCTCAGTGCCGTACTTTTGATGATCACACCATCAACTGTAAAAGGACAGGATTGTACGTGCGTGGAAGAGACAGAACTTCCTGATGAAGGTGCATATTTCCTGGATTTTATTCATGAGGAGGATTACCCCAATTTCATGCATATCTCCGGGTTAAAGAGATACTATAATATCGTATATGATGAATCAGCCCAAACCCCGACGTTGAGATCGTATCAAATACAAGGTAGTAGCAAAGGGGGGAATCTTATGGCTACCTATGACAAAGATGGAAAGTTAATCCGAGCGAAATATGTTACTAAAAATACCCGACTGCCCAAGCACATTACAGAGCACCTGGTAATGGATGAATACAAAGATTGGACAATGGTGAGTAACAAAGTTACCGTTCGCAATTTTGATCCTGAAAGCACAGAGTACCAAGTAAAAATGAAAAATGGTAAGCAAACACAGACGCTCCATTTTGATCGGTCCGGTAATCGAATTGATAAGCTTGCCCGTAAAAATAGACGTGTAGCTTAAGGAATAACTCTAAATGAAGGCCGTGCAGAAATGTACGGCCTTTTATTATTCATGTGCCGGTGCCACCTAAAGTCAGCGGTGGGTTTGCAGAAGAAGTCTATTCCGGTCTTCATGTTTGTTTGGAACTACAAAAATTTCCCCGTCTTTGTGTTGAACTGCGGCGCTCGTAAAATCTTGGATAATCTTGTTTGCTCCTGCTGCTAACAACGGTTGGGCAAGATGATTGTCGTTTACTCCCACCACAGTTGCTCCCGCACCGGCAGCGGCTTTAACACCCGCGATGGAATCTTCAAATACCACTATCTTCTTCGGGTTGATATTCAGCTTGTCGGCTGCTTTCAGGTAGCACTCCGGGTCAGGTTTTCCATTTGTTACTTGATCGGCAGTAACCATTACTTCAAATGGCGAAGGGAAGGAGAGCCCTTCAAGCATCCGGTTAACTTTTCCGGGCAGCGCACTCGTAACCAGGCCGATTCGAATATCGGCATCGAAGCACTCTTTTATAAATGACTCTGCACCCGAAATCATTTTATAGTTCGTCACGGAGGCATCATATTCTGCGCATTCGGTGATGATTTTTTCACGCGTCTCTTCGGGGAGTTCTGCAAACAGATCATTCACCGTTGGGCGAGCCGGACGACCATGAAATTTCAGCTCTCTGTTTTCAGTCGGCGGATCGATATTGTACTGCTCAAGTTTTTGTAGCCAAAATTTCTCTACATGCTCTTTACTGTCGATAATAACGCCATCCATATCAAAAATAACGGCATCATACATAGTCGGAGAGCTTTTTTTCATTGCGGTCTAACGGTTATGGGTTGATAGCATCAAACCGAAACATACAAAGAAACCGGAGGATATAATTGTGTGATTGAAACCGTAAAGATTTGCTCTCTCATTCTAAATGTAGAGAAGAAGGGAAAAGGGTAGAAATAAAAAGCCCACACCGGTAACAGCGTGGGCTTACAGTTATGCGATATCTGAGATTAAAACCGGATTGATAACTCCGCAAAAATGCGTCTTCCGGGTTCCGGAAGATAATCACCGGATGGATTTACCCCGGGGTTAAACTGTCGATTCAGATGCTCGTAGTAATCTTCATCAAACAGGTTTCGAACACCGGCCGAAAATGTTACGCCCGGGTAGATTGATGAACTCAACGTCGTGTCAACCAGCCAAAACCCGGGAGTTCGAGACTCTCCAAAACTTTGATCGTAACGAGTCTGGGCAAATGCACGCCGCACGCTTAATTCAGGCAAAATCAGATTTTTCAGCAGTGATCCTCCAATATTTACTGATGATTCAAAAGGAGGAATTTCCGCAACGGGCGTATTTGTGTCGGTATATTCCGCCCACGTGTATGATCCGTTTAGTCCGATATACCAGCTCTGTGTTAGATCGAAGTTCATTCCGAGTTCAAAACCGGTAAAGAACGCATCTCCGCGATTTTGAAATTCGCGTACACCCGGAGCTGTCATACCAACAGGGTTCATCTCCGGGTTGATGACCGCCGAAATGTAGTTGGTCATATATGCGGCAAACAGTGTCGATTCCAGGCTTAGAGCTCCCTGTTCCGTTTTAAAAACCAAATCTGCTTGATTGTTGATCTCTGCTTTTAAATCCGGATTGCCGGCATATTCGTAACCATCTCTGCCAATCGTCAGGTAGTTGATATATCGCTCAGTTACATCAGGGCTGCGTACGCCTCGTCCCAGGTACAAACCCACGGTTGTTGATTCTGTAAATTGACGNGTAATACCCCCGCTGAAGCTGAAATTGAGATGTTCAGAGCGAACATCGGTATTTTCAAATCGAGGAGCGGGATCGTTGGAATCGGCATGATTCAGATCCAGCCGAGTTCCGGCCGAAAAGGTCCATTCCCCCGAGTAATGTTCCATACCGGAATAGAAACCGGCATTAAATATTGAGGCATCTTGCCACAGATTGTANGTCATGGAATCACCTGCTCGATCACCNATTTTAAACTCCACAAAACGAGTTCCGGCAACATTCAGTTGATCAAAGCCGGCGGTAATGGTGTAGCTGCCTGAGCTGTACAATCCCTTCAGTGTACCGTGCAAACCGTAGGTTCCGGTTTCTGCCAAGGCTACCGCATCACGCATTTCAAACGAAGCACGATTATGGTTGTTCATTTCGTGATCTACCAAGCTCCGGTATCCATTAATTTCCACTGATGAGATTGCATTGCGTTGAGTGGGCGACCATTCGTAGCCGGCTTTCAATTTGTAGGTATCGTCAACGGCCATATCCATACCGAGGGCGGGGAAATCGGCATCCCGAATAAACGATTGCGACCAGCCTGCCGTCAGTCGGTGGCCCGGCAAAACGTTAAATCCGGTTTCAATTCCGTAATCGTACGATTCAAATCCGGAAGCAACTTCCACACCGCTTCCACCACTGTAGTTATCTGTTGCGGAGATACCTCCACTGAGGAGAAAATCCCAAGTTCGGTTTCCACCTTGAATACGTCCATCGGTTTTACGGTGGCCGGTATTGCTTTCGAGGCCGGCACGAAGATCTCCATTCACCTCAAAATCGCTGTAGTCCGGTGATCGGTGACTGACAAAGTTTACCGTTCCGCCAAAAGCCGGTCCATACTGCAAAGCGTGTGGACCGTGGTGAATTTCAACCCGTTCGATATCACTGAGTCGAATATGAGACGTTGGGGGATCCATCCGGTTGGGACACGCTGCTGCCGTGGTTGTGAGTCCATCAAGCCGAATATTCAGCCGGCTGCCGCTTAACCCGCGAAGTACGGGATCTATACCAAAACCGCCTTTTCGAATACCGGAGGCGTTTCCTGCATCGCGCAGAAACTCGCCGGAATCAATGGGGAGGAATACAGACTGTTCGGTGCCCATTTGGTCGGTCGGGCCGTTAACAACCCGGTGGGAAAGTACCGTAAGCGGGCTCATCATCTCCGAGGCGGGAGAGAGNGTTATCTGTAACTGTTCCCCGGCCACTACAGATGAAAGCTCAACNCGTTCGGTGTGCGGACGGAATCCCACATAGCTGACCCGGATGGAGACATCATCTGACAGGGAGNTAATATTGAGTTGAAAAAGTCCATCGGAATCGGTGACNGTTACGGCTCCGTTTGCGCGAACATGTGCCCCCGCAACCGGTTCATTGGAATCTGCGGCGGTTACGATACCTGTGACTGTTTGAGTGGTTGTGTAATTTTGCAATGACGTTGCTCCGGCAGTTCCCGTAATCAGGCATAGCCATACCGTGGCAACGATGATTTTTAAATAAGACATAGTTCATCCATTATTGTGTTAAAATTTTGAATTTCTGCAGGTTATATCATGCTGCAGCATGTTTTTTGGATTGAACTACGCTTTGGGAGGGCGGAAAATATCCCGCTGAATATGGGTTGGTTTCTCGACATCGAACGGTTTAAATAGCGGTCTCTTCAGTTCCGCTTCGGAATATTGCAGAGCCGGTAAAAGTGCTGTTTTATCGATGGTGTTGAAAACTACTTGAATTTGATTTGCAGGGGAGGTGTCGCATCCGCATACAGAACTGCCACCGGCTGTCGGGGTCATATCGCAGTGCACAGGCTCCCGGTCATCTTCATGAGTCATCTTATTGTCCATATTTACGGTACAAAATTCAGACTCTGATTCTGAACTATGTGAGCAGCCGAGACAGGTACAGAAATTTGCTGCTTTTTCTGCGTCCATCATTAAGGAGTATCCCAAAACGGCTACATTGCTGATCTCTGTCATTGAGAGCATCAACGAAAAAATAATAAGTATTGAGGTAATGGAGCGCCTCATGCCGTTTATTTTCGGTCTGTATTGTTTATCGATTGTAATTTACGCTTCGAATAAGAATAAAAGATGAACTTGTCCTTTATTTTTGCGAGTTATATTAAATTGAGAGTTTGCAGTACAACATATGGTTATGAAAGACGGAAAAACTAGATGTTAAGATAAGTATATTTTCAGAATTTAGAGATAGTATATAAGCGTCCTAAATATCTGTAATAGGATATTTCTATACAGAGATCAATTCAAATGATCGGAAGATTTGGTATTTTAAAAACGAAGAAATTATTTGAGCTAATTGAAAAATTAAAAAACAAGTAAAGCATGGCTAAAAACGAAGAACAAAAGTTTGAAGGCGATATTAGCAAATGCCCATTTCATAATGGGGATACAAGTGGAACAGCCGGGAGTGGAACAAAAAATCACGATTGGTGGCCAAATAAATTGGATTTAGATATTCTGCGTCAACATACCTCAAAGTCCAATCCAATGGGAGAGGATTTTGATTANGCAGANGAGTTNNANTCGTTGGACNTGGANGANGTAAANAAAGATCTCCATGACCTGATGACCGACTCGAAAGATTGGTGGCCGGCCGACTGGGGGCATTACGGACCTCTCTTTATTCGAATGGCGTGGCACAGTGCCGGTACATACCGAGTGGCTGACGGCCGTGGCGGTGGATCAACCGGTAACCAGCGTTTTGCACCCGTAAGCGCATGGCCCGATAACGTGAGTTTGGATAAAGCTCGACGTCTGTTGTGGCCCATCAAGCAGAAGTATGGACGAAAGCTATCCTGGGCTGATTTGATGATCCTGACCGGAAACGTTGCTCTGGAATCAATGGGCTTCGAAACATTCGGATTTGGCGGAGGCCGAGAAGATATTTATGAGCCTGAAAAAGATATTAACTGGGGACCTGAAAATGAGTGGCTGGCTGATGAACGCCACGATGAGGATGGAAACCTG
>SL_3KL_010_SEDDRAFT_10006578_pt1 | contig 10390 bp, 7 predicted proteins | sample SodLakKL_010_SED_2_FD_10381 | JGI IMG/M metagenome (IMG submission 10381)
AGGATCTGCGCGGCATCGGCCGCGACATGCCCTGGACCATGACCGCGTTCGCCCTGGCCGGGCTGTCCATCATCGGCGTGCCGCTGACCGCCGGATTCGTCAGCAAGTGGTATTTGATCATGGCCGCCATGCAGGCCGATGCCTGGTGGCTGGTGGCGCTGATCGTGATCACCTCGATGATGGCGGTCTATTACATCTGGCGGGTGGTCGAGGTGGCCTGGATGCAGGAGCGCCCTGAACATTTGAGCCCGGTGCGCGAGGCGCCGCTGAGCCTGCTGGTGCCGACCTGGCTGCTGGTCGCCCTGAATTTCTATTTCGGCATTGACACCCGCCTGACCGTGGGCGCTTCCGAGGCGGCCGCCCAGGCCCTGCTGGCCGGAGTCGGCGGAGGCATCGTGCCATGATCTCCGCGCTGCCCCAGTTCAGCCCCTTCACAGTCGCGCTGATTCCCTTTGTCGGGGCGCTCGCCATTGGCCTGGCCGCGCGCTGGAATGGGTCTTACCGCTGGCTGTCGTGGATCACCTCGATCACCTTCCTGATCGCGGTACTCGGCCAGCTCGCGCCCCTGCTCGAAGGCCGCCAGGACGTCCAGACCGTCTGGGAAATCCTGCCCGGGCTGACCCTGGCGTTCTCGGTCGAGCCGCTGGGCATGATCTTTGCCCTGCTGGCCTCCAGCCTGTGGATACTCGCCACGCCTTACGCCATCGGCTACATGGAAAACGGCGGCTATACCCACTTGCCGCGGTTTTTTGCCTGCTATGCGATTGCCCTGGGGGCGGCCTGCGGCATTGCCTTTGCCGACAACCTGTTCACGCTGTTCATCTTCTACGAGATCCTGTCGGTCTCGACCTATCCGCTGGTCGCCCACACCGGCACCGCCAAGGCGCGCACCGGCGCGCGGGTCTACCTGGCTCTACTGCTTGTAACCAGCATCTGCTTCTGGCTGCCGGCCATGATCTGGACCTGGATGATTGCCGGCAGCCTGGATTTCACCTCCGGCGGCCTGCTGGCCGGCCAGGTCAGTCCCATGGTGGGCGGAGCCCTGCTGGTGCTGTTCATGTTCGGCACCGGCAAGGCCGCGCTGATGCCGTTTCATCGCTGGCTGCCCTCGGCCATGGTCGCGCCCACGCCGGTCTCGGCCCTGCTGCACGCGGTCGCCGTGGTCAAGGCCGGCGTGTTTGTAGTCCTGAAGATCGCCCTGTACGTGTTCGGGCTGGATTTGCTGGGTACACTGACAGCCACGGACTTCATTCTCTACGTGGCCGCCTTCACCATGCTGGCCGCCTCCCTGATCGCCCTGCACAAGGACAATCTCAAGGCCCGGCTGGCGTACTCAACGGTCAGCCAGTTGTCCTACATCGTGGTCGGCGCCATGCTGGCCGTGCAACTGTCAGCCATCGGCGGCGGCATGCACATGGTCATGCACGGTTTCGGCAAGATCACCCTGTTTTTCTGCGCCGGGGCCATCTACCTGGCCAGCCACAAGACCCTGGTCAGCGAACTCGATGGAATCGGTCGCAAGATGCCGTTCACCATGGGCGCCTTCCTGCTCGGCGCACTGTGCGTGATCGGCATTCCGCCGCTGGGCGGGCTGTGGAGCAAGTGGCACCTGGTCATGGGCGCCTTCGAGGCCGGCTACGGGCTGATCCTGGCCGCCTTTTTGCTCAGCACCCTGCTCAACATCGCCTATCTGCTGCCGCCGGTACTTCGGGCTTTCCTCAAACCCCTGCCCGAGGGCGAGAGCGAAGGCATCCACGAGGCCCCGCTGATGTGCGTGGTGCCGCTGTGTCTGACCGCGCTGGGTGCGGTGGTGCTGTTCTTTGCCGCCGGCCTGCCCCAGGCGCTGATGATGAGGATTTTCGGATGAAGGCACTTTCCGAGCTGCTGCAGTTCATGGTTCGCCACGGCCGCACGCTGACCTGGATCATGCTGGTCATCATGGCCGGACTGGTCATTGCCGACCTGCTGATCGAGCCGGCCTATATCCGCTATCCCTGGGATGGCATCGGCGGCTTCGGCGCGCTGTACGGGTTCATCTCCTGCGTGCTGATCATCGTCGTGTCAAAGGCGCTGGGCTACGCCTTCCTGTACAAGCCCGAAGACTATTACGACGACGAGATTCGCGATGATTGAGTGGATTCACCCATCGCTGGTCCTGATAGTCGGCAGCCTGCTGCTGCCGTTTCTCAATGGCCGGGCGCGCCAGGCCTGGATGCTGATCGTGCCGGGCATCACCCTGGCGCTGATTCTCAATCTCACGCCCGGCGAGTACGGCCAGTTCTCGTTCCTGGGTCTGGATCTGACGGTCGGACGAGTCGATCAACTGGCCCTGGTGTTTGCCTACGTGTTCGGCATCATCCTGGTCATCGGCGCGATTTATGCCCTGCATGTGGGCGACTGGATCCAGCACGTGGCCGGCTTCTGCTACGGCGCCTCGGCCCTGGGCGTGGTGCTGGCCGGCGATCTGGTCACGCTCTACGTGTTCTGGGAACTGATGGTGATCACATCGGTCTGGCTGATCTGGCGACGCAAAAACCCGGTCTCCTTTGCCGCCGGCATGCGCTATCTGATGGTGCATGCGGTCGGCGGCGTGCTGCTGCTGGCCGGGGTGGTGATCTACTACCAGACCACCGGCTCGGTGAGCTTTGACCAGATCGAAATCGGCGGGCCGGCCTTCTATCTGATCCTGATCGCCTTCATGATCAATGCTGCGGTGCCGCCACTGCATGCCTGGCTGGCCGACGCCTACCCGGAAGCCACCATCACCGGGGCGATTTTCCTGAGCGCGCTGACCACCAAGACAGCCGTCTACACCCTGATCCGCGGCTACCCCGGCACCGAAATCCTGGTCTGGCTGGGCGCCATCATGGCCCTGTACGGTGTGGTTTACGCGGTACTGGCCAACGACATTCGCCGCCTGCTGGCCTATCACATCATCAGCCAGGTCGGGTACATGGTCGCCGGGGTCGGCATGGGCACCATCCTGGCGCTCAACGGCGCGGCCTCGCACGCCTTTACCCATATTCTCTACAAGTCGCTGCTGTTCATGGGCGCCGGCGCGGTCATCTACATGACCGGCAAGTCCAAGCTCACCGAGTTGGGCGGGCTGTACAAGTACATGCCGCTGACCTTCATCCTGTACATGATCGGCGGCTTCTCGATCTCGGCCTTTCCGCTGTTTTCCGGCTTTGTCAGCAAGACCATGGTGGTCGAGGCCGCCGCGGCCGATTACCGCCCGGTGATCTTTTTGATGCTGCTGTGCGCCTCGGCCGGCACCTTCCTGCATACCGGCCTGAAACTGCCCTGGTTTACCTTCATGGGAAAGGACTCGGGCCTCAGACCCAAGGAAGCCCCGGCCAACATGCTCATCGCCATGGGCATTGCCGCTTTCCTGTGCATCTTCATCGGTGTCTACCCGGCCGCCCTGTACGCCATCCTGCCCGACCCGGTCGACTACAACGCCTACACCATCGGCCATGTCCTGAAAGAGCTGCAGTTGTTGTTGTTCACCGGCCTGGGCTTTTTCATTCTGCTCAAACACGTCGGCGGGGAAGCCAAGATCAGCGCCGACACCGACTGGTTCTACCGCGCAGGCGGCAAACGTCTGGTCGCTACACTCAGAAACGGCGTAGTCGCCACCAACCGCGGCATCGGTAACCTGTTCCAGGTCACCTGGTCTCGATACGTGGCCTGGATCAGCCAGCGTTACGGCAAGGGCGGACGCCTGTCGCGATCCTGGCCGACCGGGACAATGGCGCTTTGGGCGGCGATCCTGCTGGCGGTTTTGCTGGTGTTTGGGGTTCGGTGACGGGGAGGCTGGGTAGATGGAAGATGGGAGACGGAAGATGAGGGCTGAGAACCGACCATGACCCAACCGCTGTTCCGGGAAGACGCCTACCGGCACGACTGCCGGACCCGGGTCGAAGCCGTGACCGAGGCGGGCATCATCCTCGATGCCACCGTGTTCTATCCGACCGGCGGCGGTCAACCCGGCGATACCGGCATCCTGCGCTGGGCCGGCGGCCGGGCCGAGATCGTCGACACCCGTCACGGTGAGGATGGGCAGATCATTCACGTTCCGGCCGACCATGCTTTGTGGCCGGAAGCGGGTGAGCAGGTCAGCGCTGAAATCAACTTCGAGCGCCGCCACCGGCTGATGCGCATGCATACCTGCCTGCACCTGCTTTCGGCCGTGCTGCCCTACCCGGTCACCGGCGGCCAGGTCGCCGACGGCTCCGGCCGGCTGGACTTCGACCTGCCCAACCCACCTGACAAGGCAGAGGTCGAAACCCGGCTCAATGCGCTTATTGCCGCCGATCATCCGGTTGGCTCACGCTGGATCGACGAGACCGAACTGGAAGCCAATCCGCAACTGGTCAAGACGCTGTCGGTTCAGCCACCAAGGGGAGCGGGGCGCATTCGGCTGATCGATATTCCCGGCGTCGACCTGCAGCCCTGCGGCGGCACCCATGTCAAGCGCACCGGCGAAATCGGTCCGGTTCGGGTGAAGAAGATCGAGAAGAAGGGCCGCCAGAACCGGCGCGTCAAGCTGGCTTTCGCCGAGTGAAGTCGCTCGACGGCCCCGCCCATCCGGATCGCTGAGAGCTTGATTCAATGGTTCAAGCGATCTTCAGCACCTGCCGGGCGAATTCTTCGAAATCCTCGAGGTGCTCAGTGGCAATCACGAAAACGATTTCTTATTAAACCGGGAATGTGGGGGTTTGAGTGAAGCCGCGCCTGTGGACGACGCTCCCGGCATGAGATGGTCGTCATGGATTGACGACCTCGACTTGGGTTTCCACCTGTGTTGCGGTGCCAGTGATCGTCCAGGTAATGGAGCCCGTTGCCGGCTCAGATGGTGCGGAATAGGGAACGATTCCGGTGATTTCATTTTCTGGAATGGTGATGGAAGCGGGGATTGAACCACCGATCGCCGAAGTGATCACGATCTCCAGCCCTCCGGGAGGTGCGGGCGTATCCACCGTGACGGTGAACTCTGCCTGAGCATTCGTCTGCACGGTCAAGAGCTCAGGTACAACCGTCAATTCCTCGGGAAAGTGCGCGGGTGACAGCGCTTGTACCTGTGAAGTCGTGATCACGCCATTGAGTTCTGTACTGACGAAATAGATACCAGGTTCCGTTGCAGATACCAGGACCGGCCCGGCAGAATCTCCGGCAATAATATTGACATTTTCGGCGGAAATATTCGGATCGGAGGTGTCCATCACAAAAAAGGTGTTTTGCGAAAGCGGCTCGGTCAGCTCCAGCATCAAGGGTTCCGGGAATGTTTCAGCCGGATTCTGACCGACGCGAGTAAACGTTCGACCTGGGAGTAGGCCGGGAGCGGTTTGCTCAACTACGTCGACTTGAGTCTCGAATGAAAGCGTTGTACCGACTAGCGCCCAGGTGATGGATCCTGTTTCGGGCTCGGCGGGAGCAAAATAGGAAACCGACGCAGTCAACTGGTTCTCCGGAATCGTGATGGAAGCGGGAATCGAGCCGCTGATCTCCGGTGTGATCTCGACCTCCAGCCCCCCTGGAGGTGCGGGCGTATCCGCCGTGACGGTGAACTCTGCCTGATCATTGGTCTGCACAGTCAAGAGTTCGGGAACAACAGTAAAATCTTGGGGTAGTTCGTCGGATGACAATGCCCGAACCTGCGCCTGACTGACAATCCCATCAATCTCTATGGCGAGGAGATAAACGCCGGGTTCTTCCGCAGACACGAGAACCGGGGCCGTTGACTCCCCGGCCAGAATACCGACATCGTTCACATCGATATCGCCGCCGAATGTTTCGATGGAGAAAAAAGTATTCTCGGAGAGTGGTTCGGACACGCTCAGGACCAGCGCATCAGGAAAGGTCTCGGCAGGCTGCCCGGCGCCTGCACGAATGAACGTGCGGATGGGACTCAGTCGTGCAGCAAACTGAAAACGGTCGGTGAAATAGTGATCCAGCAGGTCCTCGCCCCCTTGCCTTGCCTGGACATCTCCTCCGGAGGAGGCTGCGGCAAGACAATTGGTCTGGGCGCCGAACGCCACAAGACAAACGATGAAAAATGTATACAAAGTCGATTTGATCATAAAGTCCTCTTTGGACGTCCATCCAATCCGTACACGATTTAAATCTCAACGTCGCCGACAATTCAACTGAAAGGCTTGGCATGCATTGCTTCCAAACCTTACTAGCGGATTAAGGAGGTCGTTAATCAGCAGGCATTCTGCGTCAATCGGCTTCACTCTACAGGGCGCCTACCCGATTAACAACGGTAATGCCGATATTTCGCGACATCGTGCACGATAGAACATGATGAACTCCCCCATGTCCTGATGCAGAGCATCGTCCGTCGCGGATGAAACCCGACTTTTAGTTCGTCAAATCAGATCCCGAAACTCCGTGAGGGATGCTTCAATCGAACTTCAGCACATGCCGATCGATATCGTCCTTCAGTGCCTCGGCGTTATCTGGGCATTCGAGATGCCAGACTACATGCGGCCAGAGGGCATCCCCGGGCCACTTGCCTGTTCCGGCAGCCGCTCAAGGGGCTTTGGCTGACGGGAGAAAAGTCATGTTCAGCAAGCGTTTTTTCCGCCTGGTCATGGCACTGACCATGATCTTGTCCGGCGTTGTCCTAGCCGGCGCCTCCACCGCATTTACCTACCAGGGCCAACTGCAACAGGCCAACGCCAATTTCAGCGGTACGGCCAACCTGGCCTTTCGCCTGTACGATGTGCCTACCGGCGGCGATATGATCGGGTCCGAGAACGAGTTCATTAATCACACCATCAGCGATGGCTTGTTCAAGGTCACCCTGGATTTCGGCGCCGGGGCGTTTACCGAGGAGCCGCGCTGGCTGGAGGTGCGGGTCAATGGCGCGCCGCTCGTTCCACGCCAGGCCATCACCCCCGCGCCCATGGCCATCCGCAGTCTGACCAGTGAAGGCCTGAGTGGTCATCCGGTCGCCGACAATCCGCCCGAGTTTGGCCAGGTGCTCAGGTGGCAGGGTTCGGCCTGGGCTCCGGATGATGATGTATTGACCGAACTGTCCTGTGCCGATGGCCAGATCATCCTTTTTGGCGCCGGCCAGTGGCAATGTTCCGAAGATGAAAACACCGAGTACACGGCAGGAACCGGCCTGGCCCTGGTCGACCAGGAGTTTTCAGTCCAGGGCAGCGCCTTGCCCAATCTCATCGTGGTGGCGCCCTCGGGTGGTGATTTCACCTCCATCCAGGCGGCCATGGACAGCATCACCGATGCCTCCGAAAGCAATCGCTACCTGGTATGGGTCGGTCCCGGCTTCTACCAGGAGCGCGTCACCGTGAGACCCTGGGTCATCGTGCAGGGCGCTGGGCGCGAGTTGACCGTGATTCACTGGACTGGAGACGATGATATTGCGGAAGCAGCGACGGTGACGTTGGAGTCGAATTCGGTGCTGCGCGATGTTCGCGTCGAAAGCATTTCCAACGGGCATGACTGGACCATCGGAGCTGCTGCGACTGAGGATAGCGGCCTTTTGATTGAGCGTATATTTGTTATTGCAGATGGCGGGCAGATTTCAAGCTCCGCCCTGTCATGGACGAGCAGCGCCGCGGCCAATAATTACATCCGTGACAGTCGATTCGAAGCACTGGGCTCGGGATCATCCAACACCGCCCTCGAGGGCCAAAGTGTGTGGATCAGGCTGGACCAGGTCGAGACTTTCGCCTTTGGCGGCGCCAGTAATCGGGGAATGTTGTTCGGCAACTGTTCCGAAATAAGGGTTGTGCGTTCCAGAATCGAGGGCGGCATTCATTCGAGTGACGACTTTTCCTGCCAGAATGCTCGAATCGCCCACAGCGAAATCAGTGGGTCAATAACAGGCGACAGTTACTCCTGTCTGGGCAATTACAACCCGTCGTTTTCGTCGATTTCGTGTCCTTGAGTTCCTGTACCAGTGTCATGGAGAAAAGCCCTGGTTCCAAACAGCGGCTTCAGCCCCGTTTCCGAGTTCCGTGAACTCCAGCCTGAGCCGGATTGACTCCAAGGAGTCCATCAACCCAATTTGGCGCCTTCGGTGGTTTCCATGTTTCTTGCACCGTGTGAAATCCAGGGATGCGGTGAGCAGACCAGGCACGGGAAACTGTTTGATGGGAGACCCTTCGTGCCCGCCCAGATTGAGTCCGAGGCTCAATTTGTAAACGCCGCATCGACTATCTAGAATAACCGGGGAATACGAACCAAAGAAAAAATCCATGCCACATTTCGGCGTCATCACTTTTCGAACTCTAATTACTGCTTTCGTTGCCGCCATCTGGATCTCAACGCTGAGTGCTGAACCGACCAGCCCCTCCAGCCATGTAAGGATCGTGGTATTCGATGCCTCCGGATCGATGTGGGCACAGCTGGAGGATGGGCAATCCAGAATCGAGATTGCCAGGGATGTGATGCAGCGCTTCGACGAGACGCGTGATGTCGAGGTGCCGATCGGCGTGGTTTCCTACGGACATAGTCGACGCGGTGATTGCGAAGACATTGAAACGGTTTTGCCGATTGGCCAGCATGAGCGTGGCGAGGTCGAGGCAGTGATTTCTGCGCTCAATCCACGCGGCATGACGCCACTGACCGATTCCATGGCCAAGGCAAGGGAGCTGATTCCCATGACGGCCGAATCGGCGGACATCATTCTGGTCACCGATGGGCTGGAAAACTGCGGCGGTGACCCGTGCGCCCTGGCAACGGAATTAGCCGAGGAAGGCATCGGGATTCGAGCGCATGTTGTGGGTTTTGCGCTCGAAGAGGAAGCTGTCATGACGCTTTCCTGCGTTCCGGAAAAAACCGGAGGTCAGCTTTTCGTGACCCAGACAGGCGATGAGTTGGCCGATGCGCTTTCAGTCATTGTTGAGGAAGAGACCAGCAAGCTCTTGCTGGGAGCCCGGATTGCCGACACCGAAGAGCTGCTTGATGAAGTGACCTGGACGATCACCGATGTCGAGAGCGAACAAGCAAGAAGCTTTGACGATCAAGATGGCTTTTTCGAACTGAAGACTGATGCCGGAAAATACCTTGTTCAGGCCCGGTTTGATGAGCGCAGCGCTGAACAAATGATCAACCTGGATCGGAACCAGACCAAGGAGGTCGTGATCGACATTGAAGCTCGGGAAAGGGAAATCCTGGTGCAGATCGAGGCACCCGAGCAGGTTCCAGCCAACTCTGAATTCGAGTTTAACGTCACTGATGCCGACAGCGACCGGGACTATGCACTTTTTGTACCCGAAGACACGGATGAAGAAGTCAGCCGCTATGCTCGAAGGGCCAATCGTCTTGAAGGGGACGGTGTGTATAGCCGACGGACTCCCGGAGAGCCGGGCGCCTACGAGTTGCGCTACTACCTTGGTGAAGATCACACCCTGGCGCTGGTCGTGCCGATCGAAGTGACCGATGTCGAGGTCAGTATTTCAGCTCCCTCGGAAGTTGTCATACACACCCACTTCGAGCTGGAGGTCAGCGAGCCCGCTTATGGACATATCGTGATCGTGGATGCGGATAAACCGGAAGACCATGTCGTATCCCGATACCAGCGCAGGCAGAATTCCGTCAGCGGCGACACTGAAGTGACGCGTCGATCTCCAGGTCATCCCGGCGAGTATGAAATCCGTTACCACGCCCGCGAGGATCGACGCCTGCTGGCCAGCACGCCGATCACGGTTATCGATACAGTGGCCGACCTGACTGCCCCGGAAACAGTTGAAACCGAGAGCGAGGTCGAGATCGTGGTCGAGGGCGGCGTATCGGGGCATTTGGTCATCGTAAGGGCCGATCGACCCGATGATGACATCGTGTCGCGCTATCACCGGATTCGAAATTCGGTCGACGGGGATGACGGACTGATCACCCGACGAGCGCCCGAGGAACCAGGTGCGTATGAGATCCGATATTACACCGGTGGAGAGCGTCGCCTGATTGCCCGCTCCCCGCTCGAGGTGGTCTCACCTTAGTCAGCGTGAAGCCGTCACCCCGGCGATACTTGACAAGTAAGGAGGCAATACAACCACCAGCGACGCATCATCGATGGCCTGTCGGGGAAGATCGATACCGGCGATGCCTTCGAGATCCTCGAATGACAGACCACGGACAGCCAGGCCTGCCTCGATCTGGGCCAGTTTGCCCAGAAATCCGCCTTCGATGGCTCTTTGGGCCAGCGCGGACAGACGTGGAATGCGCTCTTCTTCTCGTCCCGCCCAGGCTTCCAGCCAGTAGAGATCCAGCGCAAGGCTGGTGTCGACAAAGGCGTGCTCATGCTGGCTGCGACGAATCTGTTCCAGCTCACGCCGCGCCGCCAGTGCATCGCCCTGGGCCAGCAGCGCCTCAGCGGCCACCAGTTCGGCTCGAGCCGCCGCGCGGGGCTGGGAGG
>SL_3KL_010_SEDDRAFT_10006579_pt1 | contig 10390 bp, 8 predicted proteins | sample SodLakKL_010_SED_2_FD_10381 | JGI IMG/M metagenome (IMG submission 10381)
ACGATGGAACAAGACTGATAATGGTTTCGGGATGATTATCTGTTTGCATTAGTTCTGAGGATAGATTTTTTGCAAATTGTTCAAATGATTTATAATAACTTTCAGGCTCATAGTAAATATCAAACGCTTTCAAAACAAAATCGTCTTATTTTGAAAGTAGAAAGTTATCTAAAATTTTTACGGGCTAAAACCCAAGACCAAATACGGGGCTTTTAAGATGAAATTTTTTCAAGGATTTTTGAAGATCCTCATCATAACAACTTTATCAATATCTGTTTCTTCATGCAGCCAGCCTGATCAAGATTCAGCAGACTCTCCATCGGCTGCCTCCATCACAACAGCCGAGGCTGAAATCAGGAACTTGTCCGACGAATTTACAGTCAGCTCGGAAGTAACTGCTTACAAGCGTGTTTATGTAGCTTCGCGGATATCCGGAGTGATTGAGGAAGTAAATTTTGAAGAAGGCGAGTATGTAAACCGCGGAGATATTATGGCCCGGCTGGATGTACGCGAACAAGAAGTAAACCTGAGGCGCGCTAATACAGCATTGAATGAAGCCGAAGATGTTTACCGCCGCACTGAAAGTTTGTTTGAACAGGATGCTGTAGCCGAGGCAGAATATTTAAGCGCCAAGCGGGCCCTTGAACAGGCCGAAACTGAAGTTGAACGCCTGAAACTTCTGGTAGAATACGGAGAAATTAAGGCCCCGATCAGTGGTGTGGTCACTGCTCGTTTGGTTGAAATGGGTAATAATGTATCAGCAAATGAGCGAATGTTTACAATTGCTGATCTTGATTTGCTTGTAACCCGCCCCGGAGTCTCCGAATTAAACCTTGCCGGTCTTGAAGAAAGCCAGCATGTTGATGTTCGGCTGGATGTTTACCCCGACGTGATTTATCCGGGAACTATTCGCCGAATTTTTCCGGCGGTTGATGCTTTAACCCGACTGTTTACTGTTGAAGTGGAATTGATTCAGGAAGATCACCTGCCTGCTATCAGGCCGGGATATCTTGCCAGGGTTCGCTTTGCTGCCGATGATCGGCAAGAGGTTATCACTGTACCTTCCGAAGCTGTGTATCTGCTCAACGGAGAATCCTACTTGTTTGTACTGAGCCAGGATGAAACGTCCGTCAGCCTGACTCCTGTTGAAGTGGGCGTTCAGAGAGACGGATTTGCCGAAATCAGAGATGGGCTGGAAGCCGGGATGAAGGTCGCCGCATCCAATCTTGAAGCCCTCGAAGATAGCGCCCATGTACAAGTAGTTGGAACTTTCCGGCGGCACGGGTTCAGAAACTGAGGATGAACAGCGCTATGCAAAACCAAAATTCATCACATTCTGAAAAATCGAACCAGGGCATCTCTTCATGGTCCATTCGCCGTCCAATCAGCACCATTGCTATCACTTCGGTGGTGATTGTACTCGGCATTTTGTTCTCCGGACGTTTGGCTGTAGATCTGATGCCCCAGATCGATTATCCTCATATCCGGGTTGTTGTAAACTACCCGGGTGTAATGCCCGAAGTGATTGAGGAGCAGGTAACACGGCCGCTGGAGAGAAATTTATCAGCCACCGAGAATCTGACTGAAATCCATGGCCGTGCATCCGAAGGACGCAGTTACATCGAAATGTATTTCGATTTTGATACCGACATCGATCTTGCCCTGCAGGATGCCAGCCGCCAGCTTGAACGGGCACGGACTGAACTGCCCGACGGTATTGATCCGCCCCGGATTATGAAAATGGATCCCTCGCAAAGCCCCGTTTTTGAACTGGCCATCTCCTCTCCGGTTCGCTCTCCAATTGAGGTGCGCGAATGGGTCGATCAGCGGCTGATGCCGCAACTCCTTTCTGTTTCCGGAGTGGGCACAGTGGATATTGCCGGAGGCAAAGAACGCGAAATAGACGTTGTTGCCGATCCGGAACGGCTGCGAAGTTACGGACTCTCAATAAACCAAATCAGCGAAGTGCTTGCCGGCAGAAATGTAGATCAGTCTATTGGAAATATTACCTCGCCCGAATACGACATCATGGGGCGAACCGAAACCCGGTACCAATCTGCAATCGATGTTGGCAATACGTTGATTCCACTGCAGAACGGAAATCAGTCGGTACGCCTGTCTGATATTGCCACAGTTTCAGACAGCCACCGCGAACAGCGCCTGTTTGCCTATCTCAACGGACAGGAATCGGTACAGGTTTCCATTATGAAACAGCCGCTTGCAAACACCGTTGCCGTTATTGAAGGCCTTCAAAATCGGCTTGAAGAGCTCCGGGCCACAGGCTTCATCACGCCCGACATCGAATATCAGGTGATTCGTGACGATTCGTTTTTCATCACTAACTCCATTCAGTCGGTAACCGTGGCAGCCGTTATCGGCGGTTTACTGGCCATGATTGTAATTCTGCTATTTCTGGGGAGCATCCGCCGTTCTTTAATTGTAGCACTGATGATTCCCGTTGCCATTATCGCCACATTTGTGCTTATGACGATGAGCAATCTTACTCTGAATATTATGAGCCTGGGCGGACTTGCCCTTGGTGTGGGTTTGCTGATCGACAATGCCATTGTGATGATCGAAAATATTTATCGTCATCAGAATCAGCCTGGCAAATCTCCGGAGACGGCAGCACACGATGGCTCCCGGGAAGTACTCTCTGCCGTGGTTGCCGGCACCATGACAAATCTTGCTGCCGTACTTCCCTTTCTGCTGATTACGGGGCTGGCCGCACTGCTGTTCAGAGAACTGATTTTCACCATTGCTTTTGCCATCATCGCCTCGCTGCTTGCGGCTATTACACTTGTTCCGGCCCTGATGGCGATGTTCCGTGAACAAAAACAGAAAGGTTTTTCGAATACCTGGTTGTTCAAAATCTTTAACCGCGGATTCAATAAACTTCAGGGATTTTATCACTCCCTTCTCACTTTTTTCATCCGGCGAAAATGGGTTTTTATCATTTCAGCCCTCATCATACTGGGCGGCAGCATTTATTTGATTCGGGGGCTTGGCACTGAATTTTTACCACCTGTGGATGACGGACGCATTACCATGAGATTTACCCTGCCTTTGGGTACTTCCATTGAACCAACGAACGAAGTTGCTTCTATCTTGCAAGAAACCATTGAAGAAATGCCACACGTCGAAACGGTTTATATGACCGTTGGAGGGTATTTCCGCGGAGGGCAGCTATCCATTCGGGGCGGTATGATCGATATGGTGGTTCAGCTTACATCCCCATCGGAAAGGCGTGGCTATCCTGCAGAGCAGTGGGTAACTGAATTTGGTGAAAAAATATCCGGCCTGGGGCTGCCCTTTGTTCAGCAGCGCATACGCGGTCCCCGGATTGAAGGACTTCAAACCAGCCTGGTGGATGCCGATATTGCCGTTGGCCTGGTGGGTGACGATCTGGATATGCTGGATAACCTTGCCCGTTCAGCATTTCGTCAAATTGAGGATATAGAGGGAATCGGCAGTATTCAAATCGGACGGGATGAACGTGTACCTCAAATGCTGCTGAAAGTGGATGAAGAACGGGCCTCCCAATTGCAATTAACTTCAGGCGGTATTGCCAATTTTCTGCATGGTGTTGTAGAGGGTACCGTACCTACGCAATATGTTGAAGGTGGTTTTGAGTATAACATCCGGGTTCGCTACTCCAGAGATATAACCGGCACCGTTGAGGGATTGCGACAAATTCCGGTTACTAATCTGGCAGGACAGGCAGTGCCGTTGAGCAGTCTTGTTTCTTTTGAAGAAACCACCGGCCCTGCCCATATCGAACGGTTTAATCAAATCCGCGTGGTTTGGGTGAACACAACCGTAAACCTCGATGATGCAACTGTTGGCGAAGTGAGCAACCGGATTCGTGAAACACTGAGAGATTTTGATCTGCCCGATGGCTACAGTATTGTATATGCCGGTGAGCAGGAAGCCATCGAAGAAGCCGGCCGATCACTGCAACTTGCTATTCTGCTGGCTATCTTTTTTGTGTTTGTTGTGATGGCGGTTCAGTATGAAAAACTATTCAGCCCGCTGGTTATCATTACATCACTCCCGTTTGCCCTGATTGGTGTGGCTGCAGCTTTATGGATAACAGGATTGCCCCTGAGCGCTTCTGTACTGCTTGGAATAGTTTTCCTGACCGGAATCGTTGTGAATAATGCCATTTTACTCGTTGAGTTTGCCGAAAATTATCAATTAAAGAAAGATCAGACTGTGGAAGATGCAATAATAGAAGCCGGAAATGTACGGTTTCGCCCGATTATGATGACCACATTGACAACCATTTTCGGGATGCTGCCGCTGGCCATCGGAATAGGTGAAGGATATGAAATTTTGCAGCCGCTGGCTGTAACAGTAATCGGCGGTTTGATTGCCGGTACATTCCTCACATTGATGATTCTACCGGGAATGTATGTTCTTCTCTCGGATTTGTTCTCTTTCCTTGGACACAAAAAAGCTGAAAATTAACCGACAGATTATGTGGTAAAACAGTACCATTCATTTTTCCGGAAAAATTTTGGGGAGACACCATGAAGAAACAAACCGTCATCATCACCGGGGCTAATTCTGGTATCGGAAAATCGGCCACTCGCCTTTTTGCGGATGCGGGCTTTTCGGTCATCATGGCTTGCCGGAATATCGAAAAGAGTGAACCGGTGCGAAAGGAGATTGTGGAAATTTCTGGTAATCCTCAGGTACAATTGATGCCGTTGGATATTTCGTCTTTTCATTCGATTCGAACATTTTGTGATCGATTCGACGAGAAATATGATCAGCTGGATATACTGATTCATAATGCCGCCTATTTCAGCCACGGTTCTCCCTACAAATTGAGTGAAGACGGGCTTGAGCTCACCTTTGCCACCAACCTCTTCGGCCCGTTTTTGATGACAATGGAACTGCACGATCTCTTGAAAAAATCGGATACTCCAAAGATTTTAATGGCTGGGAGTAACATCATCAAGCATTTTTTTAACCCCAAATTGGCGGTCAACCTGAATAATCTCAGAGGTGAAAATCCCGATGATTCATCATTCAAAGTGTACAATCAGTACCGCGATTCAAAGATGGCATTGTTTATGATAAGCAGGCGATTTGCAGACTATTTTCAACCTGATGGCATCAGGGTAAATATGCTGCAAATAAATGGAGCTACCATGTCGGAAGAGGCACTTCAAAAAGTAACACCAGGCTACCGGATGATCGCACGCATTCAAAATCTATTTTTCAGGCCGCCCGAGTTTATGGCAAAACACTATTTTGAAATATGCACTTCAGATAAGTTCAAGGATGTATCGGGAAAACTGATCAATCACAAACAGCAAGTAATGCAGTCTTCAAAAAAACATCCGGGAATTGCCAATCAGGTTCGTCAGCTGGCCGGCGCCGTATATTATCCAAATTATGCTGAGGGCAGACAGGCACAAGATGAGATCTGGAATTTCTGCCTGAACGTTACTGGCCTTGACACTGAAGACAGGTAATCTTCTTTACGGAATTTGAGTTGCCTGCCACGCAACAGCCTGCCAAACTCCTTCCCTCTTTAAAAATGTTCCGGTATTGTAAAATCTGATAGTTTCAGTTTCACCCGTATCGAAAGAAATTTCAGCAATCAGCATGAAAGCAACAACGGCTGAATCTCCGTACAGATTAATCTGAACATCCCTGGCTGTATAAACTGGTGAATTTTCAGAATCATTGGGTTCGGCGGGCAAGCTTCTCAGGATATCATCCTTTCCCATCCGTTCGCCGGCGGCACTTGTATAGATTAAATCATCGGCCCAAAACCGGTCGTGCGTATTATAGTCGTTTACAGAGGCGCCTTCTAAAAAATTGGATAACATCCGTTCAAGCACATCTCTGTCGTCGGTATTCTGATGATTCATACCAAAAATCAGTGTCACAAATGCCATTAAACCGATCAATTTTTGTATGGAGATCATAAGCTATGGTTTAGTAGATTTTTCAAGGTCTCATTTTTTCTTCTTTTATTACAAAGACATAAACATCCGGATAATTTAAGAAACAAAATTTTTGAATGATTACGGGTACTTTTGTACAATACTTTTTTAAAGTGTGAAGTTATTTATTTACAGGCACGGATTTTCCGGAAAGCGGAGTGGCCGGAACTTTTGCTGTGGACATATTCTTTTTCTTGATAATTGACGATTAATTGTTGGCAGTTCTATGAAAAAAATCCATACCATTTTCCATTTTTTAATTTTTCTCCTTTTTTCAGGCCTGATCGCTGCTGGTGGACTTTTTGCCCAAACCTACACCCCTGAAAGCTTACACGGCGGGCCTTCATGGTCACCTAATGGATACAAAATTGCTTTTGCGGCAGCGTATTCCGGAACTTACGACATCTACACCATCGACATCTGGAGCGGAGAGCAGCAGCGCGTTTCCGATCATCCCGCTAATGACCTTTACCCCGCGTGGGCTCCAAACGGGCAGTGGCTTGCTTACTATTCTGACAGGCCCAACGAAATTGGCCCCTTTCCGCCTGATACCATCATTTATAACGTTAGCGGCCTGTACGAAACCTATGCCCGCGATGGTTACACTCCTTCGTGGTCTCCCGACGGCCGCACCATAGCCGCACATTTTCGGGGAGAAAAAGGAAATTATGAAATTTATCTGATGAACCGGCGTGGCAGAGACCGGAGACCGATTACAGACAATCTTGCCACGGATGTACATCCAAAATTTTCGCCTGATGGGAATAAAATTGCTTTTGTTTCCGACAGGGATTATCAACCCGAAATTTATCTGATGAATGCCGACGGAACGGATCAAACCCGGCTTACAAACTCGCCCTATTATGACCTGGATCCGACATGGTCGCCCGACGGAACGCAGATTGCATTCATATCAAACCGGCTGGGCTCCTTTGATATTTATCTGATGGATGCGGATGGCAGCAACAAAATAAATCTCGTCCATTCGCCCTCTATCGACATGGCGCCGGTATGGTCTCCGGATGGAAGTAAAATTCTGTTTTCATCAAACCGGAACGGATATTTTGACCTGTATGTGATTGATATCGACGGAGAAAATCTTCAGCAACTCACCTCATCAGAACATCATGAATATTACGGGTCGTGGTCACCCAAAGGCAGCCGGATTGCATTTCTTTCAACCCAGCGAGGTGAACCCCACCTGTTTGTGATGAATGCCGACGGATCAAGAAAGAGGCAGCTTACCCGATAAACCGGACTTTATTACTCGTCCAGTGTCAGTTCAGCCCGGAATCTCGGTTCATCGTGGCGCTCCAGATAGTACACAAACACACCGTTTTCCAGATCCAGGTCCATCATCCACACATTGGTAGCTGCTTCGGGAATAATCTCGCCTGTCACATCATCAGCGGGGAAAAATTGGAAAGTTGCTGAACCGCGCTCATCGGCATACCCGCCGTAACCGGTATAATCATCATCCCCAAGCTCCTCTTCGGTTCTCACCTCGCCGAGATGGTCATGGTAAAGATGCAGGCCTTCTTCTCTCATTTCAAGAACCCAGGCTCCGTGCCAGTAATCGCCGTCTCGATAGAGTTCGATCCTCACCATATCCTCATCACATTCGGAAATATGAGTCCGCAGTTCGGTGGCCACGAGCGGATGGTCCGGATTGTCCGGGTATGTAGATTCTCCCGAAAACCACTCGCCACAAAGCGAGGAAAGATTGGTTAAAAATGCCGCTTGTGGATTTTCCATTTCAAACTCGAGTGTTTCGTCTGTACGTTCTCCATCGGCGCAGGCAGTAAGGATTAATAAAAGTGAAAATATTTTCAGAACAAGTTTCATATCAATTATTTGGTTAAAAAGATTGAACTAAAATCAGCATTCGGTCTGTTAAATACAAAAAATGTATCTTCCTTCAACGTAAATATAACCTTTAATGATTTTCGATGAGCCAAGAAGTAGCATCCTATAAACTCGGGAATATCCGGGTTATTATTACCGAAACCGACGATCCAAAGCGCCTGAAAGTGGATTGTAACGACGGGAATTTCCATTCTGAATTTTCCGTCAGCCGTTATGAATATCAACACTATAAACGGCATATGAATCAGAAAATATCCACGGCTTACAAAAAACAATATGAGCAGGAGAAAGAATAATCAATCCAAAACCGGCGGCTATAAAATTAACATTGCATCCCCGAATGAGTAGAAACGGTACTTTTCTTTGATGGCGTGCTGATAGATTTTTTTCGTCTCCTCAAATCCTGCAAAGGCCGAAATCAGCATTAAAAGTGTACTTTTTGGAAGGTGAAAGTTTGTAATTAGATGATCAACATACTTAAACTTATATCCCGGGGTGATGAAAATATCGGTCTCCCCAGAGCAAGCAATAAATTTCCCGCCTTTTTTTTGAGCCGATTCCAGTACTCTCACCGATGTGGTTCCGACCGCGGTAATACTCTTTGCCAGGTTCAGCGATTTCGCCTGACTTTCGGTCATTTGATACCACTCGCTGTGCATATTATGCTCTTCGATTTGTTCCGTTTTTACCGGCGCAAAAGTGCCTAACCCCACATGCAGCGTGGTTTCAATTTTTTGAAAACCCTGTTTCTGAAGTTTTTTAAGCAGTTCTGGCGTAAAGTGGAGGCCGGCCGTAGGTGCAGCCTTGCTTCCCGAATCTTTTGCAAACACCGTTTGATAGCGATCGGAGAGGGACTCATCCCGTTCAATATACGGCGGAAACGGGGTGCATTTGAATGGTGCAACTTTTTCGTCATCCAGCGGATGGCTCAGCTCCAGCGTACGGATACCATCCCCTGCAACAGATAATGTTTTAGCTGAAATGTCTTCTGTTAACGAAAGGCTTTTTCCGATTTTAAATTTTTTTCCCGGCCGCACCATCGCCTCTACAATCCGGTTGTTTACGGCTTTGGTTACAAAAATTTCAATCCTGCCTTTATTAAACAGCAGGCGGCATTTATCCACTTTGCTGTTGTTAACGACCAGCGAGGTGCCTGACGGCAAGTACTTCCCAATATTGAAAAAATGGTCGTCTGTTATTTCCCGGGTTTTTCGGTTATAAACCAGTAGTCTGGAATGATCGCGGGGTGTGGCCGGTTGTTGTGCGATCAGTTTTTCGGGAAGCTCGTAGTTAAAATCGCTGAGTGAATAATTTCTCAAATCAAACAACACTAAGTTTTGTGGAATTGAAATAGATCAACTGAATAGATAATCAGATTAAACCAACACATTCAGCACCCGCCTCACCTCATCCACAATGCCGTCCGGTCCAATCCCTACTTCATCATGAAGTTCCCGCTGGGTTCCGTGTTCAATTATTTCATCGGGCACTCCCATGATTTTTACCGGAACACCTGTGCCTTTCCCTGCTGCATATTCGGCCACGGCCGATCCGAATCCGCCGAGAACGGTACCGTCTTCTAGAGTAATAATGCTATCATAATCTGCCAGCACATAGTCAATCATGCCGGTGTCGAGTGGTTTGGCATAGCGCATATCAAAATGGCCAATTTGGATGCCTTCTTTTTCCAGAATTTCAGAAGCCTCAATCACATATTTTCCAATCGGGCCAAAACTCAGAACTGCTACTTTTTCTCCCTCTTTGATGATGCGGCCTTTCCCGATTTCAGTTTTCTCGAACTCCTCGCGAACGGCCATTCCGGTTGAGCGCCCCCGGGGATACCGGACAGCCCAGGCACTCTCCTGATATTCAGATGCCGTATAGAGCATATCGCGCAGTTCTTGCTCGTCCATCGGAGAAGAAACAATCATGTTGGGTACAGCCCTCAGGTATGCCGTATCGTAAAGTCCGTGATGGGTGGGGCCGTCTGCTCCCACAAGGCCTGCACGGTCGATGCAAAAAACGACCGGCAGTTTCTGAATGGCTACATCGTGAATCACCTGATCGTAGGCCCGCTGCAAAAATGTGGAATAGAGTGCAGCAAAAGCTTTTTTACCCTGGGTTGCCAGTCCGGCTGCAAAGGTAACGGCGTGCTGCTCTGCAATACCCACATCAAAAGCGCGGTCGGGAAACGTTTTCATCATTGGCCAGAGGCTGGAACCGCTCGGCATAGCAGGAGTGATGGCAACAATGTCATCATTATTTGCAGCCAGTTCTACCAGTGCCTCACCAAACACATCCTGATATTTTGGAGGTTGTTTTTTCCCATTATTAGGCTTTACAAGCGATTTACCAGTAATTTTATCAAATGGGCTGCTTTGTGCGTGCCATTTTGTTTGTTCGCGTTCGGCAGGTGCAAAGCCTTTTCCTTTTACCGTTACTATGTGGAGCAATTTTGGACCGGAAACGGTTTTTAAATCTTCAAGATGCCGCCGAAGTGCATCTACGTTGTGGCCGTCAACAGGCCCGTAATATTTAAATCCAAGCGCCTGAAACAGTGC
>SL_3KL_010_SEDDRAFT_10006580_pt1 | contig 10388 bp, 7 predicted proteins | sample SodLakKL_010_SED_2_FD_10381 | JGI IMG/M metagenome (IMG submission 10381)
GTCTGCTCCAGCCAATCCAGCAGGGGCCTGAGCAGTGAATGGCGCGAACCATTCCAGACAATCCCCAGGTCGAGCTCGAACTGATCAATGCCGCTTGAGCAGGAGGTCAGATCGCCGTACCAGTCCTCGGGCTCGACCAGGTGCAGGCAGAAGTCATCACTGTAGTCGACCTGCCAGCCCTGCTTCTTCAAATCCTTCAAAGCCTGCTGAAACTCGATCCAGGCCGAGCGGGTCTGGCGGCGGTTGCGGGTCACCCACAATCCGCCCTCGCCGGGACGATAATCACGGCCGCCGCCGCTGTGCAGGGGGCACAGCCGATGCGATTCCAGCCGACTCGTGCAGGCATCCTCGAACCCGGTATTGCGCTCGACCATCACCACGGTGTGCTCATCGACCAGGCGTGAGTGAAACTCCTCGTCCCACTCCATTTCGATGTCGCCGTAGAGAAAACTCAGGCGGACCGCCGGCACGGTCTCGAAGCCCTGCCCGCTGCCGACCTCGACATTGCGAAGCTCCAGTCGCGGAACGGGCCGCACCGCGCCGGCCTGCTGCAACTCGAGCGCTTGCGGTCGGGCCAGGGTCGGTGCGCGCTTTTTCAGGCGGGTAATCACGCCATCGACTTCATCGGGCGCCACCGGGCCGCGGGCCATCAATTCGCTCAGCAGGGCATCGTCGGCCTTGCTGGTCAGCATGCGGCAGCGGCCGGTTCGCGGGTTGACCCGCCAGGGCGGCAGCAAGGGCAGATTGAGGGTATTCGAGTCATCCTCGGCGACCATGACCAGGCGCTGGTGCCCGCTGCGCAGCATCTCCCACTCGACCTGCGCCGGCAGCGGTTCGGCCATGGACAGCTTGGCGCCATTGATGTCTTTCCAGAAACATCGACCGGTTTCAATCATGGCCTGCACCAGGCCGCGCGCGTTCGGCCCCAGGGGATACCAGACCAGGTCTTCCAGCGAGGCCATGCGATCGGACAGGTCGTGCAATATGGCCAGGTCCTCATCGCCGATATAGTCGGGCTGGCGCGATTCGGCCAGGCGCGACAACGCGTAAGGCGTCACCACCCGGCTGCCGGCGGCTTGAGAGGCGCGCGCCGGACAGACATTGAGGTCCGTGCCGTCCTCGGAGAGCCTCAGTAGATACACCATCTGCTGAGGAGATACGGCCGGGCCGGCCGTCGCCGTGCGTGCAGGCGTTCGAATGCGCTCCCCACCGGCCGCCGCCAGCAGGACAGCCCCCACATGCTCACAATCACCGCCGGCCGAACAATTGCAGTCGCCAGACAATTCATCGTCCTCGATGGTGGCGTACACGCTGAACGGCTTGTCCTCGCCATCGGCCACCAGGCCCGAAATCACCAGCATCTGATCCAGCCGACCGGTGCGACAGTCCGTGACCGCACCGGCCGCGTGCAGCTCGCGCGCACGCGCCTGGCAGCTCGCATCAAGCGATTTCAGCATCGAGCGCAGGTCTGTCAGCAATTCGTTCATGAGCCTGAATGGGCGACAAAACCCATCCATGATAACCCGGCCAGGATCTGTAACTTGAAGCAAAACTTATGCCGGTGTCAGTGAGGTATTGTTTTTCAGACATGGTCTGTAGATCGCCCGCGCGTGTCCCCGACGGTCCATGCATCCAACATCGACAAAATCCCAATGCGTGTCGATGTACGCTTCTGGTCAAGGCCCTCGCATCAATCGGTGGGGGCAAATCCGAAATGGTCCGTCGGGGACGTAGCCCCGACCTACGTTTGTGGAGGCCGATTTGAACACAGGATCCCCCAACCAATTGCGTCGCCGACTTCTGGCCGGGCTGGGCCTGGCCCTGCCCGCATTGTGGCTGAAAGGCTGCGGTGGCGAGGCGGCCAATGCCGGAGGTCCGGCCGGCTTCGAACCGCTGGAACTCAGCGAAAGCCGCTGGCGGGAAATTTTGACGCCGGAGCAGTACCGCATCCTGCGGCGGGAAGGGACCGAACGCGCCTTCTCCAGCCCGCTGGATGGCGAATACGGGGATGGCACCTATGTGTGCGCCGGGTGTTTTCTGCCGTTGTTTTCCAGCGAGCACAAATATGACTCCGGAACCGGCTGGCCCAGTTTCTGGCAGCCCATCGACCCCGACCATATCGGCACCAAGCGCGATTTCCGGCTCATCCTCCCACGCACCGAATACCATTGCGCCCGCTGCGGCGGCCACCAGGGGCATGTGTTCGACGACGGTCCGCAGCCGACCGGGCAACGGTGGTGCAACAATGGGGTGGCGTTGGAATTCGTTCCGGAGGGTACGGAATTGCCGGCGTTGCGACGGGGTTGAATTGGAGTTCGATACACGTAGAAACGGTGTCGATTGTTGAATTCTCATCCGTCGGGGACGTAGCCCCGACCTACAAAAGCGCGGCATCTGTATTTGTAGGTCGGCCCAGCGCAGGTTGGAGAGCGGGTGCGGTTTGCCGAAGGCAAGAAGCGCCCGCTCGCAAACCGCCCGCGCGTGCGGCCGACGGACAACGTCGAAACAACCCCCACAGGATTGTTCGTGTTTCGACACAATAATCCAGCTTCAAGTTTTGTAGGTCGGGGCTACGTCCCCGACGGCCGATGATGAATCGACCCCCACTGCTCGTTCATTCCGGCAATTCGTCAATATCCACCGGCTTTTCACCCAACAACCGCTCATACTCCCCCGCCAGGCGCTTGCCCTCTTCAACCCCCCACTGATCAAACGGGTTGATATTCCAGAACACCGACAAGGCATACACGGCATGTTCGAAACCGGCCAGCAGATACCCCAGCCCGCGCGCATCCAGAGCCTGGGTCAATAACAACGCCACCGGCCGATTGCCCGGCAAGTGCTGATACGCCTTGCCGGTATCACGCCCATGAGTCAATGCCCCGGCCTGACCCAGCAGGTTGGCCAATTGCGCCCGCTGCCACTCGGGACGGGCCTGCCGATCTTCGAGACTGCCCACCAGGATCAGCGGATGGCTGTCCGGGCCCTGGTGCAGGGCCTGCATGATGGAATGCTGAAGGTCGGTCCCGCGGCCACCGAAGACCAGCGGCGCGGTGGCTGCGTGGACGGGTTGGTCGGCAAGGTCCACGCCCTTGCCCAGGCTTTCCATGATCAATTGCTGCAGGAAATCCGACAGCAATCCCAGGCGTGGGTCATACGCGATCACGCCCAAAGTCGGCAGGTTCAGTTCGCGGCGCAGAAAGTGCATGATCAGCGCAGTCATCACCGACAGGCTGGACGCATCGGGTTGCTGACTGAAGCGCCGGTCGGCCTCCGCGGCGCCGGCCAGCAGGTCGGAAAAAGGCCCAACACCAATCCGGGCTGCGGCGCTCACACCCACCGACGACCACAACGAGAATCGCCCACCGGTCCACTCAGGAAAGGCCAGTACCCGATCTTCATCCAACCCGAATTCGACCGCCCGATCGATTCGCGCCGTGGCCGCCCAGGCCTGGTCATCAAAACGCCCGCCCAGCCAATTGCGCACCGCCTGGGCCTGCATCAGGGTCTCGGTGGTGGAAAAAGACTTGGAAGCCACGACCACACCGGTCCTGGCCGGGTCGAGCGAACGGATCAGACGGTCAAAACGTCGGCTGTCCAGGGTCGACAGCCAATGCACCCGCACCGCGCTGTCATCGCCATCGAGCGCATCGGTGACCAGCCTGGGCCCCAGGTCCGATCCGCCGATGCCGATATGCAGCAGATCGGTCAGACCGGTTTGGCCTGCATGAAGACGACCGGCCGCGTCCAGAAAGCGGTGGCGCTGCTGCTCGACATCCTCATTGACATCGGCCTCGGGAAGCTTGCCGCGCAGGGCCATGTGCAGCGCCGGACGACCTTCACTGGGGTTGACGATGCGGCCGGAAAACAGCTCGCCGGCTGATCGCGTGAGATTGACCGCGCCGGGTAATGCGCTCAATCGGGCCAGACCATCCCGATCCAGGGGCAAGCGAGAGTAATCCAGACACCAAGGTCCATCGCGCAAACAAAAATGCCGACCCCGATCGGGGTCGGCACGAAACAATTCGGAAACCGGCACGGTGTTGTTTTTGTGCAACACCGACTCAGTCCATCAGGCGGCCTGGGGCGGAATATGCCCGGCGATCCGTTCGATCCGGTTGTCGCCGTCGGGGTAGACCAGACGCGGGCTATGACGTTTCGCGTCGGCTTCATCCATGCGCGAGTAGGCGGCAATGATGATCAGATCACCCGGCGACGCCTTGTGCGCGGCGGCGCCGTTGACGCTGATCACACCACTGTCGCGCTCGGCGCGAATGGCGTAGGTCACGAACCGTTCGCCATTGTTGATATTGTAGATATGTATCTGTTCGTACTCGAGAATTCCAGCGGCCTCGAGCAAGGTTTCGTCGATCGCGCAGGACCCCTCGTAGTCGAGTTCGACCCGAGTGACGGTGGCGCGATGGATCTTGGCCTTGAGCATATTGACTTGCATGGTCACTTAGTCCCTGGTGTTGAATGACCGGCCGGGGCCGAAAAAAAACCCCTCCCCGTTTCGAGGGAGGGGCAATATGTCGGAGTGATGTACCTCGCTTCGCGCCCTGCGACCTAGCCTAACCGTTGTGATTTTGCCTAGGTTGGTTGTAAGTCTACCACAAGGGCTGACAATTGCCAACTCCGTTTCAACTTTACGAAGCTATCGGTGCACGCTCACTTGGAATCCCGAGTCGGGCAAAAGTTCCCGGTTCGGGATGGGTCAGAACCGCGGCCGACATTCACGCAGCTTTCACCATGGGCTTGAGATGATCCGTCCCGCATTCGGAGTGTCCCCTCCAAGGCCCTGACTCCCTGATGCTTCGAGTGCGATCTCGGCCCCTGACCACGGCTCCCGGTCAGGGGCCTTCTTTTTGGTTTTTTGGTTTGGTTTGGTTGATTTTTTGTTCTAAATGTAGGTCGGGGCTACGTCCCCGACGGACCATGTATCAAAATACGACACAAATTCGATGTGCGTCGATGTCCAATCAAGATTCGGAGACAACCTCAATGAGGTGGGGGTTTAACCACCATCGCCCGTCGGGGACGTAGCCCCGACCTACGTTTTGGGGTTTCGGTAGACTGGATTGCTATGGGAAATTCTTCTGACCAGGTTCTGGTTCTGGACGATGTCAGCCGGCGGTTTCGGACCGGGTCGGAGACCGTCGGGGTGCTTGAAGGGTTGACCTTGAGCCTCGAGCGCGGGCAGCGGCTGGCCATCATGGGGGCGTCGGGGTCGGGCAAGACGACCTTGCTGCACCTGGCCGCCGGCATGGACCGGCCCGACTCCGGGCGGGTGGCGCTGGCCGGGCGCGATCTGGCCAACCTGCCCGAGCCCGACATTACCCAGTTGCGCGCCCGTCATGTCGGGCTGGTCTTTCAGGACTTCAACCTGCTTGACAGTCTGAGCGTGCGCGAAAACATTGAATTGCCGCTGTGGCTCAATGGTTTGAAGATCGACCGCGATCGGCTTGATGCCCTGGTCGGTCTGCTCGGTATCGAGCGCCTGATGGCGCGCCTGCCCGAAAGCCTGTCCGGCGGTGAAAAACAGCGTGTGGCCATCGCGCGGGCATTGATCCACCAGCCTGACCTGCTGCTGGCCGACGAACCCACCGGCAGCCTGGACCAGACCACCGCCGAAACGGTGCTGGAGCTGTTCGACCGGGTGGCGCGCGAAACCGGCGCGACCCTGTTGATGGTCACCCACAACCGCGAGGCCGCCGATTTGTGCGAACGCACGCTGCACCTGCGCCACGGCGTGCTGCACCCGGACTGATGCAACTGCTCATCCAGTTCTCGCGGCGGTTTCTCTATCGCCACCCCGGTCAACTGCTGCTGGCGCTGACCGGCATTGCCGCCGGGGTTGCCGTGGTCACCGGCGTGGCGCTGATGCGCGATGTGCTGATGCAATCACTCGATGCCGCCGCCGAGGCCCTGAGCGGCACCGACAGCATGCGCATCGAACAACCCGGCGGGCCGCTGGATGAACGCCTGTTTGCCGAACTGGCCACCACCTCCGGCGCGCCCGACCTGATTCCAGTCCTGCGAACCCGGGCACGATATGGCGACCAGATCCTGGAATGGCTGGCGATTGATCCGTTGAGCCTGTCCGAGGGTGGGCCGATGCGCCTGAGCGGCCCGGCCACCGGTGCGCTGGTGGGCGGCGAACGCACCGCCATGACCAGTCAACGCACCCTGGACCGCCTGGGTCTGGAGATCGGCGACAGGATCACCGTGCGCGCCGGCGGCGCCGATATCGAACTGGAACTGACGGCGGCCTTCGAACAACGCCGCGAACTGGACAATCGCCTGATCATGGACCTGGCCAATGCCCAGCACCTGCTCGGTCGGCAAGGCGAGTTGTCCTGGATCGAAGCTCCGGCCAATGCCCGCGACTGGCTGGAGGCCCACCTGCCGGAAGGGCTGGTCATGGTCGACAGTCAGCAACGTCGCGACAGCGCGGCCCGCCTGACCCAGGGCATGCGCACCAACCTGACCGCCCTGAGCCTGCTTGGCCTGGCCGTGGGCCTGTTCGTGGTCCATGCGGTGCTGTCTTTTCTGCTGGTGCAGAGAAGACGCCAGATCGGCATGGCGCGGGCCATCGGCGTCACCCGCGGCCAACTGGGCCGGCTGATGATCGGGGAAACCCTGGTGCTGGCCGGGCTGGGCGCCTTGCTGGGCCTGGTACTGGGCACCTGGCTGGCCGATCAACTGGTGGGCCTGGTTCGCGCCCCGGCGGCGGAACTGTATGGACTGGTCACCACCAGTCATGTGATGCCGACCTGGCCGGTCTATGGCGGCATTTTTCTGCTGGCGCTGGGTGCGGCCACTGCATCGACCGCCTCGGTGTTGCGCGCCGCACTGGGCATTCCGCCGGGATTGCTTTCCCGTCAAAGCGATGGGCAGGTTTCTCTTACTCGCCCGGTCCGCATGATCCTGGTCACCCTGCTGGCCGGCGCCGGCCTGGTGGCCATCCTGTTTTCGACCGCACTGGCCTGGGTACTGTTCGGCATGTTCCTGCTCTTGTGTGCCTGCGCCCTGCTGGCCCCGACCCTGGGCATGGCGCTGATTCGCGCCTGGCAGCATTTTCGACCACTGACGCTGTCCGGACGCGCGCTGGGCATGCTGGGGGCTGCGCGACAACGGCTGGGACCGGCCCTTGCGGCATTGAGCCTGGCCCTGGGTTTGAGCGCAGGCATTGCCATGATGGTGCTGGGATTCCGGGTCGCGGTCGATGACTGGGTCGAACGCTTGCTGCGCGCCGATACCTACCTGACTCTCAGCCAGGGCCGCATTGGACCCGAGCTGTTCGACCAACTGGCCGAGTGGCCGGAAATCGATTCGCTGTCGAGCGTGCGCCAGCGCGATCTCGGCGAAGGCGTCAACCTGGCCGCCTACGATACGCCCGAGCCGGCCTGGCAGGGATTCGAATGGCTGGCCGGTGGCGGGGAATCAGCCCGTGAAGCATTCCTGACCGGCCAGGGCTTGCTGGTCAGCGAACCGCTGGCCCGGCATCGCAACCTGCAGATCGGCCAGAGCATCGACATCCCCACGCCCGATCAGACTTTCAGCGCCCAGGTCGTCGGCATATACCGCGACTATGCCAGCGATCGCGGCACCATCGCCCTGCACAACGCCGTCTACCGCGATCTGTTCAATGACCCCTACCGCGACAGCATCGGCCTGTATTTTGCCGACGATATCGATCGCGACGCTCTGTACCAGCGCCTAGGCGAGCTCGACGAGGCCGTCGTCACCACCGACCGCCATGAAGTCCGCCGACAAACCCTGGAGGTATTCGATCGCACCTTCCGCATCACCTGGGCGCTGGCCGTGCTGGTCGGCATCATTGCCGCCATTGCCTTGATCAGCGCGTTGCTGGCGCTGGGCCTGGAGCGCGGGCGCGAATACGCCACCCTGCGTGCACTGGGCCTGACCCGCGGCGGCCTGGCCCGCTGGGTGATGGTCCAGACCACCGGCCTGGCCGCGGCCGCGGCCTTGCTGGCCGTGCCGATCAGCCTGATGATTCATGCCGTCTTGTCACTGGCCGTGCAGCCGCGGGCATTCGGCTGGAGTGTGGGCTTCACCCTGCCGATCGGACCGTGGCTGGTGCTGATTCCACTGGCCTTGCTGGCCGGTTTGCTGGCCGGGATTTATCCGGCCTGGAAGATCGCCCGGCGCGATCCGGCCGGAATGCTTAAAGGCAACTGATGAAGCAATTCATGAACAAGGGCAGCGCATGAAAAAGGACCTGGTCATATTGCTGCTCATCGTGGCCGTGCTGGTCGGCTGGCTGGCGCGCCAGACGATCTCACCCGAACCCGAAACCGGCCAGATCAGCCTGGCCGACGTACTCGGCGAAGCACCCGAGCACTTTCGCCAGGTGACCGAGCCCGTGCCGCTGGCCTTTCCCGCTGACCACGGGTCACATCCTGAATATCGCAGCGAATGGTGGTATTTCGTCGGCAACCTGGACACCGCCGACGGCGATCGGCTCGGCTTTCAGTACACCTTGTTTCGATTCGGTCTTGATGAATCGGCGCCGCGCGATTCGGACTGGACCACCGATGAGTTGTGGATGGCGCATCTGGCCCTGAGCGATGGCCGCGAGCAACGATTCTTTCAGAGTGAGCGTTTCGCCCGCGGCGCACTGGGCCTGGCCGGCGCCGAGCCCGAGCGCTGGTGGCTGCGCGACTGGCAGGTCGAAGCCATCCCCGATGGCTGGTCACTGGACATGGATGCCGGTCCCTTCGCCCTGGATCTCGATCTGCAAAAGACCCGACCGATCGTGTTCCAGGGCGACCAGGGTTACAGCCGCAAGGGCCCGGAACCGGGCAATGCCTCGCGCTATTACTCGGCCACCAGGATGACCGCCGAGGGCCGGGTCCGCCTGGACGATGAATGGCGCGAGGTCACCGGACAGGCCTGGCTGGATCGCGAATGGGGCTCCAACCAGTTGTCCGACACCCTGGCCGGCTGGGACTGGTTTGCCCTGCAGTTCGATGACGGCCGCGATGTCATGGTCTATCGCCTGCGCGACCACGACGGCGAGGCGTCGCGCTGGTCGGCCGGGGTGGTGGTCGAGAGCGACGGCAGCGCGAGAATTCTCGGTTACGAAGATTTCAGCGCCGAAATCACCCGCTGGTGGACCGACCCCAGGGGTGTGCAGTGGCCGCTGGCATGGGACCTGGAAATTTTCCCGGCCGAGCTTTCCATTCGCGTCCAGCCGGTCTTTGATGCCCAGCGCTGGTATCAGTCCGTGCCTTACTGGGAAGGCATGGTGGATATCCTCGATCGCGACAGTGGCGAGCCGCTGGGTCGCGGTTACCTTGAATTGAGTGGCTATGATGAACCGACCGGTTGACACGCCATCAAAGCGGTGGGGGCAGATTTGAACGTTGTCCGTCGGCCGCGTAGGGCCGACCTACGAATGCCGCGATTTTGTAGGTCGAGGTAGCGCAGATCGAAAGCCGAGTGCGGTTTGCCGAAGGCAAGAAGGGCTCGACCGCAGATCGCCCGCGCGTATCCCCGACGAAGGACATATCAAACATCGACACCGATTGGATACGCATCGGTTTATGGTTTTGTAGGTCGGCCCTACGCGGCCGACGGACGAGGCTTAACAAAGGCAACATCATGACCAAAAAATATTTTCCATTCCCATTTGCAATGGCGACTCTGGCCCTCCTCACATGCCTGCTCATCACCCCCGTTGCCGCCGATCAAAACGAAACATACGAAACGGCCACCTTCGCCGGCGGCTGCTTCTGGTGCATGGAACCCCCATACGACGAACTCGATGGCGTCGTCGAAACCATTTCGGGTTTCAGCGGTGGCCACGTCTCCAACCCGTCCTATGAACAGGTCGTGCGCGGCGGCACCGGGCACCTGGAGGTGGTCCAGGTCATCTATGACCCCGAAATCGTCAGCTATGAAGAACTGCTGCATGTCTTCTGGCGCAATATCGATCCCTTCCAGGCCGATGGCCAGTTCTGCGACCGCGGCTCCATGTACCGCTCGGCCATCTTCGTCCACAACGAAGAACAGCAAGCCAAGGCCTTGGCCTCACGCGACGGCATTGCCGCCCTGGGCCTGGAAGACCGCCCCATCGACACCCGCATCATCGAGTTCGAAGCCTTCTACCCCGCCGAGGAATACCACCAGGGTTATTACCTGAAAAACCCGGTGCGCTATCGCTACTACCGCTGGCGCTGCGGGCGGGATGCGCGCCTCGAAGAACTGTGGGGTGAAAACTGAGAACGTTTTCGGGCATCATGGGTCGATTAACCTGACTGAAATCTGATGATCAATAACAATACTGGAGAACATTCCATGCGGTTGACTACACGCATTTGTACCCCTTTTGTTTTGCTTCTGGCCCTGCTCCTGCCGCTGAC
>SL_3KL_010_SEDDRAFT_10006581_pt1 | contig 10387 bp, 8 predicted proteins | sample SodLakKL_010_SED_2_FD_10381 | JGI IMG/M metagenome (IMG submission 10381)
AGCCAATATACGGACAGCTTCTTTCAAAAAACATAACTAACACTATAATAATTGTAGCAAGATATTTTGGGGGAACAAAATTAGGAAAAGGCGGATTAATTAATGCTTACAAAAATGCAGCTTTAAATGCTTTAAATAATAACAAAATCATTAAAAAAGAAAGAAAGGAAATATACAGATTAAGATTTGATTATTTGGAAATTAATAGTGTTATGAAAATTATCAAGCTTAATAATATTGAATTATTAAATCAAGTTTTTGACAAAAACTGTATTCTAGATTTAGGAATAAAGAATAAAGAGGTCAAAAAGACAATCTCTTTTTTTGAGAGCATCAAAAATATAAAAATTGAGCATTTAAAAAATAGTTAAAAAAAACAATTGACTATTAGCCCTTTAACTCTTTAATACTGATATGCAGCCGGTTGCATTTACCTCCATTAAGCATTGAATTTTAACGAGTTCCGTCAATAAAAAACTCCTTTAATTTTAATGATTTTAAATTACAAAAAGAAATACTTTTTTTCTTGTTTTTTTAGTCAAATAGTTTTAATATTGCTATCTGTAAACAAATAACCTATATAATATTTTGTTTACATATTGATTATCTATTAGTTAGATAAAAATTAAAAACAAAGTCTTAAAACATCCATCACAAACACTGAAAATTTTGTTTTTGATATAGTTTTAAACCGTCGGGATTTACTTGTTTCATAGACTATTTTAGCTAACATATTTAATGTAATATAATTATAACTTTAAATTTTACATTAAAAACAAATTTTTAAAAAAGTCAAGGGCAAAAGTGCTTTTTTAAAATATTTTTTTTTATAAACTTTGCAAAAAAATATTATAATTGTTGTTTAACAAAAGCATTGAGAGTTGTTTAAGCCTATATAATCAACAATTTAAGAACCAATTATAGTTTTTATAAAAAAGATAAAATTGTAGTTATATTTTTTTTATTTAAAGGATGGACAAAAATAATTACTAACGGGGCAAAATTATTACGAATGGAAAAACAACATGAAAAAGTCTGGGCTAATTGTTTGAATGTAATTAAGGATAATACAAGTCCAAATTGTTTCAAAACATGGTTTGAGCCTATTAAACCTATATCCTTAAATAATAGTATACTAAAAATTCAGGTTCCAAGCCAGTTTTTTTATGAGTGGTTAGAGGAGCATTACATAGAACTTTTAAAAAAGACTATAAAAAAAGAACTTGGCTCTCATGGTCGATTAGAGTATAGTATAGTAATGGATAATTCATATACTACTTCAAAATCTAAGCCCTATACAATAAATGCCCCGACACAAAACCGTAAAGCTTTAAAAAATCCACCTGTTTCCATTCCGTTAGACATAAATGAAAGTAATAAGGGTTCCATCCCTAATCCATTTGTTATTCCTGGCTTAAAAAAACTAGACATTGACCCTAATTTAATTGAGAACTACACATTTGATAATTATATAATGGGTGATTGTAACAGGCTTGCAAGAAGTGCAGGCTTGGCAGTTAGTGAAAAACCGGGAAAAACATCTTTTAATCCTTTTTTAATATATAGTGCAAATGGTTTAGGCAAAACACATCTTGCTAACGCAATTGGAATAGAAGTAAAAAATAATTTTCCTGACAAGACAGTATTATATGTTTCAAGCGAACAGTTTACAAATCAATTTATAGATGCCGCAAGAAACCGAAATCAAAATGATTTTATTCACTTTTACCAAATGATTGATGTTCTTATAGTAGATGATGTTCACTGTCTTGCAGAAAAAAGCAAAACTCAGGATGTTTTTTTTCATATATTTAATCACTTACATCAAAACGGGAAACAAATAATTATTACATCAGATAAGCCCCCTGTGGACATGAAAGATGATATTGAACCAAGGTTATTATCCCGGTTTAAATGGGGTTTATCAGCTGACCTTCAGGTACCTGATATTGAAACCAGAATGGCAATATTAAATCAAAGGTTATACAATGACGGCATCGAAATGCCAAAGGATGTAGTTGATCTTATTGCCAACAGTATAACTACCAATATTAGAGAAATGGAAGGAGCTTTAGTATCTATACTTGCGCAATCTTCAATGAATAAGAAAGAAATAACCCCTGATTTAGCTACTAAAGTTATTGAAAAATTTGTAAAAAATACTCCTAAAGAAATCACAATAGAATATATACAAAAAGTTGTTTGCGACTATTTCAATATTCCTCATGATAAGATAAATTCTAAAACAAGGAAGAGAGAGATAGTACAGGCAAGACAATTAGCGATGTATTTTTCCAAAAACTTCACAAAAACATCTTTAGCAGCAATAGGTAGTAAATGCGGGAATAAAGATCATGCAACTGTTTTACATGCATGCAAAACGATAAAAAATCTTACTGAAACTGATAAAGAATTTCGCAGATATGTTGAAGACCTTGAAAATATTATAAAAATACGATTATAATTTTTTTATTTTTAAAAAGCCCTTTTCATTATTGTAATAGCTATAAGCATGCAAAATTGTTAAGGGTTTTTTTATAAACCGAATTATTGTAAAGAAATTTATTAACCTAAATTTATTAAAATGAAAATATTGATGGTATGCTTAGGTAATATTTGCCGTTCGCCTTTAGCACAAGGCATAATGGAAGAAAAAGCAAAGAAATATAATTTAAAAGATATATATGTCGATTCCGCAGGCACAGCAGATTATCATGTAGGTAGCAAACCTGATTCCAGGTCAATTGAAATTGCAAAAAAACATGGCATTGATATCAGCAAACAACGTGGACGTGAATTTTCGGAAGTTGATTTTGATATATTTGATAAAATTTATGTTATGGACAGCTCAAATTTATATGATGTTTTAGCTTTAGCCAAATCTGAGGATGAACACAAAAAAGTTGATCTAATATTAAACAAAATATATCCCGGCGAAAACAAGTCTGTTCCTGATCCATATTACGGAGGGGGTGATGGTTTTGAGAAAGTTTATCAAATGCTAAATGCATCATGTGAAAAAATTGCTTCTTCATTAAGTAAAAAATAATGAACACTGAAATTACTTTCAAGCTTCCTACTATAGAAAATATAAATAAGGCTTATACTATTATTAGCACTTTTGCCCATATCACCCCTGTCATGAAATCGGAACAAATAAACCAAATAACATGTTCTGATATATTTTTCAAGTGTGAAAATTTTCAAAAAGGAGGAGCTTTTAAAATCAGAGGAGCTATAAATGCAGTAAAAAACAATATTGAAGATTGCATAAAATATGGGATAACAACTCACTCTTCAGGCAATCATGCTCAAGCAGTTGCCATAGCAGGAAAAATTTTTGGAATAAAAACACACATTGTAATGCCTAAGACTGCTTCAAAAGTTAAAATTGATGCTGTAAAATCTTATGGTGCAAATATTGAATTTTGCAAGCCAACACTAGAAGACAGAGAATCCTCCATGGAAAGACTTATTAATCAATTTGGTTACAGACCAATACATGCTTATAATGATATCAGAGTTATTACAGGGCAAGCTACTGCAACACTGGAATTCTTCAACCAGCTTAAGCAAAAGCCTGATTATATTATTCTTCCTGTAGGGGGAGGAGGACTATTAAGTGGGGCTATTATTGCAAGCCATTATTTATCGCCCGAAACAAAAGTCATTGGAGCTGAGCCTGAAATGGCTAATGATGCTTATCTTTCTTTCAAAAGCAAGAAATTTATCCCATCAGTTACACCAAACACTATTGCTGATGGTTTAAAAACTTCACTTGGGTCGTTTACTTTTCCGATTATTATAAATAAAGTTNATGACATTTTAACAGNAAGTGAAGANAATATTATTAAAGCTATGANNCTTATATGGGAGAGGATGAAGATAATTATCGAGCCTTCATCTGCAGTTGGACTAGCAGCAATTATGGAAAACAAATCAATGTTTAGGAATAAAAAAACAGCTGTTATACTTTCCGGAGGAAATATAGACTTAATGAATATACCGTGGATGAAATAAAACCTATATAATCATGCATAAAATATTATATCTTATTCCATCAACTATAGGCAATGATGATGTTCAAAACTCATTGCCACAGGAAACTCTTAAAATCCTTCAAAACATAGATGAGTTTATTGTTGAAAATGTTAGGTCAGCAAGAAGGTTTCTTAAAAAAGCGGGGTATCCAAAATCATTTGATAATGTAAGCTTCAAATTGCTAAATAAGCATACACCTGAAGAAGACTATCCCTCTTTTTTAGATAATATCTCGAATGAAGGTTTAATAGGCATCCTTTCAGAAGCCGGATGCCCATGCATTGCAGACCCCGGTTCAAAGATAGTTGCTATTGCACATGAAAAAGGCATAAAAGTAAGACCTCTTACCGGACCTTCATCAATATTTTTAGCTCTTATGGCGTCAGGTTTTAATGGACAAAGCTTTGTTTTTCATGGATATCTGCCTATAGAAAAAAAGCAACAACAAAAAAAGCTAAAAGAAATTGAAAAAAAAGCAATTATAGATAATCAGACGCAGATATTTATGGAAACCCCTTATCGTAACAATAAACTATTGCATAATATTATCACATCACTTTCTTCATCTACTTTACTTTGCATAGCAAGTGAAATAACAACAGATAAAGAATTTATTGAAACTAAAAGCTTAGGTGAATGGAGAAATAACCTTCCGGAACTTAATAAAAAAAACACTATTTTTATTATTGGGAAAATATAAATACTGGTATGCAAAAATCAAAAAATAATATTATTTATGTAAACAAAACAGATTCAACAAACAGGAAATTGCAAGAAATGGCTACTAATGAAAAGAGATTTCCTGAAGGCACTTTACTATGGACAAAAGAGCAATATTCGGGCAAAGGCATGGGAGAAAACAAATGGGATAGTGAAAAAGAAAAAAATATTACGGCATCGTTCATTTTTTATCCTCAATTTCTTGAACCTGAAAAACAATTCTATTTAAGCAAAACTATATCTTTAGGGATTTATGATACTTTAAAAAGTATTTTACCTGAAATTGATGAATTAAAAATTAAATGGCCAAACGACATATTAGTTAATAATAAAAAAATTGGTGGTATTTTAATAGAAAACCAAGTACAAGGCGAAATAATTAAATCATGTATAGCCGGCATTGGAATAAATGCTAACCAAACTACATTCGGAAATTTTTCATATCCGGCAACCTCATTAAAGTTGGTTACAAACAAGTCATTTAATATTATTCAAACTATTAATTCCTTAGCAAATAATATAAGAAACAGATATTCACAATTAAAGCAAGGCGATTTAAATAAATTAGACAACGATTATTTGAATAATTTATACAAGTTTAATATTAAATCTAATTATTATGATAAAAAAGAAAGTTGTGAATTTGAAGGCATTATAACCGGCATTGACTCTATAGGAAGACTTTTGTTAAAAGACAAAAACGAAAACATCCATACATATAATTTCAAAGAAATAATTTTTTGTTAAAACTATCCCGAATTATTGCTACTTATTGAATAACAAACAACTATCACCATAACTTAAAAACTTAAAATCTTTTTCAATGGCATAATCATAAATTCTTTTCCAATCATCATCTACAAAAGCAGATACCAATAAAAGTAAAGTACTGGCAGGCTGATGAAAATTTGTTATCAAAACATCCGTCATTTTAAATTTATACCCGGGAATAATCATAAGAGAGGTACTTCCGGCAATATAATCAATCCGTTTATTACCCATCCATTCAATTACTTTTTTTAAAACATCTTTACGTGACGGCAGATTATCAAACTCATAATTATACGGTTGCCATTGATTCACCTCAATATAATTTTCCTCATATTTATTACCATTAAATAAGCTAACTCCAAACCAATATAAACTTTCCAATGTTCTTACAGAAGTAGTTCCAACTATAATATATTTTTTATAATAATTATCATAAAGTTCTTTTATTGTACTTAAAGAAACCGAGAACTGTTCATTATGCATATTATGCTTTGATATATCATCTGAAGTAACAGGTTTAAAAGTTCCTGCCCCAACATGCAAGGTAACTTTTAACCGGTTTATGCTTTTCGCATTGATTTTATCAAGCAATTCATTGGTAAAATGAAGTCCTGCTGTTGGAGCAGCAACAGAACCGGCTTTATTAGCAAATAAAGTTTGATAACGTTTTTTGTCCAACTTAGCGCTATCACGTTTTATATAAGGAGGTAGCGGAATTATTCCAAAAACATCCAGAATATCAGCAAAGCTATAGGATTTATTATTCCACGAAAAATTAATCAAAAAGGTATCCCCTGTTCTTTCAATTTTTTCAGCATATAAATCAATTCCGATAACAGAGTCGGCCATTTTTAATATTCCACTCTTCCATTTTTTATTATTACCTACTAAACATTTCCATTTAACAGGAGATTTGCTTACATAAGCATCATGAATTTCAATATTATTTTCAAGGGGTTCAAGACAAAAAATTTCAATTCCGGCTCCGGTTGGCTTGTTAAACAACAATCTTGCCTGCACAACTTTAGTATCATTAAAAACCATTAAGCTATCCTCAGGCAAATACTCAACAATTTTATTAAACTTTACATTTTCAATATTCTTATTGTTGTATATCAACAATTTTGAATAATCTCTATGTTTTGGGGGATAATAAGCAATTTTATTATCAGGTAAGTTATATTTAAAATCTTCAATATTGATTTTCTTAAGAACCTCAGCACTCATAAAATTTTTCACGCATTAATTAATTAGATACCCTCGTTCATAAATTTATTTTGATTAAATATAATAATAATTGTTTTTTAAATGGCTTGCTGTTAAGCAAGCATGAACGGGTATAATTCCAATAATATCACCTACTTCAACAGAAAAAAAGTCGTCATATTCTAATTTAATTATTCCATGTTCTTGATAAATATTTCTGACGTACATTTGTTTATCAGGAAACTTCCATCCATTATTTGATAAAAATACGACCATTCCCCACGCCGGTTGTCCTTCAAAATTCACATATTCTTTTGAAAGATGTACGGCTCCGCCATAAACAACAATTTCATAGCGGTCAACATATTTAGCAACAATAGGAGCAGCAACAACAGCGGCTATACTTTCTTTATTACAAACTCCTGATTTAAGTTGCATAAGGTCATAATACACAAAATTGCCCGGTCTTGCCTCATCAATATCATAAAAATTATCAAGAACGGAACATGAAGGGGTATCGCCCCATGAAATAATCAAATCAGAATATGTTCTATCAAAATACTTTTTAAGTTCCTGAAGTTTTTTAACTGTTTTTTTATATTTGTCGGGGATACTTTCAACACTTTTAACATTATACAAATTGCCGGCATGTGTAACAAAACCCATAAATTTAAGCTTCTTATTCATTTTAGCCAATTCCAGTGTTTCCTCAATTTTTACTATAGAGTCGGGTTCAAAGCCACATCTTTTAGTTCCCACATCTATTTTTATAAAAAACCCCATTTCCTTCTTCATTTTTTTTGTAAGAATCGGCAATGGTTCGTTCCCTGCAAGTAAAATACTAACATTTGATTTTTCGGTAAGTTTATTAAGCGATTCTATTTCCCGAATATTGATTGGGAAAGCTACCATAATATCTTTCCATCCATCATCAGCAAAAAAGTGAGCCATTTCTAATGAGGAGACTGCTATTTTATTAACACCTTCATCCTTAAACCATTTTCCTACTTCGAGAGATTGGTGCGTTTTAAAATGCGGTCTAAACTCCACATTACTTTTTCTGCATTTTTCTGCCATAATTTTAATATTATTACGGCATATTGAGCTGTTTACAATAAGTGTTGGGGTTTTTATTTTATCCATAGGTTGATAAAGGTTAAAAGATTCAACTACGTTATATAACTATCATTACATATTATATTAAATGACCTTGTTATATTACCACTTAATATTTTATTAACCGAACAACTGTGATTTAATTACCACATAATTTTAGCCTTCACTAATCTTCTTTTCAACAATATCAAGAATTTCTTTTTCTTTATTAATTGTTTTTTCGAGGATTTCATTTCCTTCATTCAAGGCATTCTGAACAAAATCTTTATCATCAAAATCCTGGACATTTATTTTAACATTAAGGAATGCTCCTTTGACGCCCGCTAAAGCGCAAACAGCTCCAACTCCGGCATCAGAAACTGAGCTTGGCAAGCCAATTTCAGCCATTTCTTTCATAACCTCCATAGATTCATAAGATGTTTTCATTACTTTCAGAGGTACTTCTATAGCATATTTAGTTGCCTGAGTAATAGCATTATTTCTTTGATTAATCTCTTCATCATTACTCTTTGGCATTTTAAAGGCATCCATTATTTTATTAAATGCATTCGTATCTTCATCAACAAGTCTCAGCAACTCATCTTTATAATACTGTCCTTTTTCAGCCCAATCAGAATACTTTTCCCAGTGTTCATCCCAACCTCTTTTATGTGAGGACAAATTAGCTACCATTGTTCCTAGTGATGCACCTAATGACCCTACATAAGCGGACACAGATCCACCTCCCGGTGCGGGTGATTCAGATGCTGCTTCATCAGCAAATTCTGTTAAGTCCATATTAACAAGTTTCTTAGAACCCTCATCCTCTATCATATATTCAATTATCTTTTCTTTAGGGTTAAAAGGTTTGAGTTCATCCAGGCCCATTGATTTTACTGCAATTTTAATCAATTCGGATTCAGAAACTCCCAGGCTACGCTTTTGTTTTTTCAGGAAATATTTTCCTGCATCCAACATAGCTTTTAGTGGTACTAATCCGACAATTTCCGAACCTGAAACTCTAACTCCCCTTTCTGTAGCTTTCTTACACACTTCATCAAAAGCTTCATGAATAGATGTCACAGAAATATTTGTAAGGTTCATTGAAATTTGGGCTATTCCATACTCTTCAATAAACCATCCTATACCTTTAACTGCTTTCAGTGTCCCCGGTATATGGACAGGATTTCCTTTTTCATCTTTAACTATTGGGCCTGTTAGCGGGTTTCCTTCTCTTTTAACTCTTCCTTTTTCGCGAACATCAAAAGCTATTGCATTGGCTCTTCTTGTAGATGTTGTATTAAGATTTATATTATATGCAACAAGGAAGTCGCGTGCACCAACGGCAGTAACCCCTGTTTTTAAATTGAATTTATCAGGCCCGTAATCAGGTTTCCATTCAGACTTCTTTAATTTTTCAGGCATTCCTTCATATTCTCCTAAGCGAATATTTGCAAGATTTTTTCTATCATCTTTTTTTGCGGCATTTTCATAGCAAAACACCGGGATATTAAGTTCTTTTCCAATACGTTCAGCTAATTTATGAGCATATTCAATGGTTTCTTCCATTGAGATGTTAGACACGGGCACCAAAGGGCAAACATCTGTAGCCCCCATTCTGGGATGCTCTCCTTTATGCTTACTCATATCTATAAGTTCGGATGCTTTTTTTACTGCTTTAAAAGCGGCTTCAACCACCCCTTCAGGTGTACCCACAAAAGTAACAACCGTTCTATTTGTTGCTTTACCGGGTTCTACATCTAAAAGCTTCACACCTTCAGTATTATCAATCTGTGATGTAATTTGATCAATTACATTTTGATCACATCCTTCACTAAAATTAGGAACACACTCAACTAACTTACTCATAACAATTAAATATTTTTATGGTTTAACTTTATTTTAATTCAAAAATCTATATTCAGCTATAATACAAATTCTATATTATAGCTTATTTTAAAATTTAACAAAAACCCCCAGATCAAAAGCAGTTATTATATCATTATCATATTCCGTATTCATAACATAAGTGGCACCAACAGCTATATTAAGTCCAACATTATTTTCATCTCCAAAAGTCCAATCAACTCCTGTTAAAGCAGATGGTCCATAAAGAATTCTTTCTTTGCTGTATGTAACATCATCTTTTTTTCCATATTTTTCTTTTCCAATAATACCAAACTGTGTATTAATCAAATAAAACCCTTTAAAAGGATAAAACTTAATACCTGCTGAAGCTCCTACTACTTCAGCACCTGCATTATATCCGCCACCTGCATGAAGACCAAACCCTACGACTCCTTTAGTTCTGGCTTGAAATCTAAGACCGGCATTTCCACCATAACTTGCTCCTATACCAGGACCTAGCATAAAATATGTTGCTGCTGCGAATCTTGAAGTTTCAATTGTTTCTTTGTCGTCATTTTCTTCTATATCATCATAAACATCTTTTATAACCATATATTCATCGAAATTAACACCATCGCCATCCATAACAATCTCAAAAATTTGTTTTTTCCCATCATCATATAAAATTTTAGAAACTTCAAAAACA
>SL_3KL_010_SEDDRAFT_10006582_pt1 | contig 10384 bp, 9 predicted proteins | sample SodLakKL_010_SED_2_FD_10381 | JGI IMG/M metagenome (IMG submission 10381)
TCGGTTTCCACCACGAACGTATGCGTACCGGGCTCCTCGATTAGTCCGAGATCCAAAAACAGCCCGCCTTGGATGATATCGACTTTCAAGGTGGCGCCCTCGCTTAAGGATGCCACGTCGATCTCGATCGTCGCGGACGCGGTTTCATCAAAAGCGATGCGGCTGTCGAGCAAAAACTCCAGCTCATCGCCATAACTCAGCCTGGCTTCGAAAACACCGCCCCAACAGTCGCTGTGGAAATCGTCGCACGCGGTTACCTCATTTTCAAGCGTTGACATATCGATCTTATGAAGCTGATTTTCGTTTATGTCCGGTAGGTAGAGGCCGCTTTCTTCATCGTACCACTCGAAATTGACCTGCACATCTTCATCATACCGTGTCCCGTCCATCAAGTTGAAATTCTCAAGCAGCGGCACTCGCGCCGGGTGTTCAGAAATACCTGGACTTGGTTCATCACCAGGCACGAGGTTCGAAGCATCGATCTGATGCGGATCGAACAATAACCGCCATTCATCCTCGGCTACTTCACGCCATTCATAGACGCCCTTGTTCGCTCTAAGAAGCACGTCTTCATCATTGAAGCGGCCCTCCTCAAGCATCCCGAGCGTCTTTGAATCGATGAGCTTGCTTCTTTCAGAACCATCGTAACGCCAATATAGCGTGCCGTTCTCGGTTTCAATCGTAAAAAGCGCGATATCATCGACGCCCGAGAGTAACCCGGCGTCGATAAGCGGACGCCATTCATCCGCGGCATCCTGATATAGAATGGTACTCTCTTCAAGCTTGAACTCATAGACGCTTTCCCGGTTGCAGGCAACCAGGACAAGTCCAATAATCAACGTCATCAGCAATAATAGCGTTCTTTGACTTCCTTTTAACATGGCTTTCCCCTCCCTGAGAAACCATTTTCAATTATAGTATACCATAATAAAACTCAGAGAACAGGGCACATCTGTCCCTTATACTGTATGAAAATTCTTGTTCTTTGTTAAAGTACAATAAGACTAAAGAATGGAATGGGTGTTCTCAATAAAAAAAGATGCCTGTAAAAGCATCTTTGCAATTAAAAATTTGGAGGTCCCGGCCGGATTCGAACCGGCGGTCACGGAGTTGCAGTCCATTGCCTTAGCCACTTGGCTACGGGACCGGATTTAGCGCTATTTTATCTTACCATATCCGTAGATGTTGTCAAGTGGTTTCATAAAGAAACGGGCTAATTATCAACCTTGCTTTCAAAGTGGACGAGCAGTAGCCTTTGCAGAAACATCATTAATAAAGCAATCGAAACACCAATTACGGCCAACCAGAAAATGATCGGTCCCGTTTCCACTCTTTCTCCGGCTTTCACTGCGGAATAGACGAAGTAGGAGGTAATAGAAAAACGGACGCCACGAGACACAAAAGCCGCAAACACATATGGTTTGAACCGCATTTTGGCAATAGCCGCGGTAAAGACAATCACAAAAAAGGGAAGCGGTGTCATCGCAAAGATGAAAATAGCCCAAAAGCCATACCGGTCAAAAAGTTTCTTTGCGCGCATCTGTTGTTTTTTACTAACAAAACGGTTGTACATTTTACTATCTTCTTTCGCTAGAAAGAAATAGACGATAATGGCACCGATCGTGTTGGCAGAGACCAGATTCAAGGTAAGCAACCACCAACGCTCCGGATTGTTGACGATTAGGGGAACCAATATGAACTCGACACCAGCAATCGGTGTGATCGTTTCGATGATCGAATACAAAAACAACCCGATTTCCCCATATTCCCTGAAAAAATCAATCAAAGGGGTAAAGAGCTGCTGAAGAATATCCAGTAAACCTGGAGTTTCAGATAAAATAGGTAATATCATCAACACGTCCCGCCCCTTCTTCCATAAAATATCTTCTTTATTATAGCATAATAAACACATCACGACAATTTAATGATGCAGTTAATAACATCACAACACTCTATTTCTAGCCAAGGTATATCTCCTCAAAGCAAATGACTGATGAACCCCTCTTTGTGTATGTTATAATAAATTAATAAAAGTATAGGGGGAATTATAATGCATTATAAATTCTTCATGCTCTCAGTTATGGCCATACTGATACTAACCATTCTATCAGCCTGCGACAACAATCCCTACGCCATTCAACCGGACACAGCAAAAGAACTTCTAGCCACCGATGACAGTGTCATCTTGTTAGACGTACGCACGAAAACCGAATACGATACCGAGCACATTCCCGGTTCAATTCTGATTCCCCTAGCACAACTTGAAAACGATATCGAAAACATCATCACCGATAAAACTACAACCATCATCATCTACTGCCGCAGCGGTAACCGCAGCTTAGAAGCCATCGATATACTTGAAAACCTGAACTATACCAACCTTTACGATCTCGGCGGCATTCTCGATTGGCCTTATGATATCCATGTGTGTAACGGAGATTGTTAGCTAGATAAAAACCGATGCGATAAAGCACATCGGTTTTTTAATGATATCAGGCGTGACAAATGATAACATTGCGTAATTACTGATAAGTCTTTGCAAAACATCCTGAAGCTATAGAAGACTCGGGAAGACAGGATTTGAACCTGCGGCCTCTTAGCCCCGAACCAAGCGCTCTACCAAGCTGAGCTACTTCCCGATAGTGTTATGATAACACGATTGGATATCGAAATGCAATTTCATTACTTGCGTTAAAAAGAAAAGCGCCGCTATCGGCGCTTCATTCTTGAATGCGGGTGACAGACAAAGCGACATCATCAAAAGTATATGACGCTTTCGGCACTTCGATGATCAAATGCCAGGCAGCCATGTCCGTGGTTCCGATTTCAGGCACATGTGCGTTCAATGTTACCATCAATGTATCATTTTCAACCTCAAGTGTATCGAGTTCATGCCAGATCGAACCACTGACTTCCTGAAGCTTGATTAAAATCAGATAGTGGTCGTCAAAGAATGCTGTTTCCTTGTTTTCAACATACGATTTAAAGGTAGGGTCGGTACGGGTGAAATCAAACTGCGTATCATTTGCAGACAGATAGTTTTCCAGTTCTTCAAGTTCCTCAATAACCATAATACCTCTATCGCCGTCCCAAACATATCTTGCATTCGTTCTGAAGGCATGATAGGTAACATCTTCCACATGATCGCTTCTATATGTCGGTGCTTGTGTGGCACCCGGTTGACAAGCGATAAGTATAAAGGTGGTAAACAGCATCATAATCAATACAGGCAGCTTCACTAAACATCCCTCCTATTCAAGTATACAGTATCAAATCAAAGGTTTCTTTGACAAGCATAGAACGCTATTTTACAATTAAGAATCTTTTCATGCACAACGAACGATCATCGTCATCATCACTACTTGACGTATCGTTCGGTAGACTCAAATAAAAAAACACTTCCATTCATGAAGTGTTCATCCGTTTTTGAGTGGTCGGGAAGACAGGATTTGAACCTGCGACCTCTTGGTCCCAAACCAAGCGCTCTACCAAGCTAAGCTACTTCCCGAAAAATGTGGCGCGCCCAAGAGGACTTGAACCCCTAACCTTTTGATCCGTAGTCAAACGCTCTATCCAATTGAGCTATGGGCGCAAAAAACCAGCATAAAGAATTATATCACAATCACCTGGGCAATGCAACAACAATGTAGCCGAAGATAATCTTATCAAACAAGGCCGAAAAAAGCAAGGAAGAATCCTTGATTTTCTTTTCGTTCTTAACCGCAAGCACTAGGCATATATACGGTTTTATGATAAAATGGGATAGACTTTAAAGGAGGAAGACTTATGGATTATCTATTAAGCTTTTCAAGCTTGTACCTTATCGTTTTACTTTGGTTGATCATATCGAAATTCGGCACGCATATCCACAAAAACGAATACCGTTATTATCTTGGCATGAGTATCTTGGTTCTCCTTGGAGCCATATTCGCTGTCTTACACCAACTGGAAATCGTAAACGTGACAAAACCCGTTCTCTACGAAATCGCCTTCCAAGGTCACTTGACCCTGGCATTCTTTGTGATTGTCATGTACGGGGGCGCCTTCAAAAACAAATCCAAGCCCAAAATCACCATCATGAAAGTCAGACGAGAGATGGCCATTCTCGGTTTTCTTACCCTCATCCCTCACGCGGTATTGCTGATTATCACCGCATTAAATGCCGGCAATCCCACTGGAGCGATCGCTTTTATCCTACTACTACCACTTTTCATCACTTCATTTCCGAAATTACGCAAGAAAATGCATCCATATGAATGGCGCGGTTTTCACAAATGGGCCTACATCGCCTATTTTTCAATTTTCGCCCACCTGATTATCATCAATATCTTCGCCCAAGAGGATGCCTTGCGATTCGTGCGAATGAGCATCTACATTCTTATCTTCGGTATCTACACCGTTCTCAAGTTCAAGAATCATATCCTGGTTGAAAACAAAACACCCAAGAAGACCCAAAAAGCCAAATCTTAAAAAAAGAAGCCATGGCTTCTTTTTTTATGACCATAAGATCTGCAGGACTTCAACCAACCGTTTTCGCCAGGCTGTTTCGTGATGTGTACCATCCGGGATAATCCGATAGACAAGTTTGGCGTTCTCTATCCTCGGTTTTATTTTCTTGATGAAAGCGGTATTGACAGCCAAGTAATCTTCGTCACTCGCCGGACCACCACCCTCTTTATCTCCAGTATCCAGATAAAGTTTGGTTATCTTCGTGAAATCAGCCCGGTCCAGAAATATTTCCCACTGCTTTTTGGCAGTGAAAAAAGCACCCGAGAGACTTGCGGCTCTCCCGAAAATCTCCGAACGACTCAAGCAACCATATACCGAAATCACACCGCCCATCGATGACCCAAGCAGGGCTGTATGCGCCGGGGCTTTCAATGTCCGATACCGCTTGTCGATAAACGGTTTAACTTCTTTTTCAAGAAAATCCAGATAAGCTTCAGCTTTACCGCCAGGTTTTCTACCATCACTAAAAGCGTCGAATTCAAACGAAAAGGGTGAATATTCGTCTAAACGTGTTTCGGCGCCACCGTTATCGACGGCAACAACAATAAAACCTATATCCTGTTTGATCGCGTTCATGGCGCCAAGCATATCCCAACCGATGCCATCATAAGCCTCTGCATCATAAAATACATTCTGACCATCATGCACGTATAAGACCGGATAACCCCGATCAGTCAAAGTATACTCACTCGGTAACGCTACGCGAATCCGAATACTTCGGCCAAGATTTGTTGATGTCAAATTGTACGTTTCTATCTGCAAAACGACCACCTCCACTTTAATCTTCATTATAGCATGGTCTTCCTGTGTTCCTTTATGCATTTTAATTGAAATTACTATAAAGAGATGTCATAATAAAGTTGAAAGTTAAATAATCCTTAAGGAGGCATTATTTTATGAATTTTGAACTACCAAAACTTGATTATGCGTACGATGCACTAGAACCGTACATCGATGCAAGAACGATGGAGATCCATCACACCAAACACCATCAGGCCTACATCAACAAGCTGAAGGCCGCTGTTGAAAACACTGAATTCGAAAACAAAGCACTAAAAGACGTTCTTATCGACCTGGATGCGGTACCCGAAGATATCCGGACCGCCGTTAGAAACAACGGTGGTGGTCATTACAACCACACCTTGTTCTGGAAAATTCTTGGCCCAAATGGTGGCGGGGCGCCCACAGGCGAACTGGCACAAAAAATCAACGATACTTTTGGCTCTTTCGACACGTTCAAGGAAATCTTCGCAACCGCAGCAAAAACACGCTTCGGTAGCGGCTGGGCTTGGCTCGTCGTCAATCGTGACTGTGAGCTGAAAGTAACATCGACACCAAATCAGGATGTCCCTTTCAAAGAAGGTACGCCGATATTGGGTCTTGATGTCTGGGAACACGCCTATTATCTCAATTACCAAAACAGACGCCCCGACTACATCGACGCATTCTGGAATGTCGTCAACTGGGACAACGTTCAAGCACTTTATGACAACGCATAATCAATTATAGTGAAATCCCTCCATTCGGAGGGATTTTTTCTTGTGCGTTATGCTATACTATTATCAAGGAGGCATGATGATGCAATTTATAAAAACAGATAAGGCACCGGCAGCAATCGGCGCCTACGCACAAGGCACACGCATCGATAACACCTTGTATGTTAGCGGTCAGTTACCGCTGGATCCTCAAACCATGGAACAACCCGACACCATCGAAGCACAAACCAGAAGAGCCTTGGAAAATCTCCTGGCTATCGTTGAAGCGGCCGGTTTCAAGAAAACCGATATCGTCCGTTGTGGCATCTTCTTACAGAATATGAACGATTTTGCGAAGATGAATGCGGTATACGGTGATTTCTTCAAAGACCATACCCCGGCAAGGGCTGCAGTAGAAGTCTCCCGGTTACCAAAGGATGTCGCCATTGAAATCGATGGTATCGCCATGAAACAAAAAAAATGATCTCGCGATCATTTTTTTTTGCTTCATTACGTTTTTTTGCGTTTATAGGCTTCGATACCGTAATAGACGGGTAAACCGATTAAAATGAGGCCTGTGCCATAAAGACTCGGAACGATGCTTTCTACAAACGTCGCCACCAGCAACAAGATGGTAATGGCGATGATGATCGCCGGGAAAACAGGATAACCCCAGACTTTATAAGGACGTACAAGATCAGGTTGTTTTTTACGGAGCATGAACAAGCCGATAAAAATCAGAGTATTGAAGACAAGGGCTCCGAATGCAACGAGACTGATCAAATTATCAAGTCCGAAGACAAGAAGGAAAATCGAAATGATTCCGGAGGCGACGATGGCGATTGTCGGCGTTTTATAGGTCGGATGAAGCTTCTGGAAAGATTCAAACATCAACCCGTCCTTACTCATGGCGTAGTAGACACGTGGGAAGGTCATGATAACCGCATTCAAGGCCCCGAGGACGCTTAGTAGCATCGTGCCCATGACAATATACATCCCGATCGAGCCCATGATTTGTGCGGTAGCGTTGATGCCGAGATAAATCTCGCCATTCGCGATCAGGTCCTGCATTTGTGTGACGCTGAGCACATTGAACAGTGAATACTGGTAAAGAACATAAAGACCCGTTATCGATAAAATGGATATGATCAAGGATAAGGGCAGGTTACGTTTCGGATTTTCGATTTCTCCTGCGACATTGTTCAAGTTGGTCCAACCCTCATAGGCCCAGAATGTCGCGATTACAGCGTAACCGATCATCGCCAGTACCGAAAAGAACGGTTGGTTGATCCTCAAGGACAAATCCACCGTCTGCGTACCAAATAACAAGCCGACAATAAGCACCAGGAAGATGGGAATCGCCTTTAAGATTAGAAACACCTTCATGATGGCCGTTGAAAGGCGGACACCGAAGAAGTTGAGAATGGACAAACCGACAATCATCACAATACTGATGATGATCTGGACAAATGTCGGAATCGCCGTCCCTAACAACATCATACTCATGTTGTGCAGGATGAATGAAAAGGCAAGCGCCAAAGCAGCAATCGAACCACTGGACGCAATGGTTAGGTTCATGAAACCGCTCATGAAGGCCAATGGCTTTCCAAAAGCTTCTTTCAAATAGACATAATACCCCCCGGCTTTGGGAAGCATCGTCCCGAGTTCAGCGTAGATAAGACCGTACCCGAGGGTGATCAGACCACCAAGCAACCAAGCCAACAAAGCCAGACCCAAGGAAAACTCCAGGCGCATCAGCACATAGGAACCAATGAAAAAGATGCCTGAACCGACCATGATACCACTTAAAATCGATATGCCACCAAAAAGATTTATCTCACGTTTCAATGTTTCTTTTTCCATCATTAATCACCTTATCTCATTTTTTTCACGCTATTGATTATATCACAACCGCTTAAAAATTCCGGTTGTAAGGCATTGGAAAATAAAAAAACGGTCAGCAAGCGCTGACCATTTCTTTAATGTTTATCCGGATCTTTATATGCTTCTACAATCTTATCCACGAGGTTATCCGGGACTTCTTCGTAACGTTCAAACTCGCGGGTAAAGGAACCAGTACCTTGCGTCATGGCTTTTAGATCCAAAGCGTATTTGACGATTTCCGATTCCGGGATTTCCGCGGATATGAGTTGGCGACCGCTTTTGTAGGGATCCATGCTGAGAACACGGCCACGGCGTTTGTTGACATCACCCATGACATCGCCGACATAGTCGTCCTTCACGACGATATCGACTTTCATGATGGGTTCAAGAATGGTCGGTTTAAGATCATTGAGCGCGTTTCTAAAAGAAAGGTTCGCCGCCATCTTGAATGAAATCTCATTGGAATCGACCGGGTGGTAGGAACCGTCGAGCAACGTGCATTTGATGCCGATCAACGGAAAGCCTGCGAGCGGTCCTTTCTGGAATGTTTCTATGAGACCTTTTTCAACGGCAGGAAAATAGTTTTTCGGCACGGAGCCGCCATGAATGACTTCGTCGAACTCGAATTCGGTCTCGTTCGGGTTCATCGGTTCGAATCTGATTTTCACCACGCCGAACTGACCGGAACCACCGGATTGTTTCTTATGCCGGCCCTCGGCTTCAGCCTTTTTCTTGATCGTTTCGCGATAGACGATTTTTTGTTCAAGGGTCTCGACTTCGACTTTGAACATGTTTTTCATGCGATCGAGAATGTATTGGATGTGGGTCATGCCTTGACCACCCAGCAGGAGCTGTGCGGTTTCGGGATTCCGTTTGACCTCGAAGGAGGGATCTTCGACATTGAGTCGTTGGAGGACAGAGGAGATCTTATCTTCGTCCTTCTTGTGTACCGGCTTGATCGCCACATAGATGGTCGGTGTCGGGAATGCCGGACCTGTATAGACAATCGGGTCTTTCGGATGGGTGAGCGTGTAGCCGGTGGCCAATCCGTCTATTTTCGTGATGGCCCCCATGTCTCCCGGGCCAACTTGGTCGACTTGAATTTGTTTCTTGCCTTGCAGGGTGTAGAGATTACCGATTTTAGCCGTTTTTTTCGTGTTTGGAATCAGCACTTCATCGCCGGTTCTCAGGGTGCCGCTGAACACCTTGAAGACATTGACCGAACCAACGAATGGATCGATGGTCGTTTTGAAGATATAAGCCGATACAGGGGCATCGATCTTGGTTTCACGGACAATTTCCTCGTCGCTGTCCGGATGTTTCCCGGCCATCGGTTTCAGCTCGTTCGGTGCGGGCATGAACTTGCCGATCATCTCGAGAATCGTGCGCACGCCGATATCATTGGTCGCAGAGCCCATCACAATCGGTTTCAGATCACCATCAAGGACACCTTGACGCAAACCGCCGTAGATTTCCTCTTGCGTCAGTTCTTCGCCGCCGAAGTGTTTTTCTAGCAGTTCTTCGGATGTCTCGGCCACGGATTCGACGATTTTTTCACGTAGGCCTTCCACGGTATCCTTCATGTCATCAGGGATTTCACCTTCGATGGTCTTTTCGCCATCAAACGTGCGTGATTTGAGATCGACCAGATCGACATAGCCTTTGAAGTTCTCCGCAGAACCGATCGGCCATAGGAATGGGACGGCCTGATAGCCGATGATGTCACGCAGTTGCGTGATCAGTTGATCGATATTGATGTTTTCCTTATCCATTTTATTGATGAAAATGACCGTCGGCACGTTTTCTTCGTTCAGTTCCGTCAATAAGCGTTCGGTACCGACATCGATGCCCTTGGTGCCGTCAATCATCAATACCGCCCCTTTGACGACGGTGAATGCCTGATGGACTTCTGTTAAAAACTCTTCGCTGCCGGGTGTATCCAAAAAGTTGAATTTATACCCGTCATATTCGGTGCTGATCAAACTCATTGAAAGTGAAGACTGGCGATTCTGCTCTTCGACCAGGTAATCAGACGTGGTGTTCTTTTCTTCCACGGTACCTTTTTTCTCTTTCGCGCCGGTGATATAGAGTACCGATTCCATGAAAGAGGTCTTGCCGGATCCCAGATAACCAAGAACGGCAATGCTGCGAATTCTGTCAATGTCATATTGCTTCATCTACTTGCACTTCCTTCCAAATTGTGGTTGAAACGCGGTGTATGCCTTTTCATTATAGCAAAATCTCCTATCATTAAGCAATGCTTGTTGAAAAATCGGTATAAAAACACGCGATTTTATTCTAAATTAAAAAAAACCTACTCTTAGATGAGTAAGTTCGGTTAATCAATATGGTGACCCGTACGGGATTCGAACCCGTGAATGCCAGCGTGAAAGGCTGGTGAGTTAAGCCGCTTCTCCAACGGGCCATAAAAATGGCGCCCCAGCTAGGATTCGAACCTAGGACCCCTTGATTAACAGTCAAGTGCTCTAACCAGCTGAGCTACTGAGGCAACTGGA
>SL_3KL_010_SEDDRAFT_10006583_pt1 | contig 10384 bp, 13 predicted proteins | sample SodLakKL_010_SED_2_FD_10381 | JGI IMG/M metagenome (IMG submission 10381)
GCGGTTCTGGCTCGCCCGGGGGCACTTCGCTGAGGGCCGTCGGTGGCTCGAGGCCGCCCTCGAGGCCGATCCCGCACCGAGTGCACTGCGGGCCAGGGGGCTGATCGCGATCACCGTGCTCGACATGCGCTACGCCGCCGGCATCGAACGTCTCGAGGAGGTCGCCCACGAGGTGGTCGACATCCACCGCGGACTCGACGACGAGGAGGCGCTGGCCCAGGCGCGCCACCTTGCAGCTATCACCCTGTGGGTCGCGCATCGCGTCGAGGCGGCCACCGTGCACCTCGACCGTGCCTGCGAGCTCGCCGGCGAACTGGGCGCAGGCCACGTGGTCGCAGCGGCCACCCATACCCGCGGGGTGATGGCGCTCAGCCAGGGGCGGCCCGTCGACGCGCAGTCGCACTTCGATGACTGTGGCGCCCTGCTCGCCGACCTCGACGTCCCCGATCGCGGGTTCTTCCCGGCCATCTCGATCGGCTTCTCGGTCGAGTGGGACGAGGATCGCCCGAGGGCGGTGTTCGAGGAGACGCTGGTGCCGGGCCACCGCCTCGACGCGAGCCCGGCCGCCGCCTTCCTGCGGGTCAGCCAGGCGTGGGCGGCGCGTGCCGCCGGCGACCTCGACGCTGCGATCGCCCATGCCACCGACAGCGTCGAGGGCTTCGCCGCCGCAGGGTGGGACTACGGCGTCGCGCTGGCGGACAACCTCCTTGGCAGCCTCCTGCGGCTCGCCGGCGACCCTCCGGCCGCTCACCGGCATCTGGACCGGAGTCTGCAGCTGCGTGCACGGCTCGGGGACCGCCGGGCGACCGGCGTAACGCTGGGCGCCCTGGGGCTGGCCACCGCCGCGGAGGGAGACCAGACCGGCGCGCAACGCCACCTGTGGCGGGCGCTCGAGCTGTTCGAGCGCATCGAGGACGGCTTCGGTACGGCCGGGACGCTGCTCAACCTCGGGGTGGTCGCGATCAGGGCGGGCGACCTCGACACCGCCCGGCCGCGGCTCGAGCAGGTCGGTGAGCTGCGGGACGCACCTGGCGGTCATCGTCCCGTGGGTTGGGCAGCGGTGATGCTCGCCGAGATCGCCCAGCGGCGCGAGGAGCCCGAGACCGCAGCCGAGCATCTCGCCGAGGCCCGGGCGCTGTTCGCTGGCATCGGCGAGCACATGGGCCTCGCGCACTGCCAGCGTCTGGAGCTCCCAGGCACGCTCTGACGCTCCCGACCGCCGTCACCCGCCGCGCTCCCTCCCCGTTCCTCCAGCCGCTGCGCCAACTCGCCCGACGCTGGATGCTGCCGCGAACCATCGAGCGCGCAACGCGACCGCCACGGCACCGAAGTCCCGCACACCCAACTCCGCGGCCCATCGACCTGTGGGACATCGAGCACGCCGAACTCCGAACAGCCCTGGATCAGAGCTGGCAGTGACGACATGCCCACGATCACCTCCGGCGTTGACTCCCGCGAACTCGACAGGCCGACGATCGACCAGAACGGCAACAACGCCGGGCTCTACGAGCGGGCAATCGGCCACGAGGTGCGCGCCGACTTCCACCGTCTACTCGAAGAAGACCTGCTGCCGACCAGCCGGGTGCGCTTCCTCGGGCTCAGCGACTACCTGGCCGACGCCGGGGCGAGCACCGGGTGCGTTCGCGGCTGACGGGCGAGACCACCACAGTCCTCGTGCGACGACGTTCGACGTCGATGAGGACGCGCGGCTGGTCACCCCCGGGTGAGCTGGTGGACCCGGACTCCCCCGCGAGCGGTTACACGGTCATCGGTTCGGGCAAGACCGGCATGGACACCTGCCAGTGGCTGCTCGACAACGGGATCGCGCCGGACGCGATCTGTTGGATCCGACCCGTGACCCCTGGATGCTCGACCGTGCCTACTACCAGCCGCTGGACCAGGTGGCCACCTTCGTCGACGGGCATTCGCTGCAGGGCCAAGCCGCCGCCGGGGCCAACGACCTGCCCGATCTCCTGCGGCGCATGCGCGATGTCGTCCGCCCGGGGCGCGTGCTTCGGCTCGGAGCCGAGGAGATCGTGCTCGAGGACGCCACGGTGCACACCGACAACAGCCAGGTCCACGTGAACCGCACCGCGATGGGGCTCCGCCTCGCGTCCGCACGGCCGTTCTTCGAGCCCGGCCGGATCATCCTGCAACGGGTGCGGCAGATCCAGCTCTCGCTCAACGCGGCGTTGGTGACTGTCGTCGAGGCGTACCACGACGATGACGTGGAGCGGAACCGGCTGTGACCGCCCAACTCGTACCCAGACGTGCCCGGCGACTGGATCCCCTAGACCCTCCGTGGCCTTCACACCGAGGCGATCTGGACCGAGGAGCCCGACCTGCACAGCTGGCTCAGGGCGTCACGGCTCAACGTGGCGCGCAGGCTTCGCGACCTCCTCTCGGAGCTGCGGACGCGATCGACGCTCGAGCGGCTGTTCAGCCACCACGACGCCGCCATCGCCAACCTCGAGCTGCTGCTCGAGCAGCGCCCCTCCCTGGGGCGGCCAGGGCCGACTGACCGCGGCCGCTTCACCGGCCATTACGTGGCCGCTACGCAGCCACCGGGGATGGTGGGCCTCGCCGAGCAACCAAAGGAGCGGCCATGAGCGACACCACCATCGCAACCCTGCACGACCACGTGCGGGGTGAGGTGATCACCCCCGACGACGACGGATACGAGGAGGCGCGCACGGTCCACAACGGCATGATCGACCGTCGCCCCCGCGCGGTCGTGCGCTGCGCTGACGTCACCGACGTCCGCGCCGTGGTCCGTGCCGCGGGCGAGGAGGGGCTGGATCTCGCCGTGCGTGGCGGGGGCCACAGCGTGCCGGGCTTCGGCACCGCGGACGACGCCCTCGTCGCCGACCTCTCGGCGATGACGGGCGTACGCGTCGACCCGGGAGCCCGCACCGCCCGCATCGAGGGCGGGGGCACCTGGGGCGACCTCGACCATGCCACCCACAGCTTCGGGCTGGCGACCACCGGCGGGGTGGTCTCGACCACCGGCGTGGGCGGGCTGACCCTGGGCGGAGGCATCGGCCACCTCGCCCGTGGCTGCGGGCTGTCCTGCGACAACCTGCTCTCCGCCGACGTGGTCACCGCCGACGGCGAGCTGGTCACCGCCAGCGAGGACGAGCACGCCGACCTGTTCTGGGCACTGCGCGGCGGTGGCGGCAACTTCGGCGTCGCCACCTCGCTGAAGTTCCGCCTCCACCCCGTGGAGACGATCTACGGCGGGCCCATCTTCTACCCGCTCGACAGCTCCCGGCACGTGTTGGAGTTCTTCGACGACTTCATCGCCAAGGCGCCCGATGAGCTCGGTGCGTTCTTCATCTTCCAGATCGCGCCGCCGTTGCCGTTCATCCCCGAGGATCGCCACGGCGAGACGATGTGCGGGATCGTGGCCTGCTGGTCGGGCCCGGTCGAGCAGGGTGAGCCGGCACTGGCCCCGCTGCTGGAGGACGCCGGGCCCGTGGTGGCCCATCACATGGGCCCGATGCCCTACCCGGCGCTGAACTCCGCGTTCGACGGCCTCTACCCCAAGGGCCTACAGCACTACTGGAAGGCCAACTTCGTCCAGGAGCTGACCCCCGAAGCGATCGAGGCACACCTGCAGCACGGCCCGCACGTGCCGTCGGTGCACTCGACCATGCACATCTACCCCATCGACGGCGCCGTGCACCGCGTGCCTGCCGACGCCACGGCCTTCGCACACCGCGACGCCCGCTACGCCACGGTGATCGCCGGCATGTGGCCGGATGCGGCCGACAACGAGGCCAACACCAAGTGGGTCCGAGACTACTACGAGGCCACCGCACCCCACTCCGAGGAGGGCGGCTACGTCAACTTCATGGCCGGCGACGACCAGGACCGCATCCGAGCCAACTACGGCGCCAACTACGACCGGCTGGCCGCGATCAAGGGCGCGTACGACCCCCACAACCTCTTTCACCTCAACCAGAACATCACGCCGAAGACGTCCTGAGATCCACGGTGTGAAGTCGCAACCGTGCAACTGGATCCGATCACGAAGGGGGGATGACCATGACGGCCTGGCCCCGCCCACCGCGCCCTTGACCGCGGTCTCACCCACCGTGTCGTCTCAGGCCGCGCTCGGACCCATCCAGGCTGTCGTTTCACAGCAGTCAGGTCCACGACCGCCACGACTGCTCCGCCATCTAGTACGAAGAGAGGTGACAGCACATGACAACCGCATGGACACGCAAGACGTGGGCAGCGATCGCCGCAGGCCTGATGGTGCTCGCCGCCGTCGCCACGCTGGCGCTCGGCACGGAGCCATCGCAAGCGGACACCACGCCTTCGATCACGCCCGAGCCCCTGACGGACCACCGGCACGAGTTCACCGACGACGTTCGGGCGCAGGTCAGGGCCAAGCCCGATGGGCGGCCCATGGGGGTCGCTAACCTCCGCGACGCCTCGAACCTCGCGGTGGTCGAGATCACGATAGAACCCGGTGCGCAGTTCCCCTGGCACACCCATCCCGGGCCGGTGCTCGTCGCCGTCAAGGACGGGGCGGGAGAAGGCGATGCTGCCTTCGTCTTCGTCTTCGCCGACGACTGCGAACCACGCCCCTACGAGGTGGGCCAGGCGTTCGTCGACCTCGGCAAGGACGTGCACATGGCCTACAACCCCAGCGACCAGGACACGGTCGTGATCGCGATCTTCCTCGCGGCGCCGGATGCTGACGCAGAGGATCCAAGGTTGACCGTGCCGGTCCCCGCCGACGAGGGAGCAGACCTGGACGACAAGTGTGGGATCGAGCGCTTGTAGGCGGCCGCGCTGACCTGCGGACCGTCTGGTCCGTGCCAGCACTCGTCGCACCGGGTCGATCTGCGGGGGACAGGGTGGACCTGTCCCCCGCAGCGGTGGACACACGCTGGACGCTTGATGACCCTTGCGCTCGACCTCGGCCCCGACATCGCGGTTCCCGTACGGTCTCGGTCTCCCGCCCTTCCCGTCGATGTTGCCGCGCATCAAGCCCAGCGCGCGTGCGGCGGCGTCGGCCTCATCGGTGAGCGCCACGGCTTGTTCGACCACAACCCCAAGGGATCGTTCACGTGACGGTCATCGACCCTGGGCAACGTTCGATGCGGCTTGCCGCGAACGATCGGGCTGGAGTGGACCAACCGAACCGGGTCACGGCAGACGCGCTTCACCTTCGGTCCCGGCTGGTACGCCCTCGATCCGGGAACCGTCCCTTCCAGTGTCGTCGGGCGGATGGACCCGTCCGAGCTTTCCTGCCAAGATCGTTCGAGAAGCCCCGCTGGCCATATCCATCCCTCCCACATCCACCACCGTGAGACGTCTCGGCCGAGTGTCACCGCTGACGGAGGGGGCCCGGATGCGGTCTCTCTACCAGACCATCGCCACCAGACCATCGCCGTGATCATCTGGAGCCCGGCTCTGGGTGTGCCTGTCTCGGCTGACATGGCTGTCCGACCCCGTCAGCCACGCAGCATCTGGATCTTTGGCTGACGTGCGCGACGCTGGCCCAGCGGTGAGACATCAGCGACACCGAGCCCGACACAGCTGCTCGCCCTGTCGGCGCAACGTCTCCACGCGGGGACGGCGCGGATCGGGGCGGTGTGGTGCGGAGAGGACCGGCGCTGGATCCGCCGTGTAGCCATGCGAGGACCTCCTCGTCGTCGCCAGTGAGCCCGTCGTAGTGGTCGAGGTCCGCGCGGTTGAACCACGTGCACCATTCGCCGACTGCCCGGATCGGAAGAAGGCGGCCGACTCGTTGCACTCTCCGCAACTGCTGTCGGCACTGCTCCGCCGGGAGCAGCACGCTGATCGCTGGTGCGTCCACGCTCCTGCTCCGCTTGGTCCACACCGGCTGCCCACGACCGACCATCGCTAGTGCACGATCGGACGTCAGCACCACCGCGACCACCCGCTCGTCTCGTCAGTGCACCATCCGCATAGGTCCTTGGCCGCAGGACCGTCGTCAACGGGCCTCGGACCAACGCGTGCAGCGTCGCTGCTATGCAGGCGGTGGCTGAGCGGCCCGTCGTCGTCGGGGCCGTCAGGTGGCGGCAGGTGACGGGGCTCCGCGAGTCCCAAGGAGGTGGTCTGCGGGTTCCCTCGGACGTGACACCTATGCCGTGGCCTCACCGCCTCCACCAGGCTGCCTCGCGCAACCGTCAGACCGAACACATCGCGTCCACGCGCATGAGCCAACTGTTAGCAATGCTGATAAGATCAGCATTGCTAACAGGGAGGTGTCGCCGTGTCTGCCATCACCATCCGCAACGTCGATCCTGAACTGAAGCGTCGGCTCCGTATCCGTGCCGCCACCTCCGGCCACTCGATGGAGGAGGAGGCCCGCAACATCCTCCGTGCCGCGCTCGCCGTCCACGACGACGAGCCCACGGACCTGTACCAGCAGATCCGGCACCACATCGATCCGCTCGGTGGAGTCGACCTCCCACTGCCCGACCGCGAACCCATGCGTGAACCACCAGCCCTCGCCCCATGATCATCCTGGACACCAACGTCGTCTCCGAGGCGATCCGCACCCAGCCGGACGAGACCGTCGCAGCCTGGCTCTCGGCCCGACCATCGTCCTCGCTGTTCATCACCACGATCACCCAGGCGGAGCTGCTCTACGGCCTGCAGCTGCTTCCTGACGGCAAGCGCCGCGACGCGTTGACCGACGCCATCCACACGATCCTGCGCGACGGCTTCCGAGGCCGCGTCCTCCCCTTCGACGGTCCAGCCGCGGAGGCCTACGCGACCATCGCCGCCGGGCGTCGCTCACGCGGCACGCCCATCAGCGCGTTCGACGCCCAGATCGCGGCGATCGCCCGATCGCGAGGTGCCGGCGTCGCTACCCGCAACGTCGCAGACTTCGACGGCTGCGGGATCGATCTCCTCGACCCGTGGTCGAGCACATGAACGAACACACCGGGCCGGCGGCACCAGTCCCACGACCGTTTGCGACCCTCCCACGCCCGTCCGCGTGAGCTCAACGCGCTGGTCCACGGGCTGGCCAGGCTCACCGCACCGTCACGGCACAGGGACGTTCAGCCCGTCGCGCCTCCGGGTCTGCGTTGCAGCCAGTACGACGTTTTGGCCACGTAGCGGATCCCCATGCGACGCATCCCGGGATCGTCCGAGGGTTCCACGGAGCGGCGCAACGTCTCGACGAGGAAGGCGTCACCGAGACGACGATCCACCTCACCGGGAGTGACCACGACCCCCATCACCGCGGTCGCGACCCATCCCGGCGACAGGGCGCGCGGAACCTCCGGCAGTTCCCACTGGTCCTGATAGATGCAGCTGCCGTCAGCGGTGAGGCGGGTGAGCGCCGAGGCGTAGGACCGCCTCGTACGCTCTCCGAAGAGGCTCATCAGCAACCCACGGTCCACGATCAGATCGAAGGGTGCTTGGTCATCGAACCGGGTGATGTCCGCTCTGCGGAGCCCGACCGGCAGCCCGGCGGCATGGGCCTTCTCACGGGCTTGAACCAAGGGCCGCTCAGCGAGGTCGATGGCGGTGACCTCGAACCCTCGTCGTGCCAGCTCGATCGCGTTGTCACCGGTCCCGCAGCCGACGTCGAGCGCTCGTCCCGGACCGGCGACGCCACGATGATCCAGGGTGCGGACCAGCACCGGGTCGGCGGTGCCCAACTCCCACGATGGCGTCGTCTCGTACCTGCGGTTCCAGAACCGATCCCTGAAGCCCATCTCGTTGCCTTCTGCCCAGCCACGTGACGTTCTCGCGCGGGTCTGCCGAACAGCGACCGCTCGAGGGGTGCCTTGCCACATCACGGACGCAGGAGCCGAGGACCCGCCTGACGACCTGGAACTCGATGACGTGCTCGCCCGCGTACAGGGACCGGATCGACGCATGGTGGAACCTCGGCTTCCGCCGGAGCCTGGCGTTCGAGATCCTCGAGATCGAGGTCGGCGTCGCAGCCCTCGACATCGTCGCAACCGCACGCCAGGGCCGCGTCGAGGAGGACACGAGCCTGCACCAGCGACGCGATCCTGGCTTCGAGTTCATCGCGCTTGCGGCGGGCACCTTCGCGCCAGTCGGTTCCTCGGTCGAAGACCTCACCGATCTCTGCGAGCGTGTACCCCGCCTGCTGGAAGTAGCGGATGATCCGCAGCCGGTCGAGTACCTCCGGCGGGTAGATGCGGCCGTTGGCTCCGCGCCCTGCGGGCGCGATGAGCCCTCGCCGTTCGTAGTAGCGCAGGGTCGAGCCGGCGACACCGGCGCGGCGAGCCACCTCCCCGATCGTCAGGGTCCTGGACACATCAGCTCCTGGCGTCGAGGGCGACATCGAGGGCGACATCGAGGACAGCATCGAGGACGGCGCGGGGGATGTCAGCGGCCAGCCAGGCTGGCTAGCTCGATGGTGCGGCGCTTGTGTTGAAGCGCACTTCAAACCGTAGCGTCGACGTCGTCGAACCACCACCGATGCCGAGGTGTCACGATGACCGATCGACCGCCCTTCAGTTGCACCCTCGGACCCGACGATCTCACCCGCCGCGAGACCGAGGATCGCGTCCTGGCTGCGAAGCTGATCGGCCACCGATGGGAAGGCGAACGTCAGGCGACGCTGGTCTTCCCCGCGGACGCCGATGCGTTGCTCGACCGGTTCGTCGCGGAGGAAGCGGCGTGCTGCTCGTTCTTCGGGTTCATGATCGAGCGCGATGCTGACGAGATGCGACTCCGGATCACGGCGCCGGAGGGTGCCGAAGCGATGCTGGAGGGGTTGGTGAGCGCGTTCACGGCGCGTACGGACTGACCTGCAACCTGTGCCCGCCACCGCATGACGGCACCCTGCCCTCACCCGAGCCCCGGCCCTCCCTCCATACCGGTAGGGAGCCCGAAGGGTGCTAGTCCTCGTCCGGTGGTCTGCCGGCCGTCCGGTGATCACCTCCTAGGGACATCACCGCTGCCACCGCGAGGAGCCCCAGCGTCAGGCCGTACAGGGTGCTGCGCGGCGGGCCGCCCAGCCCTGCCACCGCCCAGACCAGGAGCACAGCGGCCGCGAGCAGCGCTGCGCCCACGGTCGGGGCCAGCGGCGCGTGACGCACCGTGCTGGCGACCCACCCGACCAGCACACCCGCGACGAGTAGCCCGACGAACAGCAGCGCGAGCCAGCGGAAGCGGCTGAGACCCCACGGCCCCTCGAAGGTCTGCTGCAGCAACCGTCGGCCCCACACGTCGCCTTCCACGACCGTCACGATGGCGGCCGCCGCGACGGCTCCCAGCAGCACCGCCCGCGCCGGCCAGGCCCCGCCGCGGTCCGCGCCGGGCGTCGCCTCTCGGTGGCTGCTTCCGGCCCCCAGCACAGCGGCCAGTGTGGTGGCCAGGAAGACACCAGCGACCAGCACGAGCGTGGGCGGCACGTTGGGCAGGAGCGGTGGGGCGGGCGCCCACGCGGCAGACCACCAGGTCCCCGCCTGGAACCACAGCGCCAGGAGCGTCACGAGCACCGCGGTGGTGAGCGCGAACAGCGGCCGGGTTCGGGCCGCCCGCACCGTGATCCCTACGACCACGCCTGCAGCGGCGAGCAGCACGACGGCGAGCCCATCGGGCAGAGGGGTCGGGATGCCGCGGGGCGACAACAGCAACATGACCACCACCGGCACAACCAGCACGATGAGCACGACCACCGTGGTGGCGAGGCCCGCCGCGAGCTGCCATGCCGGGCGTCGGCGGCGCTGCGGCGGGTCGGTGTCACGCGTCTCTGAGGCCACGGACTGCCCTCCACGGGTTGGCCCAGGGGCCCGGATGGCGGCGCCCCGAAGCGGGGGCCACGAACTGTAGGCCAGGGGGGCCGATGATGTGCATCCGGTCGTCTGGCCCGGACCGCGTGTCGTCCGGAGCAAGCGGGAACTCGAAGCCACGTCAGCGTTCGAAGCGGCCACCTCGTCGTTCCTGCCGGATGCGATGCATCCTGGCCCTCACCTCGGAGGCACGCACGTCGGTGAGCTCGTGGTCGATGCCGACGATCAGTTCGGCGAGGTCGAGCACGAGCCAGCTGCCCTCCGTCGCGTCCTCCGGAAGCACGTCGACGGGGACGTGGAGCGGCTCCTCGGAGGGACCGACGAGCAGCACAGCTGTGTGGCCATCCACGATGCGGTCGATCACGGCACGATCCGTCGGTATCTCATCCGACACAGGCGAGCCCCTCCTGCTTGATGTCTGCGAGCCGACCTGCGGCGATGCCGCTGATGCGGGTCATGCTGTCGACGTTGGCGAAGGGCCGCAGGCCGATCATCTCCTGGGCAAGGGTCGCGCCGATGTGGATGATCTGCTGGAGCTCCTCGACACCAGCCGAGTTGATGTCGACCTGGCCTGGCGGGCAGCCCTCCGAGGTCGCTGGAGCCTCCTCGTCCCGTGG
>SL_3KL_010_SEDDRAFT_10006584_pt1 | contig 10384 bp, 7 predicted proteins | sample SodLakKL_010_SED_2_FD_10381 | JGI IMG/M metagenome (IMG submission 10381)
ACCGGATTCGCCTGGGCGAGGCCGACGTGATGATCGCCGCCGGCACCGAGACCATGACCATGGTGCCGATGATGGGCCACAAGGTGGCCATGAACCCGCGGGTGTTCAGCAACGACGAAAATGTCGCCATCGCCTATGGCATGGGCATTACCGCTGAAAAGGTCGCCAAGCAGTGGAAGATCAGCCGCGAAGCCCAGGATGAATTCGCCTACCAGTCGCATCAGAAGGCGATCGCGGCCATCGATGGCGGGGAATTCACCGAAATTCGTCCGGTGACCGTCACCAGCCGGGTCCCCGACCCACGAACCGGCCAGGTGCGTGAGGTCGAAACCGTCGTCGATACCGATGAAGGCCCGCGCCGCGACACCACCCCGGAAGCGCTCGGCAAGCTGCGCACGGTCTTCGACGCCAAGGGTGCGGTCACTGCCGGCACCAGCTCGCAGATGTCCGATGGCGCTGGCGCGCTGGTGCTGGTTTCCGAGCGGGTGGTCAAGGAGTTGAACCTGAAGCCGCTGGCCGTATTTCGTGGCTTCTCGGTCGCCGGGGTCAAGCCCGAGATCATGGGCATCGGTCCGATCGAAGCCATTCCCAGGGTGCTCAAGCAAACCGGTATCGGCAAGGACGAGCTGGACTGGATCGAGCTCAACGAAGCCTTCGCCGCCCAGGCCCTGGCAGTCATGCAGACCACTGAGCTGGACCCGGACAAGGTCAACCCCCTCGGCGGCGCCATCGCTCTTGGCCACCCGCTGGGCGCGACCGGCGCAATACTCGCCGCCAAGCTCATTCACGGCCTGCAACGTCGCGATCAGCGTTACGGGATGGTGACGATGTGTATCGGCACGGGCATGGGCGCGGCGGGGGTGTTCGAGCGCGTTTAAACCCGATGCGTCACCGCGGTCTCGGCCGCGTACAAAGCTCGATTTGCCAACTCAGCGGCATCATCCATCGGCACGAAGGGAATGGTGACCGCGCCCTGGGGCAGCATCAGTTGCAGGTTGGCCAGGTCGTGGCGGCGTTGGTAGGGACTTCGCGTGACGCGCACCTGCTGGACCAGGGCCAGGTCGAAGACGTCCAATTGCTGACCCAGAAAACCCTGCCGGACCCAGATCCGATCGCCATCGGCTTGCCAGCCCCAGTGACGCCAACGTAACTGGATACCGATCATCCATAGCACCAATCCGGCAGCGGTCATCTGCAGCGACCAGTGCTCGCGACCCAACAGGATCGCCAGGGCAACCAGCACCAGGACGAAAAACACCAGCCAGCGCAGCCAGAAAATCCGCCTGAAGTGCAGACTGATGGGATTCAGGGAAGCCGGCCTGACCCATTCCGATGTAATTTGTGCCGTGAGTCGATGATCGTCGCGCCGCAGACCGGGCACCAGAAAACGAGTCTGGGAGTCACTCAACTCCTGGTCACCACTCTGAGTCTGACGGACGATCAGGTACCAGCACCCCAGCAACCGGCCCAGCGCCGATTGCTGCAGGGTCAGACCGGTGACCTTGTCTCGCTTGACCGTCTGTTCACGCTGGTCCAGCAGCCCACCGATTCCGACCAGCCGGTCCCCGCGGTCGAACATTCGAAAATCGTGAAAGCGCACGATCGAAAAAACCCCTGACAGAAGCATCAGGATGATCAAGCCGGTCATGATCATCGCGGAGATGACCATCCAGGCCGGACCGCCAAATTCGCTCAGCCATTGCATGATCGCGACTTCACGAAAATAACTTTCCAGATGATCGTAAAAGTTTCCGATCGCCCAACCCACCAGGCCGGCGAGCACCCAGATCTGGTTGCTGCTCAATCCATGCAGAAACAATCGCCCGGTTCCGGCACGGTAGAGCTCGATTCCATGTGAACCGACCGTTTCTTCATTCGATTGATCTTCCTCAGGCTCTCCACCCTGCCAGCCCGTGACCCGATCGCGCATGATCTCGGCCAGCTCGGCCGGGATACCGGGCAACTCCACTTCCTTTTCAGACGCGCCGGGTGTCTCCAGGCTGAAACGCACCAGCCCGAAAGGCCGAAAGTAGAACGGGCGACCAAGTTGTATGTTCTGGACCCGCGCAAAGCGGACCTTCAGCTCCCGCTTCTGAAAAAGACCGCGGCGAACGCGAATGGCATCTTCTTCGAGACGGAATCGAAAACGCCTGTGAAAAATGATCGCCCAGGCCAGAAAGCTCAACAGGATGGCCGCTAGTGCCAGCAGCAACTCACGCGGCCCCAACCAATCCAGGAAAGCGAACCCCGCTCCGGCCCCCAGAAACCAGAACAGGTTTTCGCGAATGAACTTCTGCAATCCATCAATGACCAGGAACACCAACGCCAATGGCGCCAGCTGTTGCCATTGATGGGCATCAGTCGGATTCATGATCCAAAGGCTTGTCGTTTTCCACAGGCTGACCATTCTCGGCGGATTCCCGTTCCGACCGATCGGTCTCGTCTGCTTCCTCGCGAATCTGCTCGAGCAGGTACTGGCGCACCCGGCGCGCCGAGCGAACATCCAGCCCTTCGACACTAAGATCAGCCATCATTCCGCCTGCCGTGTAGCATTTGACCCGCAACAGGCCAAACAGACGCTCGATCGGCCCACTGGCCGTCTCCACGTGCTGAATGCGTGCAAAAGGCACGATCACGGTCTTTTGCCAGATGACCCCGTAACGATAGATCAGATCGTGCTCACGAACGACCCAGCCGCGCCGACGTGCATCGATCCAGGCAACCACGCAGAACCAGATCGTGGCGCCCGACATGGCGAATACGGACCAGGGGGCCGGATCGAAGGGGATGAATGGCAGTCGCGGCATCCATGCAACCGCCACCAGCACGATCAGCCAGAATGCCCCCGTGACGGCCAGGGAATAGGCATAGAAGGGACGGGCCACGGGGTTGAGTCCCACGCGACGGTAGTCGGGCAATCGGTCAGACGGAACGGGACCGTTGGAAAATTCGCTGGGTTCGGTAATTCCGGTCATCTTCCTCTCTCTTGGGCTCAGCATGCCCCGGCGACAGCGAACAATACAGTGTCAAAGGTCACAAATGTCACAGTTTCAGTGAAAAAAACGTATGTGTATAGTAGGGTGGACAGCGTCCAACCCAGTCCAAATCATGGTCCGAGAAATCAATATGAAAACACATTCGAGATTGATCCTGGTCGCCGCCATTCTGGGTCTCATGCTCACCGCGCCACTTCACGCGGGCCAGGGTGATTGCGATTCCGACTACTGCATCAACTGGTGGAACATCAGCAGTGGCGGCGTCATCGAGTCCGAATCCGGTGATGGTCAGTGGACCCTTTCTGGCACCATCGGCCAATGGGAAGCGACCGAGGCGCGAGCCCTTTCCGGTGGCCAATGGCGACTGACCGGCGGATTCTGGGGTTTGACCCTGGAAGAACTGGCCGACCTGCTGTTCCGCGACCGCTTTGAGCCCGACACCGAATCCTGATCAACCGGCGCGCTTGATGATTCTGCGGCAACGCCAGAGCAGGTAATTGACGGCCAGCCAGAAGTGCTGGAAATGCGGGTTGCGGGTCTGGCGCTTGTGATAGCGATAGTAAATCTGCTGAGCAATCACCGCCAGACGGAACAATCCGTAAACCTCGTAGAACGCCCAGTTATCCGGCTTCAAACCCATTCGCTCACAGTAATATTCCACCACCTCAGCCCGGGTCATCATGCCCGGGACATGGGTGGGTTGCCTCCGAAAACCCTTGAAATACTTGTCATCATCGGCCTGAACCCAGTACGCCATGGAGTTACCCAGATCCATCAAGGGGTCACCGATGGTGGCCAGCTCCCAGTCCAGCACCCCGACGATCTTCATGGGGTCGTCGACATCGAGCACCAGGTTGTCGAAACGATAATCGCCATGGATGACGCGAATGTCGACCTCGTCTGGCACGCGATCGGCCAGCCATCGCATCACCGACTTGCCCGGCAACACATTCCAGGTCTTGGCCCTGCGAAATCGTTCGGACCAGCCCTCGATCTGGCGCTGGTTGTAGCCCACACCCTTGCCAAGACGCCGAAGTCCGGTCTCATCGAGATCGACCTGGTGCAAATCGATCAAGCGGTCAATGGCGGTTTGGGAAAGCAACCGGGCCTGCTCGGGTTCCAGCACGAGACCGTCGGGGAGATCGGCTCGCAGAATGATGCCTTCCAGTCGTTCCATGACATAGAAATCGGATCCGATGACCGATTCATCCCGGCACAGCGCCAGCACTCGTGGCACATAGGGATACGCGGCTCTGAGGGCGCGCTGGACCTGATACTCTCGCACCATGTTGTGGGCCGATCTGGCCTTGGTGCCCGGGGGTGGGCGACGCAGGATGAGGTCCCGATCGGGATAGGTCAGGCGGTAGGTGAGGTTGGAGGCCCCCTTGGCATACTGATCAACCTGTGGTTGACCATCGAGCCCAGCGATATTGTCCTTGAGCCAGGCATCGACCGCGTCGATATCGAAGCGGTCCTCATCACGAAGCGCGCGGGGCTGATCAATCAGTCCGTCATTCGGGGGCATGGGCTGATTCCGGGCTGGGAAAAACCCCATGTTACTCGAACACGACAACGCCTTTGGCACCGGGGATCTGTACCATCACCGTTCAGGATCAGTGAGCAGGCACCATGAAAGCCAGCGACAACGAAAAGGTAGCGGAGCTTCTCAAGCAATACACCAATAATGATGACAGCATTGACCAGATGCTGCCCATGGTCTACCAGGAGTTGCGCGCACTGGCCGGCCGGCAACTGGCCAGCCAGAGACGCGATCATACCCTTCAAGCCACTGCCCTGATCAACGAGGCCTATCTTCGCCTGGCTGAACAGGACTATCACAACTGGGAAAATCGCCGCCAGTTTCTCCTGATTGCAGCCACCGTGATGCGTCGAGTCCTGGTCGATTATGCGCGGCGACGCTCAGCCGCCAAACGGCCCCAGGACTGCCAGAAAGTCACCATCGAAAGCTCCGATCTCGGCGAGGATTTCGGACAGGATCTGATCGCACTGGACCAGATCCTCAATCAGCTATCCGAAGTGGATGAGCGCCAGGCCCGGATCGTCGAGTTGAGATATTTCGCGGGTTTGAGCATCGCCGAAACGGCCGAGGCACTGGAGATCTCAGCCCGCACGGTCACGCGGGAATGGCGCATGGCCCTGGCCTGGTTGCGGCGCACCCTTTCTCAGGGTGGAAGCAATTAACCCGCCGGGTCAAGCAGGCTTTCCCGGCGCGCCTGGTCCAACTTGTGCTGGATGGAGGCCTGCATCTCGGCCCAATCATCCATTCGCTCAGCCCCCAGAAAATCCAGGGCTTCCTGCCAATTCGCGCGAGCCTCGTCGATGCGTCCCTGCTGTGCCCTGGCGGTGGCCAGAATATCCAGTGCGGAAGCCAGGTAAACCGTTTCGATCCCGCCATGACGCTCGTGGCGCCGACGCTGGTCTTCGATCACCTCACTGATCAGGCTTTCGGCGCGTCGCGGATTGGATTGACGTAGATGCAACGCCGCCTGGTTGGTCATGGACAGCCGATACAGGTAGTGATCCCGGCCCACGATATCTCGAATCATGCGCCCTGCCCGATCAAAAGCCACCATCGCTTCGGCATTGCGTTCCAGCCTGGACAGCGCCACCCCGTAGTTGCCAATGGTATTGGCCAGGCGTTGGCTGGGCCCGATCAGACGTTCATGATCCTCGATCAGTTGCTGAAACATGGCCGCCGCCTCTTCCGGATCATCCAGCATCAAGGCCGTGGCATGAACGAAGCGCCCCCTGAGATAGCGCGGATCGTGGTCGGGATACAGTGTCTCGGCCTGATGCCTGGCCGCCGTGGCGACCGCGATGGCCCGCTCGGACTGTCGAGCAAACACGTAGGCTCCAACCAGCGCGGCCTTGGCTTCGAAGCGCAATTCCTGCGACTCGTCCGTTTCGGGAATTCTGTCCAGGATCGCCTCCAGATCGACAATCGTCTGTTCAAGCGGCCGGTCCAGTGCATTGGCGTGATTGCGCAACTTTCGTATCTGTAACTGCATGATACGGGGCTCGAAATCACCATCAGCTCGCTCCAGCCATTGAATCGCCCGGCGATCGGCGTCAATGGCCTCCAGGGCCCGACCGCCCGAGTCGTAAGCCGCTCCGACTTCGGCCATGATCAGTCCCAGTTGCGATGGACTGGATTCCGCGTCCGATGCGCTCAAGGCCTGCTCCAGCAGGGGCAAGGCCTGCTCCCCAAGCCCCAGTGCATTGTAAGCCCGGCCAATGGCCAGATTGATCGAACTCAGCATGCCCGGGTCCAGCTCACTGGATACACTCAGCTGCCCGGCGCCCAGATCGAGCACATCGCGCACGGTGACTTCCTGTCCACGAGTCGGCAAGGAGTCGGCGCCGGCGAACAGCTCGTGCATGAACTCATTGACTGCTTCGGCTCGATCACGCTCCCAGGCCGTCTGTCGAATCTGGGCTTCACGATCAATCAGGAAAAATGTCAACAGAATGGCCAGCAATGCGGTCCCGGCCACGGCCCAGCGATTTCGCCGGGCAAATCGATGACTGCGATACAACCACGAATCACCCCGGGCAAGTACAGGCCTGAACTCGAGAAATCGCTGCAAGTCTTCGGCCAGATCGCGTACCGAGGCATAACGCTCGTCCCGGTCGTAACGCACGGCCTTCATTACAATGGCATCCAGATCGGCATGCACGCCCGGTGGTTCGATTCGACCCTGGCGAATGAGCTTGGACATCTCCTTCGGGTCAGCGATATCATCGAATACGGAACGACCCGTAAGCAGAACGTAGAGCACCATTCCCAGCGAGTAGACATCCGTGGCGGCACTCAGCCCACGCCCCGCAAGCTGCTCAGGACTGGCATAGGCCAGCGTCAGCATGTCCCGAGAGCCGGCCGCCAGCAGTTCATCGACTTCCCCGTCCTCGCGCACATGAGCGATTCCGAAATCCAGTAACTTCGGTTCACCTTCGGCAGTCACCAGGATATTGGATGGCTTGATATCGCGATGCACAACCATGTGCCGGTGGGCATGATCGACGGCATTGCAAACCTTGATGAAGATATCAACGCATTCACGAATCGAACAGCCTTGTTCGCGACACCAGTCGTCAATGGGCTTGCCGTCGACAAACTCGGTGGCCAGAAAAGGCCGTCCTTCGCTGAGCACACCGCCATCGATGAGATGAGCGATATTGGGGTGGTTGAGCCGCGACAGGATGCGTCGCTCGGTCGCAAAGCGATGTCGGAGTTTTTCATCCGGGGCATCGGACAATGACAACAGTTTCAAGGCGACCGGCTGATGCAGTCCACCGTCTTCGCGCTCGGCCAGGTAAACCACCCCTTCCCCACCCTCATTGAGCCGTCGAATCAGCCGGTAGTTACGCGGTAACGGCACCTCCAGCGACACTTCCCGCAGCACCTGCTGGGCAGCCGCCTGAAAACGCTCCGGCACCTGGTCGGAACCATCATCTTCAGCCGCCTCAATCAGCCAGGACACCTCATCAGCAAGCACCGGATCGTGGTCGCATTGATCGCTGATGAACTGCCTGCGCTGATCTTCGGGAAGGTCAAGCGCTTGTTCGGCAATCGCCTTGGCGCGACGATAGCGCTCGGCAGCGGAGGTACTCATCGACTGCTCTTACCAGGCAATACCGTAATCGTCACCGAAGTCACTGGCCGCACCGTGCATGGCGCCGTTTTCATGATCAATCCAGATGGCCGTCGTCGGATTGTAGGTACGCTCGACCAACTCAACATCGTATCCCATGGCCTCGAGCTGACTTCGTGTGAACGGTGAGACCACCGGGGTGACCTGCAAGCGACCCGGTTCGGCCTGGTGAGCACCGAATGAACTCTGCATGGAATAGCTGATGATATTGCCGCGCCCATCGGCAGCCTGCTGGACATTCATGCCCCATTCCACCATGCCGAGAAAGAACTGCAACAGGTTCTGGTCCTGTGAATCACCGCCCTGGACCGAGAACGCCATGATCGGGCGTCCTTCCTCCAGCGCCAGCGTCGGGGTCAGCGTGACCCGCGGGCGCTTGCCCGGTTCGACCACGTTGAACGGATTAAGCTGTTCATCGAGTACAAAGCTTTGCATGCGCTGGCTCAGGCCGATCCCGGTATTGCCGGCGATAAAGGCCGGGATCCAGCCACCCGACGGGGTCACCGAAACCACCCAGCCCTCGGCATCAGCGGCCTGGATGGAGGTCGTCCCGGCCAGGAACGACTCTTCCGCAGACATCAGGTTCGATTGCTGAAAGCCCTCAACGCCCAGCGCCTCGGCATCGGGTGGGTTCTGCTGCCAGTTCTGACGCAACTCCTCGAAGGGATTGGTCTGGCCCTGATGAGGGTATGGATCACCCGGTCCGAAATCCTTCAGGCGACGCTCCATGGAAATCAGCTCGGCGCGCTCGCTGGCGTAGGACTTCGACAACAAGCCTTCAACCGGTTCGATGGGCTCGAAGTCGGGGTCGCCGTAATAGAAATCGCGATCGGCAAATGCCAGGGCCATGGCCTCGTGCAAGGTGTGGACATAGCGAGTGGAGTTGTACCCCATGGCCTGAAGATCGAAGTTTTCGAGAATGTTGAGCGCCTGCAGCATGGCCGGTCCCTGGGTCCAGGTGGTCAGCTTGTAGACATCGATACCGCGATAGGTGGTCGAAACCGGCTCTTCGATTTTCACCTCCCAGCGATCCAGATCTTCCATGGTGAACAAGCCGCCATGTTCACGGGTCGCGCGCACGATTTCCTCGGCGATATCGCCCCGGTAGAAACGATCATAGGCGGCATAGATCGCTTCCTTGCGACTCTTGCCATTGGCCAGTGCCTCGGCCTCGGTTTCGACGAGCTTTTGCAGGGTCGCCTCGAGCTCTGGCTGGCGAAAGATCTCGCCGGGCGCCGGGGCGGCGCGTTTGGATGGATCGTCGGGATCGAGATGCGGCAGAAACACCCGGGTCGAGTCCGGCCACTGCTCGAGAATCTCGCGACGGCGCTCGATATTGGCAGATTGCGAGGCTTCCAAAGGATACCCGCGCGCCAGTTCGATGGACGGGGCGAGTACCTGGGCCAGGCTGAGATTGCCGAATTCAGCCACCATGACCATCAAACCGCCGGGTGTACCCGGGGTGACTGCGGCCAGTGGCCCGAATTCGGGCGGGTAGACCATGCCCTGGTCGCGGAAGAACTCCGGCGTCGCCCCGGTCGGCGCCACGCCAAGGCCGTTGATGCCCAGCACCTGGCCGGTCTCCGGGTGATAGATCAAGGCCTGGGTCTCACCACCCCAGCCCAGCACGTCCCACATGGTGGCGGTCGCGCCCAGCATGGCCGCGGCTGCGTCAACGGCATTGCCGCCCTGCTGAAACATCATGGCGCCGGCAGTTGCACCCAGCGGCTTGCCGGTGACTGCGACCCAATTCGTACCCTTGAGAATGGGTCGGGTGGTGTCCTGGGCGAAAGAGACCCCAAGCATCATCAGCGCGCAAGCGCCCGACAGGGCGATCCACCAGCAATTGCGGCATCCCCGCATCCATCGGAAAACCATGACCGTCTCCTTGCAAAATTCATCACTGTTCAAGCATATCAGACCGCTGCATGGTCCTATACTCACCCGAAACCACCCACAAGACTGCCGACCCGTGACTGTCCAATTCGAAATCCGTGATCAAATCGCATTGATCACCATTGATCGCCCCGAAAAGCGCAATGCCGTTGATCGCGCCACGGCCGCGGCATTGTTTGAAGCCTTTGAGCGATTCGACCAGAATGTCGACGTCTCTATCGCTGTGCTGACCGGAGCCGGCGATACCTTCTGTGCCGGCGCTGACTTGAAGGAAATTGCCGCCGGCGCTACGGGCGAGGAGCGCCTGGCCGCCGGCAAGATCGGTCCGATGGGCCCAACCCGAATGACCCTGTCGAAACCGGTGATCGCGGCCATCGAGGGATACGCTGTGGCCGGTGGGCTGGAGCTGTGTTGCTGGGCCGATCTGCGGGTTGCCGCACGCTCAGCACGCTTCGGGGTCTTGTGTCGCCGTTTCGGTGTTCCGCTGGTGGATCTGGGAACCATCCGCCTGCCCCGCCTGATCGGTCATTCCCGGGCCATGGACCTGATTCTGACCGGACGCGAAATCGATGCCGAGGAAGCCGAGCGCATCGGCCTGGTCAACCGCCTGGTCGATGATGGACAGGCCTTGAATCATGCGATGACACTGGCCGAGGAACTGGCCGACCTACCCCAGGCCTGCCTGCGTGGTGATCGCCTGTCGGCCATCGAGCAATGGTCGATGGACTGGACAGACGCCATGGACAACGAACTGCGCCATGGTCTGGCAACGCTGAAATCCGGAGAGACCCGCAGCGGGGCGGAGCGTTTTTCGCTTGG
>SL_3KL_010_SEDDRAFT_10006586_pt1 | contig 10381 bp, 5 predicted proteins | sample SodLakKL_010_SED_2_FD_10381 | JGI IMG/M metagenome (IMG submission 10381)
GCGACCTCCGTAAGGACGCAGAGGAGCGGTCCAAGCAGCGACCAATTCTGCAGCGGCTCGTCCGTTCTGTCCGTCGCAGCGAGGCTCCCTACCGCGAGATAATCATCAACTCCGCACCCCTGGAACGGCGCATGGCCGTTCTCGATAACGGTGTGATGGAGAAATTCGAGATCGAGCGCGTCGGGGAGGATCGGATGGTCGGGGCGATATTCAAGGGGAAAATCCAGAATCTCGAGCCCGGCCTCAAGGCTGCGTTTGTCGATATCGGATTGCCCAAGAACGCATTCCTCCACTACTGGGACATTCTTCCGGCGGCGGCGGATTCCTCGGTCGAGGTCGTGCGGGACACGCGATCCGAGGAGCAGCGCAAGAAGAAGGACAAGGTGCAGCTTAAGGACATTCCGGATCTTTACCCGATCGGATCCGACATCGTGGTTCAGATTACGAAAGCCACAATCGGGTCGAAAGGACCCCGCACAACGACGAACATCGCCCTTCCCGGGCGCTATCTCGTGCTCATGCCCTACGGTGGTCAATGCGGGATATCACGCAAGATCGAGAGCGACAAGGAGCGCCGGCGGCTCAAGGACATTCTTCGTAAACTCAACATTCCAGAAGGAATGGGGGTCATTATCCGCACCGCCGGCGAGGGGAAGCGATGGGCGTATTTTGTGCGCGACCTGGCCCTGCTGCTCGACCATTGGAGTGAAATCAAGGACGGAATGGAGCAGACCAGGCAACCGAGGCTGCTCTATCAGGAGCCGGATCTGGTCGACCGGACGGTGCGTGATTTCCTGACGGAGAACATCGATCGAGTCCTCATAGACAATGTGGATGACTATTCGCGGATGGTCGAGCAAGTGGGCCGCGTCTCAAAGCGTTCGAAGAGCAAGATCGTTCACTTCAAGGAGAACATCCCCATCTTCGAACGCTTCAATATTGAGCGGCAGATCGAACAGACCTTCCAACGCAAGGTGCCCTTGCCGTCGGGGGGCGAAATCGTAATCGAAGAGACCGAGGCACTCGTGGCAATCGACGTGAATACCGGCTCGCACCGCCAGAAGAGCGACGACAACACCAACTTCATCGCTCAGGTCAACATGGAGGCCGCAACCGAGATTGCCCGGCAGATCCGCCTGCGCAATATCGGCGGTCTGATCATCATGGATTTCATTGACATGAAGCAGCGCAAGGACCGCAACGCCGTTCTGAAGCGCATGCGCGATGAGATGGCAAAGGACCGGGAGAAGAGCCACATTCTCCCCATTTCCCAGCTTGGGATCATGCAAATGACCCGCCAACGCCACACGGAGTCGCTATCGAGCGGGATCTACTCCCCGTGCCCGTACTGTCACGGCCGCGGCATCGTCAAGAGCCCTCGCACCATGAGCGTCGAGATCCAGCGCCGCCTTGTAAGCGTCATTCGGCGGATGCGAGCCCAACCGGAGCACCGGGACAAAACGCTGAGCCTGAGGGTGTTTTGCCATCCCCACGCCTTGGAGCGGCTGCGGCACGAGGACGAGCGGTTGCTCCTCGAGATCGAGCAGCTGTACAACGTGCAGCTGGCGTTCCGATCGGATCCGGTTTACCATGTGGAGAACTTCAAGATCGTCAACGCCGACAACGGCCAGGAACTACGGTAACCCTGAGCGTGTCGGTCCGATCTTCCAAGTTCGGCGTGCGCTGCGGTTGTGAGTGGACGCGGACCTGCCGGGCTTGTCGTTGGATCATCGCTCCGGGTAGAGCCAGAATTGCCGCGACCACTCCCGGAATTCCTGCGCTGCGTACTGCCAGCGTTCGACGAAAGAGCGAACGGGGACGCGGGCTCCCTGGGTCGTGAGCGCGTTCCACCACTCGGTCGAACCGACATGCTTGTTGAACAGATCCGCCTCGGCCGAGGTCGCCGCGGCAAATGGGTTTCGCCGCCCCGGGTTCCACTCGGCGGCGATCTGCATCATGTGGAAACTGATCTCGGTCGGGCGTACGGTGTTCCAGTCGGTGACGATCACATAGACGCCGCGGTGCCGTCTGCCGTCCGATGCGGTCCACCGGACGATTTTGTAATCGAGGCCCGGGATCTCGCGTTGGCGCAATGCGCGTTTAATCTCCTCCGGGCTGCGTCCTGAATATTGCAGCATCCTGAACGGGTATCGGGTGCCGAAGCCGTGCCGAAAGCCGCCGAGTTGTGTTCCGAGGCCGGTCATGGCGTACCCCATCGCCGCGGAGAGGTCGGGAATCGACGGGCTGGTGGGAACCCAGCTCAGTCCGGTATCCGGCCACATCATCGATCGGTTCCATCCTCTCATCGGGATCACATGGAGCACGCCACGGCTCCGGGTGGCGTCCTCGATCTCCATCCATCCCGGCACCGCGTGCGCGATCCGGGCGAGTTCCCCGATGGTCAGACCATGGACGTAAGGAACGCGAAAAGCGCCGACGTAACTCATCCAACGCTCATCGAGGGGAGGACCGTCTACTTTCCGCCCTCCGATGGGATTGGGACGGTCCAGAACCATTACTTCGACGCCGTACCGGAAGCATTCCTCCATGGCGTAGCGCATGGCACTGGCATAGGTGTAGGAGCGAACGCCGAGGTCCTGGAGATCGATGACGAGGAGGTCGATGCGCTCGAGCATCTGGCGGGTGGGGCGCCGCGTCGCCCCGTAGAGAGAGAAAACAGGAAGCCCGGTACGAGGGTCGGTGCGGTCCTGAATCGGGACGTTTGCGCGCTCGTCGCCGTAGATTCCGTGTTCCGGGCCGAAGAGAGCGACGAGGTTGACCTGCGGAGCGTGTCGGAGAACCTCGATGGTGCTCTGCCCCCGCCGGTTGACGCCGGCCGGGTGGGTCAACAGTCCGACGCGTTTGCCGGCCATGTGCGGGAAGCCGCGCGCCTTGAGCACATCGATGCCGAGGTGTATGGTTGTTCCGGATTCAAGTGCGTCCGCGGGTTTCCCGGGAGTGCGCCGGTCGGGCTGGGCGGGGAGGGTGCAGCAAACCAATAGGGTCAGTGCCAACAACGATGTCAAACGGATGCGCATGTCGCGCCATGTTTGCCGCTCCAGCCGATCAGGCAATCATTTTTCGCGGAACTGGTCCTCGGACGCATCGTGTTTGTCGGTCGGGGAGGCGTGCAGTTGCTGGAGGTGTCGGAGGCGTGCGATCGTTCGGAGGCCGCGGTTGATCACTGTTTTGTAGGTGACGGCCATGACGACCCCGACGAACGTCCCAATGATCACGCCTCCCAGCGTGGCGATGCCAAAGATGGTAAAGAGGTAATTGAGGTTGCCTTGCCAATCAAAGGTGAGCACGGTGCTGACAACCCGCATAATTTCCCCTACCTGAACCTGGGGTGTACCGATGCCGAACAGGCCGAGAAAGAGCTTCCCGACCTGATAGTCCGTATAATAGATAATCGGCACGGTGACCGGCAGGGAGATGAACTGCAGGCCAACGAGGATGGGAAGATTCCCGCGGACCAACAGGGCGAACAGAAACGCCAGAACAATCTGAATCCCCATGAGCGGCATGAATGCGATAATGCAGCCCGTGTAGATCGCCGGAATGACATGCTGGGTGCGAAACGACCACAAAAAATCCCGCTTGCGCGCGGTGTGGGCGAACCACTTGAGCACCGGGTAGCGATGCACATTGCTGCGGCGTGGAAGGTGCCGCATCCACCGCTTCAGAGTACGGATACGGCTCGACCGTAAGGCCTGCAATCTGGCTTCTTCTTCAGTCACGGGTCATGGCCGTCCGCACGAATCCGGTTGGAACGGCTATGGGTTTGAGTGATTCGGGTCGCATTTGTTCCCTTCGGAATTCAGGTCATCGAGCGCCTCGCGAACCGCGGAACGAAGCAGGGATCGACCTGCTTTGAGCGCCCGTTCCAAGGGCCAGTCCTCGGGGCTGATGGCGCGAGAGCAGACGCGTTCCGGAAGATCGAGGTCCGCCGCGATCGATCCGGCAAGAAAGAGCACCGGCCGGTTGCCTGCGTTTTCAATCAGTGTGCCGGGGCCTTTGCCGCGGAGCGACCCGGCGTCGAGCCGGCCTTCTCCCGTGATGATGAGATCTGCCGCCGCGATGCGTCGCGAGAGGCCAAGCCATTGCTTGACCAGTGTGGCTCCTGGAGTGAAATCGACATCGGGAAGGGCGGCATGGAGTCCGAATCCGATGCCTCCGGCGGCGCCGGCAGCGGGCATCTGCATCCGCTCGGTCGGTTGCCGAAAGTGCGCGGCGATCAGGTGGGCGAATCGGTCGACAGCGGCTTCCATACGTGGAATGTCCTGTGGAGCCAGTCCCTTCTGGGGCCCGAAAACGGCGGTCGCACCATGGGTGCCGAGCAAGGGGTTGTCGACGTCGCAGGCGATGCGCACCGGCGGAAACGCGTTCCCACACGACCCCGAAACCGCGTCAACATCGCGCCAACGAGCGGGAGTGATCTGTTCGATGGACGCTCCGTCCCGATCCAGGAAACGCAACCCCAGGGCTTCGAGAGCGCCGGAGCCCAGATCGTTGGTGGCGCTGCCTCCGATGCCGAGCAGAATGCCGGAGGCTCCGGCTTCGACGGCGTGACGAATCAGGGCGCCCGTGCCCCAGGTCGACGTTCTCCACGGGTCACGGCGGTCCGGCGGCAGCGTCTGCAGTCCGCTGGCTTGGGCCATTTCGATGATCGCAATGCGGTTGCACTCCTCGATTCCCATGGTTTCCCGAAGTACGGCATCCCCCTCCTCAATGTTCACCCACCCGACAAGCGCGGTCACGGGTTCGAATCGCGGACCTGGCACCGTGATCGGTTCGATTGTTCCCCCTGCTGCTTTGGTAAGGATACGCGCGAAGCCCTCGCCGCCGTCGGTCAACGGCGCGCAATCGACGTGCCATCGCGGCTGCATGGCACGCACCTCCTCTGCGACAATATCGCAGGCTTCGTCGGCATCCATGCAGTCCTTGAATTTATCACAGGCGATTAAGACTCTCATAAACAGTCCGAGCAAGGTAGGACATCTTTTGAGTGAGACACAAGCGTCAAGCGTGCAGGCATGGACGGGGTCGTCCCCACGGGCGTTTCATCTGGGGGCTCGTGGGGCAAGTGCCCTGTTGGCCAAAAGAATTGAACCTCACGCCCGCTTCGCTCAAGACGCTAAGACGCAAAGATGGAAGAAAATAAAATAGGGAGGGGATGAAAGATGGAATCAAGCGTATGGTGAACGGGCTTACTGAGGAAAATCTTGGCGTCTCTGCGTCTTTGCGTGAGCCCAAAAGGAACGGCCAACAAGACGGTGATCTCAACTCTGAGTCGCTACGCTCCTCTCCGTGAGATACCTTCACGTTGGCCGCCTGTTGGAGTCCCGGCTTCAGCCGGTTTTGGAGCTCAAGTGGGGCCGCATGAATCAATTCGGCAGGCTCATGACAGGTGCGGAACTTGCTCCAACGATCGCCCCTGGATGAAATGGCCGTGGGGTCGTTCCATTCAAGCGTTCGAGGAGGTTGACGAGGAGACGCGCCGGACCATAATCCTTCGAATGCAACCGCTGCTCTATTTTCTGGCGTTTCCCGTATTCCTTTACCTTTTGATCGGAGCGAATTTCGCGATTGTTCTCTGTTTCTTCGCGCCTCGATTTCTCACTCCCGAGAATCGCCCTCCGCCGTGGTTACGCCGCCTGGCCGCCCTGCCCGCGGTCCTGTTCACCTGGCCCCGGTACGCACGACGGATGGTTCGCAGCGACGAGAGCGGAGGAGAGCGGGGAGAGTGAGGCGCGTCGGCTCATCGCGGACTCACGATCGAAATCGGAAAACGGACCAAAGAGAAAGGAAAACCATCCTGTCGGCCCAATCCCGTTCCCTGGTCGCGGCTACCGCCCTGCGCCTGTTCCGCCGTAGACGGCGCGATTCCCGAGTTGCTCCTCGATACGGAGCAGCTGGTTGTATTTCGCGATCCGGTCGGAGCGGCTGAGAGATCCGGTTTTGATTTGGCCGCAGTTCGTGGCGACCGCAATGTCCGCGATGGTGGCGTCCTCGGTCTCTCCGGAACGGTGGGACAACACGTTGGTGTAGCCGGCCGCCGTCGCCATTTCAACCGCGTCCAGGGTTTCGGTGAGCGTTCCGATCTGGTTCACCTTCACCAGGATGGAATTGGCAACGCCCAGATCGATCCCCTTTTTGAGAAACTTTGTGTTCGTGACAAAGAGGTCGTCCCCAACAAGCTGGGTGCTGTCCCCGATCGCGTTGGTGAGCACTTTCCAGCCCTCCCAGTCGTTCTCATCGCACCCGTCCTCGATGGAGACGATCGGGTACTTCCGCTGCAGGTCGCGATAGAAGGTAACCAATTCGGCGGCCGTTCGGCTGGAACCGTCCGATTTCTTGAATATGTACCGTTTCTTCTGCGAATCGTAGAACTCCGAGGCCGCGACGTCCAATGCGATGAAGATCTCCTTGCCCAGTTTGTATCCCGCGTTCTTGACGGCGGCGGCAATGACTTCCAGCGCTGCCTCATTGCTCTCCAGTTTGGGCGCAAATCCTCCCTCGTCGCCGACCGCGGTCGAGAGGCCCTTGTCCCGCAGCACGGATTTCAGGGCGTGAAAGACCTCACAGCCCATCCGAAGCGCGTGCGAAAACGACTTCGCCCCTCTGGGCATGATCATAAATTCTTGAATATCAACAGGTGCATCCGAGTGGGCGCCACCGTTCAGGATATTCATCATCGGGACGGGGAGCACTTTGGCGTTCGTTCCGCCGATATAGCGGTAGAGTGGCATATCGAGTGCCTGAGCGGCTGCCTTTGCCACGGCCAGCGAGACGCCGAGAATGGCGTTGGCACCGAGTTTTTTCTTGTTGGTCGTGCCGTCGAGCGCCAGCATTGCCCGGTCGATCTCGACCTGTTCGACGGCATCCATACCCACGAGCTCCTCGGCGATGGTCGTGTTGACGTTGGCGACGGCCTGAAGCACGCCTTTTCCGCTGTAGCGCGTTTTCGCGCCTTTCGGCGCACCTTTGGCGGGGAGCGAGCCGTCGCGCAGCTCGAGGGCTTCATTGACCCCCGTGCTCGCCCCGGATGGGACGGCGGCGCGTCCAACGGCTCCACAATCAAGATTTACGTCCACCTCTACGGTGGGATTTCCGCGCGAGTCGATGACTTCGCGGCCGGTGATATCGACAATGGTGGTCATGGCAGTGCGATTTAAAAGATTCCGATCAGGTTTCGAGCCATGGTTGTCGGAATTCAATCTGTCAAACCGTTTCGCAGGGGGGGATTGCGGGAAACCGTAGCGTGAGGGGATTTTCCCCATTGACAGCGCGTCCGTTCGCAGCTAGTTTAAATGGAGAGTTTTCATGGGGAGTTGTTTATGGGGGTGAGTAGAATACAAGGTATCCATCGTGCTCGAGAGTGCTTTAGAGAATACTGAGTTTGCTTGGGGATTAGACTAAAGCAGAGCTAAATGGGGCAAGACCGGCCCGCCCAGTTACTGGGCGGGCCGGTTGTTTTTCAGATCCTGGGATCGCTGAGGCTGACGCCTTCGGTGGCAGAGGGAGGTGCGCCACGGGTACGTTGCCGCGCCGCTTGCTCCATGAAATACTCCTGGGCGTTGAAGCCGGATTCGTTTTTTGCTGGCGATACGCGAACGTATGATCCGTTGGCCCGGAGCGCAGTTGCGGAGGCGGTGTCGCTGCAGTAGCTCTGGAGAATCTCCTCGATCAGCCGCGTGCGGAGTGCTTCGTCCCGGACGGGGAAGACGACTTCGACACGGCGGTAGAAGTTGCGCGGCATCCAGTCTGCGCTCCCGACGAGTACATCCGGGTGGGATCCTGTGTGATTTTCAAAATAGAAAACCCGGCTGTGTTCGAGGAAGCGTCCGAGGATGCTTCGTACACGGATGTTCTCGGAGAGTCCTTTGACGTTTGGGACGAGTCCGCAGATCCCGCGTATGATTAGATCGATCCGTACGCCGGCGCGTGAGGCGGCGTAGAGGTTGTCGATGGTTTCGCGGTCGATCAGGCTGTTGCACTTGGCGATGATGCGGGCAGGGTGACCGGCGCGTGCGTTGCGCGTTTCCCGGATGATGCGTTTTTGGATTCCCGTGTGCAGGTTGTACGGGGCTACCAGCAGGTGTCTAAAGCCAGGCTTCCGGGCGAATCCGGTCAACGTGTTGAACAGCTCCGCAACCTCGGCCGTGATCTCGGGGCGGCTGGTCAGGTAGGACAAATCGGTATAGAGGCGCGCGGTATCGACGTGGTAGTTGCCGGTGCCCAGGTGAGCGTAGCGGCAAAGGCGCCGGCCTTCGCGCCGCACGATGAGCAGGCACTTGCAGTGGGTCTTCAGCCCAACGAATCCGTAGACGACGTGAACACCGGCGTCCTCAAGTTGTTTTGCCCACTGGATGTTGCGGGCTTCGTCGAAGCGGGCTTTCAACTCGATCAGCGCTGTCACCTGTTTGTCATTGCGGGCCGCCTCTTCAAGGGCCGCCACGATCGGGGATTCAGCGTTGGTGCGGTAGAGTGTGAGTTTGATCGCAAGCACATGCGGGTCTTGCGCTGCATCCTTAACGAGGTCGACGACCGGGCCGAAGGCGTCGTACGGATGGTGCAGGAGGAAGTCTTCTTGGCTGATGCTTTCGAACAACGTTCCCGGATCGCTCAGCGCCGGCGGCGTGTACGGAATGAAGGGCTTGAATTTGAGATCCGGGCGATCAATGAGGTGATAGACCGGCATCAGTCGCATAAGGTTGATTGGACCGTTGATCGGGAAGACGAGGTTCTTGTTCAGGCTGATCTCGACCAGGAGCCGGGAGAGCAACTCGTCGTTCACCCCGTCCTCGATTTCGAGGCGCACGGCTGCGCCGCGCCGCATCTTGTGAAGTTCCTCCTCGATTGTCTGCAGTAGGTTCTCCGCCTCCTCCTCGTCGATGTAGAGGTCGCTGTTGCGTGTGATGCGGAAGGCCTGGATCGATTTGATTCGGTATCCGGGGAAGAGCCGGTTTCCGAACATTTTGAGCACGTCGCTCAGAAAGACAAAGGCGCTGGGCATGCGTCGCGATCCGGTGATCTCCACGACGCGCGGGAGAATGCGGGGAACCGGGATGAACGCGAGCATCGTCTCGTCCTGGGGGGTGGAAGGATCGTCGAGCCACAGGAGGATGTTGAGCGTCTTGTTTCCGAACTGCGGAAACGGGTGAGCCGGATCAATGGCGAGGGGAGTGAGTACGGGGTAAACCTGATCGTTGAAATACTCACTGAGCCACTGCCTCTCGCGGCGCTTGAGGTCATCCCGGGTCTTGAACACAACCCCTTCCCGCATCAGCTCCGGAACCAGTTTTTCGTGCCAGCAGCGGTATTTGTCGGCAACCAGGGAAGCGGTGATGTTGTGAATCCTCCGAAGCTGCTCTTTCGGTCCGAGGCCGTCGAGCCCGGCTTCGGTGACATTGGAGTCGATCTGCTGCATGAGCCCGGCGACACGGATCTCAAAGAACTCGTCCAGCGTTGAGCTTACAAATGAAAGAAACCGCATGCGTTCAAGCAGTGGGTACTGCTCATCGCACGCCTGATCGAGGATGCGCCGGTTATACGCGAGCCAGCTCAGCTCCCGGTTGAAGTAGGCAACCCGTTGAACTCGGGGGCTTTTCTTCTGCGCGGCCATTGAAAAGGAGTGTGCGAAATGATTGCCGATATGCAAAGCCGATCGTAATCACCGGGAGCATCGCGGTTGATCCGGCCGGGAGCCGGCGGCTGTTCCGGGAAGCGATCACTGGACCACCACCGTCTTGCTGTTGACAAACTCCAGGATCCCGGCGCGTCCCAGTTCCCGGCCGATGCCGCTCTGCCGGATTCCTCCGAAGGGCAGGCGCGGATCGCTCTTCACGAGATCATTCACACAGCAGAATCCGGCTTCAAGGCGCTCGCGCGCGATCTGTTCGCCGCGCCGCAGATCGCGCGTGAAAACGGCTGCCCCGAGACCGAATGGCGAGGTGTTCGCCAGGGCGATTGCCTCCTCTTCGTCCGCTGCGGGCAGTATGGCCGCAACCGGACCGAAGAGCTCCTCCCGCGCGGCTGTCATGTGGGTTTCGACCGATCCGAGGATCGTGGGCGGGTAGTAGAGGCCGGCACCCTCCGGAACCGTCCCTCCCATGCGAAGGACCGCCCCCTCGTCGAGGCTGCGGGCGACCTGATCGTGCAGGCGTTCGCGCAGGTCCGGGCGCGCCAGCGGCCCGAGCGTGCAGTCCGACCTGTCCGGCGGAGCGGGGCGGTAGTTCGACATCGCTTCCATGAACCGGGCCTCGAACTCCTCGCGGATCGGATCGACGGCGATGAAACGTTTCGCAGCGATGCAGCTCTGGCCGTTGTTGACCATGCGGGACTCGGCACAGCGGACGGCGGCGGCGGCAACGTCGGC
>SL_3KL_010_SEDDRAFT_10006587_pt1 | contig 10381 bp, 6 predicted proteins | sample SodLakKL_010_SED_2_FD_10381 | JGI IMG/M metagenome (IMG submission 10381)
AGTCGAGCCACCACGGCGAGAGCTTTGGCAGCCGCCCCCACCGCACCGGAACCGCATTGGAAACGGTAAGCCTTACTCCCTCCCAGTCCTCGCCCGTAGTCTGGACGATGGCAGCCATCATATCCAGCGACACCCCGGAGAGATCGTCTTCCACCGACGCACGGTACACTGGCGACCATCCGGCCCGCTCAACCAGGTAGCGAACCTCGATTCCGACTTCCTGTTCCTTTGCGGAATCAAAAAGGATCTCTATTCCGGTGCGGGTTGCTTCCCGGTCCTGCCGGTACATGGCAAGCTCCCTTTCAACCTGCCGGATCGCTTCGTCAAGGTTAGCTATCTCCGCGTCCGCCTTGCGGCGCCGTTCAAAGATGCTGTTAAACTGCCGGTCGAAAAACGACAGATACGACTCCGCCTCCTGCATCCCGGGCATCCGGATCGCCGCGTCCGCCGCGTTGCCACCCGCATCTTCCCCGCTTGACTTTCCATACCCGCGAATAAGGCTGTTCAGAAACGCCTCCTGCCTGCCCAATGCCTCTTTGGCATCGGCTGCGGCCTGTCTTTCCGCCTTCAGGGAGCCGAGCTTCGCTTCGAGGTCCCGAATTTTTTCCAGAGGCGCCGCCGCCACGGGCATGCGGACGATACGAACGCCTGCGATTTCGCCTTCCCCGTATATCTTGGCCGACACAGAGTCCCTGGCAATTCGTGCGACATCCGTCTCCAGAACCAGGCGGGCGCTTTCCGCCCCGATTTTTGCCGTTGCTTCGCGGGTAACCAGGGCATCCCCGGCATACACCGTAACCGCCGTGATCTCCGATGCCACCGGCCGGCCGGCATTAACTTCGTATATACCGACGCACAGGACGGCTGCAATACAGCACGCCGCCAAACAAACCACCCGTTGCACAACTCGTTTCATCGTCACGCCCCCTCCCGGAACCGGCTGCCTGCCTTTCCGGGATAAAAAAATATCATTGATTGCCAGTGCCAGATTGCCTTCTCCGTCGATAAAAATATTCACAAACGGTTGGTCCAGGATGACATCCCTGAATGTCAGAACCCAGCGAAAAAAGGCTGCTGAGCTGAAAATTTTTGCTGCTCCAGGTATCCACCTATAAAACACATACAGTTTCCGGCATTCTCTTGCAAGCCATACACTGCCTTGGGTTTTCCATCCAGATGCACCGCCGGAGGCGATTCACAGAGCGTCAAAATCCTCAACCCCACGGTTATTAGGGCCGAATTTGCCAGCTTCGACGACACCATGGGCTCAACGAACACCGCTTTCCTTTAAAAACGGCACAGTCGTGGAAAGCAGTGTGGCGTATCTCGCCGCCCGGACCGATGCGAAGATTGAAGAAGGCGTCCACAACAAGCTTGTGTCGCAGGAATATTTGATCTGTTGCCGGGCACATTCTTTCCGGCGGCAAATCTTACAGCGTACTTACCCCCCAGATTTCACGGGCATAATCCGAAACCGATCGGTCGCTTGAAAAACGGCCCATGCAGGCCGTGTTCAGTATGGAGCGGCGGGTCCACTCCTTCGGATCGCGGTAAAGCCAGCTCGCCTGCTCCTGGGCATCCACGTAGGCCCGGTAGTCTGCCAGAACGAAAAACGTGTCTCCGCGATCAAGCAGGTCGTCCATAATGGGTCCGAAAAGGCCCGGTGCGCTCGGCGAGAAGGCATCCTGCGATATCATATGCAGCACCTGTTTCAAATCACCGTCGTTTTCGCAAAAATCCCAGGGGTTGTAGCCATTCCGGCGAAGGGTGGTGAGTTCTTCGGCGGTATGCCCGAAGATGAACATGTTTTCTTTGCCGACTTCCTCCGCCATCTCGACGTTGGCGCCGTCCAGGGTTCCGATGGTCAGCGCCCCGTTGAGCGCGAATTTCATATTGCCCGTACCCGAAGCTTCGTATCCCGCCGTGGAAATCTGCTGGGAGAGCTCCGTGGCGGGAATGATTCGTTCTGCCTGGGAAACGCAGTAATTGGGCAGAAAAACAACCTGTAGCAGATCTCGCGTATCCGGGTCGTTGTTCACCACGTCGGCCACGCCGTGAATCAGCCGGATAACTAGCTTCGCCATGACATACCCCGGAGCCGCTTTGCCGCCGAAAAACACAACACGCGGCGTGATCTCCCCATGCGGATCCGACTTGATTCGGTTGTAGAGGGTGATCACATGCAGGACATTGAGTAGCTGCCGCTTGTATTCGTGAATGCGCTTGACGTGCACATCGAACATGGCATCCGTGTTGCACTCGATACCGGTTTTCCTGCGCACATAGTCTGTCAGGCGTTTTTTGTTGGCACGCTTGACCGCCAGCCAGCGTGCCCGAAACGCCGGATCTTCGGCATGGGGAATGAGCTCCCGCAGCCGCTCCAGATGGTAGATCCAGCCGTCCGATAGTCTTTCCGAAATCAGCCCAGCCAGTTCCTGGTTGCACTGGTTCAGCCAGCGCCGCGGGGTGATCCCGTTGGTTACATTTTTGAACCGCTCCGGAAATACGGCATAAAATTCGGGGAAAACATACTTTTTGATGATATCGGAGTGCATGGCGGCAACACCGTTGACCGAAAAGCTTCCGACAATGGCCAGGTTGGCCATTCGAACGGCTTTTTCCGGGTGCTCCGCGATGATGGAGAGCTGCTCTTTCCTCCGGCCCGGGTCGGGATGGTCGGGGCCCTCCCGATCCAGCCAGATCAGAAAGCGGCGGTTGATTTCCTTAATGATCTGCATGTGCCGCGGAAGTACGCGTTCAATAAGGAAACAGGGCCAGGATTCCAGGGCCTCCGGCAGCACCGTGTGATTGGTGTATGCGAATACCCGCGTGGTAAGATCCCACGCCGTTTCCCAGCCCAAAAGCTCCTCATCCACCAGGATGCGCATCAACTCGGGGATGGCGATGGCGGGATGGGTGTCGTTGAGCTGGATGACAACCATCTCCGGGAGATCATCGAATGTGTCGAACTGCTTTTTGTAGCGACGAAGGATGTCCTTCAGGGACGCCGCGACAAAGAAATACTGCTGGCACAGTCGCAGCTCCTTGCCTGCCATTTCCTCGTCGCTGGGGTAGAGGACCTTGGAGATGACTTCGTCTCGGATTTTGGCCTCCACGGCGCCCATGTAATCCCCGGAATTGAAGTATTCCAGGTTGAATTCCATGTCGGAGCGGGCCGCCCAGAGCCGCATGTTGATGGCCTCGCCGTTTTGAAAGCCCGGCACGAGGAAATCGCACGCCATGGCGAGGATCTTCTCGGTGTCGGCCCAGTCGTGGCGGAGGCATCCCATGTTGTCGACCCAGGAATGCACCCGGCCGTAAAATTTGATTTCGTCCAGAAAGCGGGTCCGGTCAAATTCCCATGGCGTACCGCGCTTGGTCCAGTTATCGGGCTGCTCAACCTGGGCACCGTTTTCGATCACCTGGTGGAACATGCCGTAGTCGTAGCGGATCCCGTATCCGTAGCCCGACACGCCCAGGGTGGCCATGGAATCCAGGTAGCACGATGCCAGGCGCCCAAGCCCGCCGTTGCCCAGCCCCGCATCCCACTCCACCTCGGCCACATCCTCAAGCCGGAGATCGAATTCGCCGAGCGCCTGTTGGGCCACGTCGTGGATGCCCAGGCAGTGCAGATTATTCAACAGGGACTTGCCGGGGAGGTATTCCATGGAAAGGTAGTATACCCGCTTGCTTTCATCCTCGTAGTAGGAGCGCTGGGTCTTGATCCACTGATCGATCAGCCGGTCCCGCACAGCCAGCGCCAGGCCATGGTAATAATTGTACTCGCTGCGCCGGGCATAGTCATTGCCGAGACTGGATACAATATGCCGGATGATGTCCCGCTTCAGCCCGGCAACCGTATCGGCCTCGTACAGGCCGCCGTCCCATTGGAATGCACTGCTCGAAAAATCAAGCGGGGCCGAATGCTGCTGTTTTTTTTCCTCTTTATACCCCATGGCGGCACCTCCCTCTATATGTTTTCGGGCGTTATAACGGACGGCCTCCTAAAAAAAAGGCCCAATCATGCGGCTTTATAAAACGTCCGGGATCACGGCTTGCCGGGTTCCAAGGAATACAGGATTTCACGTACGCCAGGTACGCTGCATTCTACGAAATTGCGCAAGCCTTGATCTTGAACTTTTTACAAAACCGTCAGATCGTGACTTTTTACGAGTGCATCAAAACTACAACCAATAATAATCCCGCCAACCGCAATGGCAAAGAGGATTTCCACCCCCCGGCTCCGACGAGGCGGCTGGCCACCAGCAAAAAGCAAACACCTGAATTGATTCAAATTCATGTGTTTTCATATAGTTATACCGCAAAAAAAGGGTTACGACTCAATGTCACAAGCCATAACCCCTTGATTTTTTTATGGTGCCGGAGGCGAGACTCGAACTCGCACAGGCGTAAGCCCGGAGGATTTTGAGTCCTCTGCGTCTACCAATTCCACCACTCCGGCATAATGTAACGAACCAGCAATGATATAGGGTAATTCATGTAGCATGTCAATAGCATCTTATTTCAAATCCTCGAAACACGCCGGTATGCATGCGGTTTGAAACAAGACGCCGCCACGATCCCGAACTAAAATCCGAATTTTGGGATTGGTTCTAAGCATCTTCCAACGAGGCGCGTACGGCGCTGGCGGAAACCGCGCCTTCCCGAAGGATGACGGGCGGGCTCAACGTAACGTCGATCACCGTGGACCCGGCACCCCCGGGAAGCTCGCCCGCATCCAGTATGAGATCTGCCTCCCGAAGCAGCGTTTCGGGCATATCCAGAATGGAAGCACATGCCGGTCCCCCCGAAAGGTTGGCGGATGTCGCCGTTACAGGCATTGCTGCGGCCTCGAGCAGCTTTTTCGCAACCGGATGAAGCGGGAGCCGGATGCCGATTTTTCCCGTACCCGCCGTCAGATTGGGCGGCAGCCCGCATGCTGCACGAAATACCAGAGTCACCCTGCCCGGCCACAACCGCTCCATCAACACAGACGCCGCCGCCGGAATATCCGCCGCCAGGCAATCCAGATCCTGCCGGCCATTGATCAGAACGGAAACGGGCTTGGTCGCCGCGCGCCGCTTGACGGCAAACACCCGATCAACGGCATTGGGATTCAGGGCGTCCGCGCCAAGGCCGTAAAGAAGGCTGGTGGGATATACCACCACACCGCCGTCGCGGATTAAGATTGCGGCACGCCGGATCGCATCCGGATCGGGATGGGCTGGATCGATATGCAGATGCTTTCTATCCCGCAAAGCGCCTTGCCTTCCGGTTGACATCGGCCGCCATCTTTTTCTTGTATGCATCCACCTTTTTGGCAAGCTCCGGATCGGAGACGGAAAGGACCTGCGCTGCAAAGACCGCCGCGTTCTTAGCGCCCGGCTTGCCCACGGCCATGGTTGCCACGGGCATGCCCGGCGGCATCTGGACCGTGGACAGGAGCGCATCAAAACCATTCAGGGCCGACGAATCGATGGGAACGCCGATAATGGGCAGCGACGAGTGAGCTGCCATGGCTCCGGCCAGGTGGGCCGCGTGACCGGCGCCGGCGATAATCATCTTGATCCCCCGCTCGCGGGCGCTGCGGCCGAACACAGCGGCCTCCTCGGGTGTGCGGTGGGCGGAGCATACCGTGAATTCATAGGTGATGTCGAACTGGCGAAGAATCTCCGCCGCGGCCGCCATCACGGAAAGATCCGAGTCGCTTCCCATGACGATCCCCACCTGCGCCGGGGTGTTTAAGCGCAGAAGGGTCCGGTGACCGATATCGGTCCGGTGATACTTGTTTTCGAAGGAAACCCGCGTGGCTGTTTCATAGGCTTTCTGCAGGGCCAGCTCCATGGTGTCCCCGATGGCGGTGGCGCCCAGCACACGGCCGCCTGCGGTGACCACGCTTCCCTCCTTTTCGATGGTACCGGAGTGAAACAGCCTGGCATCCGGATCGTCTTTCGCCACATCCAGGCCCGTTACGGGTAAACCCTTGTCGTATTTTTCCGGGTAGCCTTTGACTGCCACAACCACGCAGGCCGCGGGTCGAGGGTCGATCTCCAGGCTGTAATTTGCCAGGCCGCCGTCAATGCAGGCCATCATCAAAGGAACGATATCGGTTTTCGTGCGCATGAGAATCGGCTGGGTTTCCGGATCGCCGAAGCGGCAGTTGAACTCGACCACGCGCGCCTTGTCCCCGTCGATCATAAGCCCCGCGTACAGCACGCCCTTAAAAGGGGCGCCTTCAGCGGCCATTGCCTTGACTGTGGGGATCATGACCTGGTTAATTATTTTCTGCCGCATGACGATATCAACCACCGGCGTGGGCGATACCGCCCCCATACCGCCGGTGTTGGGTCCGGTGTCCCCGTCGCCGAGCGCTTTATGATCCTGGGAGGCCGGAAGGGGTACGACAGCCTTGCCGTCGGTAAAGGCAATGAAGGAGGCCTCCTCTCCCGCCATGAAGCCCTCGATCAGCACGGCTGCGCCTGCATCGCCAAAAATCCGCTGGTTCATGATCCGGTCCAGGGCCCCGGTGGCTTCTTCGGGAGTCTGGCAGACCACGACGCCCTTGCCCGCGGCAAGTCCGTCCGCCTTGATCACCAGAGGGTACTCCGCATTTTCCAGGTAGGCCAGCGCGTGCTCGTAACTGGCAAAACTCCGGCCCGGGGCGGTGGGGATGTTGTATTTCATCATGAGTTTCTTGGCAAAGGATTTGCTTCCTTCGATCCGGGCCGCGGCCTGCTTCGGGCCGAATACCCGGAGCCCGGCCTGCCCGAAAACATCCGCAATTCCCGCAACCAGGGGCGCCTCGGGTCCCACCACGGTCAGATCGATCTGGTTTTCCAGCGCAAAATCCTTAAGCGCCCCGATATCTTCCGAATCAATGGCAATGCACTCGGCAATTCCGCATATGCCTGCATTGCCGGGCGCGCAATAGATCGCTTCCACCTCCGGGCTCATAGAGATCTTCCATGCAAGCGCGTGCTCCCTGCCGCCTCCGCCGACAATCAAAACTTTCATCGAAACCGTGACTCCTTGTATAAAAATTCTTGTTGTTAGAGTTAGTGGCCGAACGACAACCAAAATTTTTCGTCAAATTCAAGGAAGGCGAAAATTTTAACCGCAGGAATATCGGGCATATTTTGAGGATTAAAATTTGACGACTTCGTAAAAAATCCAATATCTGCGTTACGCGCAGTTTCTCAGAATTTTACGTGCGCCAAGCACCCTGCATTCTTCGAAATTGCGCAAGCCTTGATCTTGGACTTTTTACAAAGCCGTCGGATCAAGACCTTTTACGGGTTCATCAAATTTGAACCCGGCACAGAAATTGGCGAAAAAGACGGTTTTCGTTTGCCCACTGGTTATGCCCGCATGGCCCTGCCGCAGCCCACCGGCCGTCAGCGGCCGCGCAATCCTTTTTTTTCCAGCGCAAGTTCGATAAGGCGATCCAGGAGCTGCGGATAGGAAAGGCCCTTTTCCGCGGCCGCCAGCGGAAGAAGGCTGTTTTCGGTCATACCCGGAATGGTGTTGGTTTCCAGGACATAAATCCGGCCGTCCGAGATAATCATGTCGGTCCGACTGCAGCCGCTCAGCATCAGAACGTGATGGGCCGCCACGGCAATCTCCCGGGCACGGGCCGAAAGCGCTGGATCAATGCGTGCCGGGCATATTTCCATGGTCTCCCCGGGCGTGTACTTGGCCATATAGTCAAAAAACTCGTAGCCGTTTTTGGGGACGATCTCCACGATGGCAAGTGCTTCCGGGTTTTCATTGCCCAGAATGCCGCCGGTGATTTCCGTTCCCGCAAGGTATTGTTCGGCCAAGACCAGCTCATCATGAGCAAAAGCCGCAGCCAGGGCATCCGCAAAGTCTTCCCGCCTCCGGACGATCGACATGCCCAAACTCGATCCCCCGGATGCGGGTTTCATCACCAAAGGGAGGCCCAGCTGGGCGATGCATGCATCCGGGTCGGCTGCGACCGGGTCGTGGAAAGCGATGGAATCGGGAACTGGAATACCGGCCTTTTCGTAAAAAAACTTGGAAACCAGTTTGTTCATGGCGAGCGCGCTGCCCAGAACCCCGGCGCATTGGTAGGGAATGCCAAGCAGGTCGAGAAACCCCTGGATCGTTCCATCCTCACCGCCTACGCCGTGGAGAATCACCAAGGCGACATCAATACCCGGCGCATCCGCGGCCAGTCTTTCGAGATCGGTGGCCGGATCGTAGCGAACAACCCGGTATTTTCCCGGATCAAGGGCCGTTGCAGCACGGTCTCCGCCCTTGAGCGACACGTCGCGCTCTCCGGAAGTTCCCCCGGAAAGCAGCGCCACGGTGGATTTCAAGTTTTTCTTCCCGTCGGATGCGCTCATAGGCAGCCCCTTGGCTCAATGCGCTTATGGTAGTGTCTGAACGAAAAATCCTGGTTTTCGTTCAGACACTATTCTTGATGCACTCGTAAAAAGTCTCGATCTGACGGCTTTGTCAAAAGTTCAAGATCAAGGCTTGCGCGATTTCGAAGAATGCAGAGTACTTGGCGTACGTACATGTTTACAAGGCGTAAGCCGCAAATTCTGAGAAATCGCGCGTAACGCAGATATTGGACTTTTTACGAAGCCGTCATCCTTCGTCACCGGTTGAATAATTCGTCTTTTGCCTGCTGATACTCCTCCCGGGTGATCAGGTCGTTTTCCAGGAGCTTGGCCAGTTCCGACAGGTCCCGTACCCTGGCGCTGTCGGGCGATTCCAGGTATTTTATCTGCGAAGCGCCGTCATGCTCCAGCATCGAAGAAGAACCCTGCGTATCGGTGATCTTTACGGATGCCAGACCGCCGAAAAGTCTCAGCTCAACATTTTTCCCCTTGAACTCGGGCATTGTAAGAACCTCGGCAATGCCGCTGCTTTGTTTTTTCAGGGAATACAGGATGTAACCGATCGAACCGGCAACGACAACACCGATAAATAAAAGAATCCATACGAAATACTGGATGATAAATCCGAAAAAAACGATCAGGAGCGCCACCAGAAGCAGCATTCCCACGTGAAAAGCAAGGATAACGAAAGCCAAAAGCACACCCTTGGTGAGGCTGTCGTCATCGAAGCGGTTTGTCCACATTGGAGAAAGGCCTGTTGTAAAGGAAGTATATCTTCCGAAAAACTCGGAAATTTTTCGCTTCAGCACAAAAAAACACCTTTTCGGCCGAACAAGTTATTTTTCACGGTCTTCTGCCGCACGGCTATCGGCCATGCGCTCCACAAGAACCTCTTCATACTTCTGGGGGATTTCAAACCGTACGGACCGGTTGGTTATTGTATTGAACTTCATAATAAGAAAATTCAGTTTCTGCATGGCTTTATACCGCTCCTTCTCGTCGGTAAGACCCGATAGCATGTTTTCGGTGGTGATAATTTCCTTGTGAAGCTCAATTTCCGGGGGCAGGCAGTTGGCATTTTTCAATACCCGGTAGGCCATGCGGAGTTCCTGGGGCACACGGCTCATATCCTCCGGCTCCAGAGGCTTTCCCGCACCTTCGAGGTTGTCGAACTCCCCGTTCCGCTGTGCGGCCCGGATTCTTTCTTCCACCAGTTTTTCAAATCCCGCCAGCACACCCACACCTGACCATGACAGTAAAAAGGATTGCAGGATGAACAGCGCCCGGGATCAAAAAGTACATTCCTTTGTTCCCGATCGACTGAATCATCGTTCTCATAATATACAAAGCCTCTCTGGAAAAATCAACAGAGAGGCTTTTATTTTGAAATTTGGTGGCGATGCAGGGATTTGAACCCCGGACTCTGCGGATATGAGCCGCATGCTCTGACCAACTGAGCTACATCGCCATATTGATTTTCGTGCCTGAACAAAAACCGTCCTTTTCGCCTTCGCCGTCTTTGCCTTTGACGGAAAATCCCGATTTTCATTTGGACACTATTTCAGTAACTTTTACGCGGGCATCAACCGTCGCCAGTCGAATGCAGCAACACTGCGAATCCCGAAATCGGCAAGGCAGGGCAAGCAGCTTGATTAGCAGGTAACGTGTATCAAGTCAAGCACAATCCGCATCCGGCTGAAACAATTTAATGGCTTCCCGCCATGGACGAAACCACCTCCACATCCATTTCGACCGCATTTGGCGGAACCTGCTGAAAAATCAACATGAACGGCATTTCCTGGCCGGGCTCCACCGGTGATTGTCTTACCATGGATTCCGGAGCCGTCAGTGCGCTTTCCATCTCCGAAAGAGAAAGCGCCTCAAGCTCCCCGGTTTCGAAAAGTATACCGGCAAACACCCGGGACGAAGAATCGATCCGTTCGCCTTCGGGACCGTAAAGATTGCCCTGCACAAGAATTTCCCGGCGGGGATGATCGTAGCGATTGGTGACGGAG
>SL_3KL_010_SEDDRAFT_10006588_pt1 | contig 10380 bp, 8 predicted proteins | sample SodLakKL_010_SED_2_FD_10381 | JGI IMG/M metagenome (IMG submission 10381)
CTCCCCCAGCCGGACCTGACACCTCCGGGGCTCCAGGCCCCGCCAGGTCCGCCGCCACCTCCGATTCCGTGCCAGACCACCCTGGAAGAGCCACCCTGGCAAGAGCCGCCCTCAGAGACCCCCCATGACACTGAAGCCACTCCTCCGACCCACCCTTCTCCTGACCCTTGCCGGTGTCACTCTGGCCGGGTGTCAGGAGATGGAAGCGCCTGCCGCCACCCAGGACAGCGCGGCCCAGAACGGCGTCAGCCACGCCGACATCACCTTCCCCGAAAGCTGGCGGTTTGCCCATGACGAGGAGCCTCTTCTGGCTTCCCAGGGCGCCGTCAGCACCACCGACTACTACGCCAGCCGGGTGGGGCTGGAGATCCTGGAGGCCGGCGGGACGGCCATGGATGCGGCCATCGCCGTCTCCTTCGCCCTGGCCGTGGTGAACCCGTCGGCGGGGAACATCGGGGGCGGCGGCTTCATGATCACCCGCCTGGCCAATGGAGAGACCTCAGCCCTGGACTACCGGGAGAAGGCCCCCCTTGCCGCCCATCGGGACATGTACCTGGATGAGGATGGGGAGCTCACCGACGCCTCCGTCCTGGGCCACCTGGCCGCCGGCGTCCCCGGGACCGTCATGGGGATGTGGGACGCCCACCAGCGCTACGGAACCCTGCCCTGGGAGGCGCTGGTCCAGCCGGCCATCGACCTGGCCGAAGGGTTCGAAGTCCGGGAGCGCCTGGCCCGCTCCCTCCGGGGCGCCCAGGAGAACCTTCGGATCTACGAGAGCACCCGGGCCATCTTCCTCCCCGGAGATGAGCCGCCTGAGTTGGGCGACATCTTCCGCCAACCGGACCTGGCCCGGACCCTGACCCGGATCCGGGACGAGGGGCCGGACGGCTTCTACCGGGGGGAGACGGCAGATCTCATCGTCGCTGAGATGGAGCGGGGAGGCGGGATCATCAGCCACCAGGACCTGGAGCGGTACGAGACGGCCTGGCGGGATCCCATCACGTTCACCTACCGGGGCTACACCGTCACCTCCATGCCTCCTTCCTCGTCGGGTGGGGCCACCATGGCCCTCATGGCCCACATCCTGGAGGACTTTGACCTGGCCGCCATGGGATGGCAGTCCGATGAGATGATCCACGTCATGGCCGAGGCCTGGAAACGAGCCTACTCGGATCGGAACCAGCTTCTGGCCGACATCGACTTCGTGGACGTTCCCCTGGAGGAGATGATTTCCCCGGAATACGCCCAGCGCCGGGGCGCCGACATCGACCTGGAGGCGGCCACCCCGTCGGAGGAGATCGGCCCCGGGATCGAGGTGGGCGAGCCCACTGAGACCACCCACTACTCCATCGTGGACATCCACGGAAACGCCGTGGCCGTCACCACCACCATCAACTCGGGCTATGGGAACAAGGTGACGGTGGAGGGGGCCGGGTTCCTCCTGAACAACGAGATGGACGACTTTGCCGCCAAGCCAGGCTTTCCCAACCAGTTCGGCCTGGTCCAGGGGGAGCAGAATGCCATCGAACCGGAGAAGCGGATGCTGTCGGCCATGAGTCCCACCGTGGTGGCCGACCCGAATGGCGACCTCTTCTTCGTCACCGGAACCCCCGGTGGCTCCACCATCATCACCACCACCTTCCAGACCATCGTCAACGTGGTGGACTTCGGGATGAGCGTGACCCAGTCCGTCAACGCTCCCCGGGTCCACCACCAGCACCTGCCGGACCAGATCTACTACGAGAACGGCGGGCTCCTCCCGGAGGTGGTGGAAGGGCTGGAGGCCCGGGGGCACACTCTCCAGCAGCGAGGAGGCACCTCGGGTGACGTCCAGGCCATCATGGTCCTGCCCGACGGCACCCTGGCCATCCACTCCGACCCCCGGCTGGGCGGGACGGCCATGGGGTACTGAGGAACCTGGGGCCCGGGTCCGGGCTGGCAAGCACCCCCCATGTAGAAGGGCCGGACCCGGAAACGCTCCCGGGCCCGGCCCTCCTTCTTTTCCTGCTGCACGCTCTGGCCCCGTCAGTTCATGACCAGGTCGTCATCCAGCCGGACCTGCACCCGGGAGCCGGCCGGAAGGACGGCATGGCCATTCCGGGTGGTCAGGGCCACGCCCAGCCCAGCCACGGTCCCAGCGGCAGCCCCCTGGACGGTGGAGCGCGTGTCTCCACCCAGGATCTGCCCCACCAGGGCCCCAGCAGCCGTCCCGGTGGCCACCTTGGCGGCGCTACGGGTCCGGGAGTCCCGGACGCTGCTCTCCGTGTCCGCATCGATGACCGAACCGTTCAGCGCTCGCGTCCGGCCATCCAGGTGGATCGACTCGATGCGGACGGCCAGAACGGCTTCCTCCTCGGCGCCCTCACTAGCCCGGGCGTTGGTCACGATCCCCTGGGCCTGCGTCCCGGCCGGAAGGGTGAAGTCTCCCTGCCCCGACACCGATTCGGCCAGCTCCAGATCGAAGGCGTCACCGCTCCGGTGGGTGGAGGTGGAGATCTCTTCGCTGACCCGGAAGGTCAGGACCGACCCGGCCGGGAGGGCTCGCATGGACCTCTCGGGCTGGGGCTGGGGAGTCGTCGCCTGGGCCGGAGCCTCCCCGCCGGCCACCTCCTCGGCCGGGAGGGGCTCACCCTCCAGGTCCTCCCTGGACTCAGCGTCCCCTCCGCAGGCTCCCAGTACGAATGCCAGGGCCAGGAGCCCGGAAACCTTGGGGAGAGGTCGTCGGAAAAAACTTCCTTCTCCGAATGGTTCGTGATGCCCTATCATGACCTGCCTCCTTCTATGGTTCTTCCTGTTCTCATGAGACCGGCCCTTCCCATCCGGCCGGTCTTGTCCCCCCCAGAGGTGCAACGGGTATGCCAGGGGGCCATCTGCGCGAAAAAGGACCCATTCGTCGCACGAACCAGGATCCATCCGCACAGAAAAGGGGCGCCCCCCATGGAGGGACGCCCCTTCTTCCGGTCGAACGGGCCGGAAGGCGTTGCAGGGTTGTGGAAACTCAGGTACCGGAGGCCAGGATCACCGGCTCGTCGATCTGGACGATGAGACGGGCGCCTTCACCGATCTCGGCATGGCCGTCCCGGGTGGTGATGGCCACCCCGACTCCTGCAGCGGCACCGGCAACAGCGCCGACCACGGTGGAGCGGGTGTCCCGCCCCAGGACCTGACCCAGGATGGCGCCGGCCGCGGCGCCCGTGGCCACGGTCCCTGCCGACCGAGCGCCCGAATCCCGGGTCCCGGCCTCCATGTCCGCCTCCACGATAGTGGAGCGGAGGGGGAAGGTGGCCCCGTCCAGGACGAGGTTCTCGATGGAGAGGATCAGAATGGCTTCCTGGTCAGCGCCGCTGGAGCGGTGGGCTTCCACCACCCGTCCATTCAACCGGGCTCCCTCGGGCACCAGGACCATTCCGTCAGCAGCCAGGACCTCTTCGGCTACCCGGGCCTGGAAGCTGTCGCCAGGCTCATGGCTCCGGGTGGAGATGGCGTGGTCCAGAATGGCGGTGAGCCGGGTCCCGGCTCGGATGGCCACCGGTTCCGCTTCAGCCTCGGGCTCAGCCCACTCGGGCTCCGGCTCAGGCTCAGGCTCGGGCTCAGGCTGCTCTGGCGGTGTGCTTCCGCCGGTGGCCGGGCTGGGCTGGGCCGGGGGCTGGCTGGTGCTGGGGGGAGTGGAGGGAGCCGGCGCCCGTTCAGCCGGTGGCTCGGCATCGGCAGTGGCCGTCTCTTCCATCTCCATCTGGGACTCGACCCGCTCGCTCTCCAGGTCAGCGGCAGATTCTGCATCGCCGCCACATCCCGCCAGAACGAATGCGGCGAGTAGACCCATCATTGGAACTTTCATGGACTGTCGCACGATAATCTCTCCTTGTGCCTGGATAGGCCGGGATCCGGAAGCCCCGGATCGTCTTTCATCTACACCCTGAATCTGGAAATGAGCCACCTTCGCACCGTCCTTCCCTACTTCCGGCCCTACCGGAGAGGGATGATCGTGGGGCTCGTCCTGGTGGCCATTTCCAACTTCTTCACCGTCATGGGGCCCTGGCTCCTCCGCCTGGCCATCGACGCCCTGGAGGACCCGGGGGTCATGGTGTCGGATCTGGCCCTCTACGCCGGTCTCATCGTAGGAGCTGCCCTCCTGGGAGGCGCTGCCAAATATGGGATGCGGGAGCTCTTGAACGGGATCAGCCGGCGGATCGAGTGCGACCTCCGGGCCGACTTCTTCCGGCACCTCCTCCGGCTGGACGCCTCCTTCTACGGGAAGGAGCGGACCGGCGACATCATGGCCCGGGCCACCAACGACACGCTGGCGGTGCGGCAGGCCGTGGGCCCGGCGGTCATGTACTCGGTGAACACCACCGTCATGACCTTCTTCGCCCTGACCCTCATGTTCTGGATCTCGCCCCGCCTCACCGGGCTGGCCCTGATCCCCATGATCCTCCTTCCTCCGGTGGTCCTGGGGTTCGGGAAGGTGATCCACGTCCGATTCCAGCAGATCCAGGAGCAGTTCTCGTCCCTCTCCACCCAGATCCAGGAGAACCTGACCGGCGTCCGGCTGGTCCGGGCCTATGGACAGGAGGAGGACCAGGCCCACCGCTTCGCCGGGATGAACCAGGAGTACATGGACCGGAACATGCACCTGGTGAAAGCCGCAGGTCTCTTCCATCCCACCCTGGGGCTCCTGACCGGCGTGGCCATGGTGGTGGTCATCTGGGTCGGGGGGCAGGAGGTCATGGCCGCCCGGATCAGTGTGGGGGACTTCGTGGCCTTCATCTTCTACCTCAACCTCCTGACCTGGCCCATGATCGCCCTGGGGTGGGTGGTGAACCTGATCCAACGGGGGGAGGCTTCCATGGGCCGGATCAACGCCGTGCTGGAGACCGAGCCCCGTGTCGTTCCCGAGGAAGGAAAGCTGGACGCGACCCAGCGGGCGGCCCGCATCGAGTTCAGGGAGGTAGCCTTCCGTTATCCCGGGGCGGATCGGGACGTCCTGGAAGAGATCTCCTTCACGGTGGAGCCGGGAGAGACGGTGGCCGTGGTAGGCCCCACCGGTGCCGGGAAGAGCACCCTGGTGTCCCTCCTCCCACGGATCCACGATCCCACCCGGGGGCAGATCCTCCTGGACGGCATCCCCCTCCCCGAATACGACCCGGCCACCCTCCGGCGGAAGATGGGAATGGTGCCCCAGGACGCCTTCCTCTTCTCTGAGACCATCCAGGCCAACGTGGGCCTGGGGCTGGAGGCTGAGGCCGACCCGGCCGGCAGGCTCGGGGGCACCGAGGACGTCGTGATCGGGGGATCGGATCCGGAGGGTGAACCGGAGGACGAGCTGGATCCCCGGGTCCTTCGGGCCTCCCAGATCGCCCAGCTCCATGATCAAGTCCAGAACTTCCCCAAGGGCTACGACACCTACCTGGGAGAGCGGGGCATCAACCTCTCGGGAGGGCAGAAGCAGCGAGCCACCCTGGCCCGGGCCCTGGCCCGGGATCCGGCCATCCTCATCCTGGACGACGCCCTCAGCGCCGTGGACACCCAGACGGAGGCCCTCATCCTGGCCGAGCTCCGGGACGATCTTCGGACCCGGACCTGCTTCCTCATCAGCCACCGGGTCACCGCCGTCATGGATGCCGACCGGATCCTGGTGCTGGATGAGGGGCGGCTGGTGGACCAGGGGACCCATGAGGAGCTCATGGCCCGGGAGGGACTCTATGCCACCCTCCTTCGGCGCCAGCTCCTGGAACAGGAGGTGGAGCGGGGAGGCGACGGCGAGGCAGGCCGGGCAGTGGCCACGGCGCCGGCTCCGTAACGGGGATCAAGCCCCGGGAGCCCTTGCCGGACCCGTGCCGGGGCGCCACTCTGGGCCTTCCGACGGCTCGACCCAGAGACTCCAGCCCTCCCTGCTCCATGCCCATCCTCCGAACCGCACTCGCCTCCCTCGGCCTGGTCCTGGCAATCCTGGCCACCCTCCCGACCACTCCCCTGGCCCCTTCGGTTGAGGCCCAGGAATATATCCCCCTCCTGGACTCGGACGTCCGGGACCTTCTCCATACCGAGCTCTCCGGCGAGTGGGCCAAGGAGCAGGTCATCCACATCTCCCGCCACTCCCGGGTCCAGGGCTCCCGGGGCTACCGGGACGCTGCCGATTACGTCCTGGAGCAGCTCAGGGCCCTGGGCTTCTCGGAGGAGGACGCCTACATGGAGTCCTTCGTCTCGGACATGGAGGCCGAGTACCAGACCTGGATCTCCCCATCCGGGTGGGACATCGACGACTCGGAGCTCTGGATGGTGGAGCCTCGGCGTGAACTCCTGACCCGGTGGACGACCTGCCCATCGGGACCATGACCTACTCCAACGCCGGCGAGGCCACCGGCGAGCTGGTCTACGTGGGCCGGGGCGACTCGCCCTCGGACTACGAAGGGGTGGACGTGGAAGGAAAGATCGTCCTCTGCACCGGCTACGGGGGGAACGTCCATCGGCTGGCCGTCCTGGAGCACGGGGCCCTGGCCGTGGTCTGCTACATGAACGACGATCGCTCCCGCCTCCACCCGGACCTGGTCCTCTACACGGGGATGTGGCCNCGNCCCGGGGAGGAGGCCGAGACCACATTCGGCTTCAACCTGAGCCGGCGGCAGGGNGAGATGCTCCGGGACATGGTCCAGTCCGGGGAGCGGGTNGTCCTTCACGGGACGGTGGAGGGCCGGGGGTTGGAGCCCTTCTACATGGACACCCCGGTGGCCTGGATCCGGGGCGCCTCCAACCCGGAGGAAGTCCTGGTCTTCACCGCCCACCTGGACCACCCCAAGGAGTCGGCCAACGACAACGCCTCAGGATCGGCGGCCCTCCTGGACATGGCCCGGACCATGAAGGCCCTCATCGAATCGGGGCAGATGGAGCGGCCGGACCGCTCCATCCTCTTCCTCTGGGTGGCAGAGTACTACGGGACCATGGCGTACATCGATGCCCACCCCGAGATGATCGGTCGGCCCATGGGCGGCGACTTCCTGGCCAACATCAACATGGACATGGTGGGCCAGCACCTGGAGAAGGCCCACTCCACCATGATGATCCGCCGCACCCCCTACTCCAACCCCTCCATCCTGAACACGGTGGTGGCCAACATGGCCCAGATGCTGGACCACCTCGAGATCCGGACCCCTCGAGGATCCCTGTCGGCCCACAACTTCCGGGTCACTCCCTATTCGGGCGGGAGCGACCACACCATGTTCAACGCCCTCCACATCCCGGGGATCATGATCGGCCACACCGACTGGGCCCATCACACCTCCCGGGACACGCCGGAGATGGTTGACCCTGTCCAGCTCCAGCGGAGCGAGATGATCGGCCTCTCCACCTTCCTCCACCTCTCGGACCTCTCGGAGGAAGAGGCCGTGGAGCTGGCCTGGTACGCGGGAGCCCACGCCATGAATCGGCTGGGTGCCGCCGGCCACCGGGTCCACCGCATGCTCCGGGAGGAGGACGCCGGCGGGGGAGTGGGGGGATCGGGCACCGACGTTCGAGGGGAAGCCGGCGCCGAGGTTCGAGGGGAAGCGGCCAATCACCTTCGGCACCACCACGGCTGGGAACGGGAAGCCCTGGCCACCATCCTGAACTTCCAGGACGCCCCGGGAGCCCGGGACGCGGTAGAGCGGGTCCAGGCTCGGTTGGACGCCGAGCTGGAGCGCCTGTCGGACCAACTCCTGGGCCAGGACGCCGGCGCCGTGACCCTGACCCGGGAAACGGACGACCGGGTGCCCACCCGCCTCACCCGGAGCTCCCTCCAGATGCACAATCTCTCGGTACCGGAGCGGAACCTCCCCCAGGACCAGGCCGCCTGGTACGGCTCGGCCGACAACCCGCTGACGGGAATCCACCGGATGGAGATCGTCAACTTCATGGATGGGGAGCGGACCATCCACCAGATCCGGGACGCGGTGAGCGCCGGGTACGGCCCCGTTCCCACCGAGGCGGTGGCCCGTTACATCGATGACCTGGTGGCGGTGGGGGTGGTGGAGCTGCGCTGAGGGAGCCGTCGGCCCCGTCCCGGTGTACTGGGTCATGAGAGTCAACGCGGGTCCGGTCGAACGCTCCCCCCAGCCTCCACCGCCCTGGAGCCAGAACATGCGCCCTTCCTCCCGCAATCTGCCGCCTCCCTGGAGCTCCACCATGTCCCTCCTGCCCCGCCGGATGCCCCCGCTCCGCCACTGGGCTGCTCTCCTCCTGACTCTCTGCCTCTTCCCGGGAGGGGTGGACGCCCAGGTCAACCCCTGGAGCGGCCCCCTCCTGGACCGGTCCATCGCCCCTGTTCCCTTCGGCCCCGGCGAGTTCAAGGGGTACGAGGTCCGACTGGGCCGACTCCGGGTGGGGGAGGGCTCCATGCGGGTGGGAAGCGTGGAGTACGTCCGCGGTCGGCGGGTCTACCCGCTGACCATGACGGTCCAGGGCGGGATTCCCCTGGCCCGGGTCAACGACCGGATGGACTCATGGCTGGACCTGGAGAGCCTCATCAGCCACCGCTTCATCCAGGATCTGCACCAGATCCGGAGCCACCGCTACCGCCACTACGAGTTCTATCCCGAGGAGCTCCGGTATACCCGGGAAGGGTGGGATGAAGACCAGGAGCTGGCCAGCAGTGAGCCCCTGGACGACGTCTCCTTCCTCTACTACGTCCGGACGCTTCCCCTTGAGGTGGGAGACGTCTACACCATGGACCGGTACTTCAGGGAATCCGGGAACCCGGTGGTGGTCCGTGTGGTCCGGCGGGACACGGTCACCGTCCCGGCTGGGACCTTCAACACGGTGGTGGTCCGGCCCATCATCCAGACCTCGGGGCTCTTCGGCGAGGGAGGCGAAGCGGAGATCCACTTCTCCGACGACGATCGGCGCCTCATGGTCCAGATGACCTCCCGGGTCCCGATCATGGGGAGCCTCTCCCTCCACCTGTCCGAGGTGAGCCTGACGGATCCGCTCCGGCGCTTCACTCCCTCGAGCCGGGCAACAGAGGCCCGGGAATATCAGGGAGACCGGACGGAGGGAAGCTGAGCCCTCGGGTCAGATCCGCTCCATGAGGAAGTCGGGGGTGAACTGGACCAGCCAGGCCGTCAGGATGGTGAACGATCCGGTGATGAGAAGGATCGCCAGGACGATCAGGAGCAGCCCCGAGGCCACCTGTACGGCCGGGAGGTAGCGGCGGAACCGCTGGAACCCCAGGAGGAACCGGTCCAAGGCCAGGGCCGTGAGCATGAAGGGGATGGCCAGCCCCATGGAGTAGACGAAGAGGAGCCCCATCCCGGACCAGAACGTCTCCTGGACCATGGCGTAGGTCAGGATCCCCCCCAGGACCGGTCCGATACAGGGCGTCCATCCGGCACCGAACGCCATCCCCACCGCCACGGCCCCCAGCCGGCCAATGGGCTTGTCGGCCAGGTGGACCCGCACGTCCCGCATGAGGGGAGCGAACTTGAAGGCCCCGACCAGGTGGAGGCCCAGGAGGAGGATGATCACCCCACCGATCCGGGCCACCCACTCCTCGTAGTGCCGGAAGAACTGACCCAGGAAGGAGGCCGAAGCGCCCAGAAGGACGAAGACGATGGTGAAGCCCAGGACGAAGAGGCTGGCGTGGATCATCGTCCGGCTCTTGTCGGTGCCCTCCTCCAACTCGTCCAGACTCATCCCCGTGACGAAGGACAGGTAGGAGGGCACCAGGGGCAGCACGCAGGGCGAGAGGAAAGACAGGATCCCGGCGCTCAGGGCAATGAGGATACCAACCTCCGTCATCCGTCTACCTCCCAGCGGTAGCCCAGGAGCTTGTAGATCAGCTTGGCCACCAGGAAGTCAGGGGCGTGAAGCCCCGGCGTAGGNGCCAGCTCCACCACGTCCATCCCTACCACCTCCCGCTCCTGGAAGACGCGGCGCAGGAATCGAAGGGTCCGGTACCAGTCCCCGCCCCCGGGCTCCGGCGTCCCGGTGGACGGGACCAGCCTAGGGTCGAAGTAGTCCACGTCCACGGTCAGGTACACCTGGGGGCCCAAAGCCTCCAGCGCCGGCTCCATCCAGGCGTCGTCCTCCCACATCTGGTCGGCCCAGGTCACGTGGATCCCCTCCCGGGCCCGCATGACGTCCACCTCTTCCGAGCACACGGCCCGGATCCCCACCTGGACGAAGTCGGCCACATCCAGGCACCGATAGGCGAAGGAAGCGTGGGACCAGGGAGCTCCCTCGTACCCGTCCCGGAGGTCGGCGTGGGCATCCAACTGGAGGACGGAGAGCCGGGGATGATCCTTCCCCGGGACCCCGTCCCCCTTCGACCGGGAGGCCGTCTTACCGGCCATGTCACCCCCAGTCTCCCCAGCCTCCACACGCGCCGCCTCACGGCCCGCCAGGTGGGCC
>SL_3KL_010_SEDDRAFT_10006589_pt1 | contig 10380 bp, 8 predicted proteins | sample SodLakKL_010_SED_2_FD_10381 | JGI IMG/M metagenome (IMG submission 10381)
CATCCCGATCTGGCAACCCCCACCCTTCTCTCCCTGGATATTGTTCCCACGTTCCTGGCGTTGTTAGTGATGCTGGGAATAACGGCCGCCGCTATTTCAACGGTAAATTCCATTGTGCTCACGCTGTCCTCCATGGTGGCCCGGGACGTTTTGAAGCGTTTTCGCCCGGGGGCTACCGAGGAATGGGAGCTTCTCGTGGGTCGCCTTTTTATCCCTGTTTTTACCGCATGCATTTACCTCTTCGCCCTGCGTGACCTGGACTTGATCGCTGCGCTCTCTGTTGCTTCATCGGCCGGCCTGCTGGTGATGGTCCCGGCCCTGGTGGGTGCTTTTTTCTGGAAAGCAGGGACGGCTGCTGCTGCCCTGGCGAGCATCGTGCTGGGTGGAAGCGCGGCCGTGTTTTTGCAGTTTTCAGGGATGAGACCCCTGGGGATGTGGCCCGGGGTCTGGAGTGGAATTATTTCTTGCCTGATTTTTATCGGGGTCAGCCTGGTTACGGCGCCTCCAAAAGATAAAGCAGAAGAGTTTCTGGGGTATTTAAAGGAGATGCTGAACAGTAAACGAATTATTTAAGAGTAACCTGCAAAACCATTAAACGGGAGGTGTAAAGCCCGCTGTTTGGAAGGTCGGGCGACGCAATGGCTGTGATTTATTACGACAAGGATGCGGATCTTGCTCACTTGAAAGGTGAAAAGATTGCTGTCCTGGGCTATGGGAGCCAGGGGCACGCTCACGCGCAGAACCTCAAAGAAAGCGGTCTGGAAGTGGTGGTTGGACTGCGCCAGGGCAGCCGGAGCTGGGAACAGGCCCAACAGGCCGGCCTGGAGGTAGCAACTGTTTCCCAGGCGGTTGTTGCAGCCCAAATTGTGATGATGCTGATCGGGGATAACGATCAGCCTGCAGTATTTCAAGATGAAGTGCTTCCCCAGCTGGGTGAGGGTAAAGCGTTGGCCGTCGCCCACGGATTTAACATTGTATTTAACCAGGTCGTGCCCCCGGCCAACGTGGATGTTTTCATGGTTGCACCCAAGAGCCCTGGTCACCTGCTCAGGCGCATGTTTCAGCAAGGCAACGGGGTTCCGGCCCTGGTGGCCATCCACCAGGATTTCACCGGCCGCTGCTTGCAGCGGGCACTGGCCTATGCGAAAGGACTGGGCTCCACCCGGGCCGGTGTTCTGGAGACAAGCTTTCAGGAAGAAACGGAAACGGATCTTTTCGGCGAGCAAGCTGTTCTTTGCGGCGGCACAGCAGCGCTAATCAAGGCCTCGTTCGACACCCTGGTGGAGGCGGGCTACCAGCCGGAGATTGCCTACTTCGAATGCCTCCACGAGCTCAAGTTGATCATTGACCTGATCTACGAGGGGGGCCTGTCCCGGATGCGCTATTCCGTCAGCGACGTGGCCGAGTACGGCGACCTTACCCGGGGTCCTCGCCTCATTAACGATGACGTTCGTGCAGAAATGCGGAAGATCTTGAAAGAAGTACAGGAAGGGGTTTTTGCCAACGAGTGCATTACCGAGTTTCGCATGAACCGGCCCCGGTTTACAGCCTTAAGGCGCAAGGAGTCGGAACACTTGATTGAAAAAGTGGGCCAGGAACTGCGCGCCATGATGCCCTGGCTGAAGAGCGATTAACGGGCCGTCATTACAATATCCCCGGGAGCGAGGATCCGGTGATATTTGATATTTAATCCAAATAATGATCAAATATCCAGTATTTGGCCGAAAAATTAAAAGGAATTTTCATCACCATGTCGAATAAAAATACAACTTACAAGATCATCCTCTTTATCAGTTGGAAACAAGCATGAGTTTGGGGTAGGACAGGCCTGAAAAGGCAGTAAAATCCATTTTGTAGAGAGAGGCCAGACCTTGATTGAAATCCACCATTTAGACAAGCAGTACGGCAATGATCGTGAAGGCACCGCTTTACATGATATTAACCTGGTGATAGACCGGGGAGAATTTGTTTTTATCGTGGGTCCCAGCGGTGCCGGGAAATCAACGCTGATGAAACTGTTCATGCGGGAGATCCTGCCAACCCGGGGCAGCATCAAGATTTTCGGCAGGGATATCACCCGGCTGAAAAACCGCCAAATTCCTTTCCTGAGAAGAAACATCGGCATGGTATTCCAAGACTTCCGCCTCCTGAGCGACCGCAATGTTTTTGACAACGTTGCCTTCGCCCTGCAGGTGATTGGCACTACCAGGCGGGAAATTCGTAAACGGGTCCCCGCAGCGCTTGAAATGGTGGGAATAAAAGACCAAATGTGGAAGAAACCCGATGAGTTATCGGGCGGAGAGCAGCAGCGTGTTTCGGTGGCCCGGGCCCTGGTGAACCGGCCGGCCGTCCTCATGGCCGATGAACCCACGGGGAACCTGGATCCGCAAACTGCCTCGGGGATCATGGACCTCTTTAACGAAATCAATGTACGGGGCACCACGGTGATTGTCGCCACCCATGCCAAGGAACAGGTCAACCGGCTGCAAAAGCGGGTGATTATCCTGGAAAATGGCTGCATGGTAAGCGACCAGGAAAGAGGGGTTTACTGTAATGCATATTAGGAGCCTCTTATATTTTTTTGGAGAGGCGCTGAAAAGTATTCTACGCAATGGCTGGATGAGCCTGGCTTCCATTGCTGTAGTCGCTATTACACTCCTCATCCTGGGAAGTTTTATGGTGTTGAACCGCAATGTCAATGAGATCACCCGGCACATCAAGGAAGATGTGCAGATCGTGCTCTACGTGCAGGAGGAAGCGACGGCTGCAGTCCAGATGGAATTGCAGCAGCAGCTGATCGCCCACCCGGAAATGCAAGAAGTACGCTTTGTTTCCAAGAGTGAAGCCATGGAGCGGCTCATGGATCGCCTGGGTGACCGTGCTCACTTGGTAGAATACTATATGAACGAGGAAAGCAATCCCTTGCGGAACTCCTACGAGCTGCGCACCCGCATTCCCGAGGATATTCCCCAGGTAGCGCGGGAAATTGAGCGCTACCCCGGCGTGGATTACGTGGATTACGGCAGCGGAGTGGTAGAACCGCTCTTCCAGTTCACCGGGGTTGTGCGCTGGGTCGGGCTGCTCTTTATGGGCGGATTGGCGGTAACGGCAGTTTTTTTGATTTCTCATACCATTCGTTTAACCGTTTACATCAGGCGCAAGGAAATCATGATTATGAAATACGTGGGTGCGACGGAATGGTTTATCCGCTGGCCGTTTATATTTGAAGGACTGATTCTGGGCTTTGTCGGTGCGCTTATCCCTATTTTCATTATCCAGTACAGCTATCAAACATCCGTGCTGTGGATGCAGGAAAATATTTACTTTATTTCTATGCTTCCACCGGAAGCCGTGATGCAAGAGCTGGTGACCTTGCTGATCCCGCTGGGCATGATCCTGGGGGTAGTGGGCAGCGGGATATCGGTGAGACGATTTTTAAAGGTATAACGAAGCAAGGGAGGGTGCAGCTTGTTCCTTTCGCGGTTCCGCAAGATCACTGCCGCAGGACTCGTCTTTGTTCTTGGCCTCGCCCTGGTTTGGACCGGCCAGGCTTCGCCGTTGGAAGAACGTATCCGCCAGCAGCAAGAGAAGCTGACCGACCTGGAGGGTGACATTGACGCTTACAGTGAACAGCTGGCGGAATATCACAGTGAAGAGCAGCGCCTGGTCGCCGAGCTGCATAATTTAAATGAAAGCCTGACCTTGCTGCGCCGTGAGCTGGAAGCATTGGACCAGGAGATCGAGTCCACCGAAGAAAGCATCCGGGTTACTGAAGAAGAACTGCTCGCTGCAGAAGAACAGATCCAACACCGGGATGAGATGTTAAAAAACAGGCTGCAGGTCATTTATGAAAACGGAAGTACAGGGTACCTGGATGTGCTCTTTGAAGCCTATAGCTTTGCCGAGTTCCTGACCCGCTTAAACGATCTCAAGTTAATCGCCGAAGCGGATTTAGAGCTCCTGGAAATTGCCTATGAAGAACGCCGGGTCGTGGCAGAGAAGAAACAGGCCCTGGAGATGGAAAGGGAGCAGCTCCTGGAACTGAAAGTGCAGCGCCTGGACCGTCGAGATGAGCTCAATCGCAAATTGGCCAGCAGGGAATCGCTCCTGGACAGGGTGCAGGAAGCCATTGACGCCCAGGAAAGAGCCATCGCAGAGCTGGAAAAAGAATCCGAGAAGCTGGAAAGCATGATCGTCCAGCTGCAGGAAGAACTTCGACGTCAAACAGAACGTTTCACACCTTCGGGCCAACTCCTTTGGCCGGTAGAGGGATACGGTTATTCCTGGATCACCTCACCTTTCGGTCCCCGGACGCATCCCATCACAGGCCGCGCCGGTGTTTTCCACGGGGGTGTGGATATCGGCATACCCCGGAACCGCTGGCCTGGCTCCCCTTCATATAGCGGTAACCCGGTCTACATTCGCGCCGCGGAGAGGGGCTTGGTGAGCTTTGCCAGCGTGAGCGGGAGCCTCAGCTATGGTTATGGGCGCATGGTCATCGTCGAACACGGACAGATCGAGCCCGGGCAGTCGATGACCACGGTCTATGCTCACTGCCATACCTTGCTGGTCAGCCCACAGCAGGAAGTGAGCCGGGGAGAGCCTATTGCCATTGTGGGTTCGACCGGTTCCAGCACAGGGCCTCACCTGCACTTTGAAGTGCGCATTAACGGTGTGCGCAAAAATCCCATGGGTTTTTTCAACTAACTGCTCCGCCGGGGGATCAACGGGAGCAGACAAAGGTTTATTTTCCAGAAACAATACGTTATAATGAAAGAACCGGTGTACAGCTAGCCGAGTCTGGTTCTTAGGAAGATGGTGTTTATGAGGAAACGGGAACTGGTCATTGTGTTGCTGTGCTTGCTGCTGCTGAGCAACATGGCGACCTTTTTTGTTACCCGTTTTTTCTTTGATGAAGAACGGGTAGAAACAGCCGAGTTGGAGGACATGCAAGAGGAAACGAAGCTCTTGATGGAGGTCTATCGCATTCTAGAGGCCGAATACTTTGAACCCTTGGACCGTGAGCGGATGTTTCAGGGTGCGGTAGAGGGCATGATCGATGCCCTGGATGATCCCCATACCCGCTACCTGAGCCCGAATTCCCTGGAGGATATGTTGATTCACACTACGGGCTCGTTCAGCGGCATCGGGGTGGAAATCACCGAAGACCAGGGGGAAATCTTGATCCTGCGGGTGATTGCAGGGTCACCATCGGAAGAAGCCGGTTTGCTCCAGGGGGACCGGATTATCAAAGTGGAAGAGGAACCAACCCTGGAATTAAGCCTTGATGAGGCGGCCAGGAGATTAAGGGGTCCCAGCGGAACCCGGGTAGAAATCACGGTGAAGCGATCAGGAGACCCGGACCCCTTCCCGGTTGTCCTGACCCGGGCAGATATTGAGATGGATACTGTTTTCTCACGGCGGCTGCAGGATTCAATCGGTTACCTGCAGGTAACCAATTTTGACCAACGCACGGGTAAAGATTTCAAAGCAGCCCTGCAGGATTTAGAAGAAGAGGAAATGGAGGGCCTGATCCTCGATCTGCGCAACAACCCGGGCGGGCTGCTGGATGAAGCCATTGATTTGGGAAGAACGATTGTCCCCGAGGGCGAAATTACCCGGGTCGTGGACCGGGATGGAAATGTGCTGGATCAACACCTTTCTCACGCCTCCCCCAAGGGTTACCCCATCTATGTGCTGGTAAATGAGTTTACAGCCAGCGGCGCTGAGATTATCGCAGGGGCTTTGCAGGACAGCGAGCAGGGAAAGTTGATCGGACAGCCCACATACGGCAAGGCCACGGTGCAGCAGTTGAAATTCTTAGATGACGGCAGCGGCCTGCGCTATACCATTGCCCGCTATCTCACCCCCGGCGGGCGTGACCTGCATGCCCAGGGTCTGCAGCCGGATTATGAGGTGGAGCAACCGGAAGACTATTTTTTGCAGTATCGTTCCGTTCCAAGGGATCTTGAACCGGGGGATACGGGCGATGTGGTTTTGCTGCTGCAAGATATGCTGGCGTTTTTAGCGTATCCCCTGGATCGTACCGGCGTGATGAACGACGAAACAGTAGAAGTATTGCAGGCATTTCAGCGGGACCAGGGGCTAAGAATCTCCGGGGAACTGGATGATCTCACCCGGGACCGGATACGCAAGGCCCTGCAGGAAAATGCAGAAAGGGCCGACGCCCAGCTGCAAAAAGCCCTGGAATTGTTGCAGCAAACTTGATTGATGAGGAGTCAACCTGGTGAACTTCTGGATAGATATATCCCTGCTGATGTTGAACACCCTGCTGTTAGGGTTTATCAACCCTTTTTTCTGGCTGGTTGTAGTTATTGTTTTCATGCAGTACCGGCGTGCCGTGAACATGGAAAAAAAACTCTTCGGGCAGCCCATCAACAGTGTCTGGAAGCAGACGTTTTACTCGATCTTCTACGGTCTCATCGGCGGGCTCTTCGGGAGTGTCTTTCTGCTATTCCTGGGCATTTCCTTGGAGAGCATCGGGATTGTTTATCTCTGGCCCGTGGCGATTCTGCTGTTCCTCTTTAATCCCCGCTTTTTATGTTTTGCCTATGCCGGGGGCATCGTGGCGGTGGTTGCTCTGGCCCTGCGGGTCTTACACCCCGTGCTGCCGTTCCTGGAAAACATTGGGATTCTCTCCGGCCTGTTGAATATTCACCTGCCCAGCCTCTTAACCCTCGTCGGCATTTTGCATTTAACGGAAGCCCTTTTGATCTACATGAGCGGTCACAAGGGAGCCAGTCCCATTTATCTGAAAACCGCTGAGGGAGATGTGGTCGGTGGGTACAGCATGCAGCGTTTTTGGCCCCTGCCCCTCATGGGCCTTTGGGCCATGGTGGTCGCTGAAACATCTTCCGCGTTTGTGGGGAGTATCCCCATGCCGGAATGGTGGCCACTCTTGGGTACCGTGATGTCTCCCGGGGGCGGCGAAAGAATTCTTTACATGATGCTGCCCTTGGTGGCCGGGCTGGGCTACAGCGACCTGGCTGTTTCCTCTCGTCCCAACGATAAGCGCGTGAAATCGGCCCGCTACCTGGCTTTGTACAGTATTTTGCTTACTATCCTGGCGGTATCCGCTGTTTTCTGGTCTTTCATGATCATTCCTGCCGCTCTGATGGCCCCCCTGGGCCATGAACTACTGATCAAACAGGGAAACCGGGAGGAATTTTCCCGGGCGCCCCTTTTTAGCCCCACAGACCAGGGCGTGATCGTCATGGCCGTTGTTCCTGGTTCTCCCGCGGCCCAGGCAGGGCTGCAGGAGGGGGATCAGGTCAAGGCAGTAAACCGGGTGCCGGTGCATTCCGAGCAGCACTTCCTGGAGCTGCTGCGCCTGCATTACCAGCAGGTTTTGCTAACCGTGCAGCGGCAAGACCGGGAGTTGCCCCTTCCGGCAAAATTATACCCGGTTCCGGTGAGCCACTTCGGTGCTGTCTTCGCCCCGGGTCGTATGCCCCGGGTCTACGTGGAAATGAAGCACAGCCCCGTTTGGAAGCGCTGGGGCCGTCGTTCTCCTTCGGCATAGCTGCAGGGCCAATTCCATGGTCGGTCAGTGCGGGGGAAGTTTGAAAGCTTTAATCGACAGGAACCCTTTACAGGGCCTGTCATTTTTTTGTCCGGCTGCCGGGGAAGCTTGCCAGAAGAGGCAGGCATTTCCAGGGGTCCCCCGCTCTTTGCAGCCCAGGCTGCCCGACGTGAAGGCTTGTTTGGTTAGCGCGTTAATGTAAAGTCACTGCAGGGATTTGCAGGGAAACGACTTTTGAGTAGAGGAAGAGGAACCTCATGTTTGGCGAGGGCAAGTACCCCCAAAGGAGGTCGAGGTTCCTCATAAATGTCGTTCGTTTCGTAGAAGAAAAAGCCCTGTATGTCGCAGCAACAGGGTTTTGTTTTTTTTCCTGCAATTATGGTATAATTATAAAATGGACTTTTCTTGATAGAGACACGTAGTAGGGCTACAAAAGCAACGCATGCTTGTGCTGCAGCACAGAAGAAAGGAAGAAAAAGGGCATGAAAAAAAGCTTCCAACTGGTTTCCAGCTTTGAGCCCCAGGGTGACCAGCCCAAGGCCATTTCCCAGGTCCTGGAGGGCCTGCATTCGGGGCTGAAACGCCAGGTCCTCCTGGGTGTAACGGGTTCGGGCAAAACCTTTACCATGGCCAATATCATCGACCGCTTGCAGAAACCGGCGCTGGTGATGGCCCCTAACAAGACCCTGGCTGCCCAGCTCTACAGTGAGTTCAAGGAATTTTTTCCTCACAATGCGGTGGAATATTTTATCAGTTATTACGATTATTATCAGCCAGAAGCCTATATTCCCCAGTCGGACACCTATATCGAAAAAGATTCTTCTATCAACGAAGAAATTGATAAGCTGCGCCATTCCGCTACCAGCGCCCTTTTTGAGCAGCATGAGGCCATCATCGTGGCCAGCGTATCGTGCATTTACGGGCTGGGCTCTCCCCTGGAGTACGGTGAGCAGGTGCTTTCCCTGCGTGCAGGCATGCAGAAAAGCCGGGAAGAAATCCTGCGCAAACTGGTCGCCATTCAATACCAACGCAATGACCTGGATTTTCACCGGGGCACCTTTCGCGTGCGCGGTGATGTGATCGAAATTTACCCGGCTTCCTTTACCGATGCAGCCATCCGGGTGGAGCTCTTCGGCGATGAGATTGAGCGGCTGCGGGAGATCGACGTGTTAACGGGGCGCATCCTGGGTGAACGCCAACACGTGGCGATTTTTCCGGCCTCTCACTATGTCACTGGCAAGGAACGCATGGAGGCAGCCATGGTAGATATCGAAACCGAACTGGCGCTGCGCTTGCAAGAGCTGAAAGCCCAGAACAAAGGGCTGGAAGCCCAACGCCTGGAGCAGCGCACGCTCTATGACCTGGAAATGATGCAGGAAATGGGTTTTTGCACGGGCATTGAAAATTATTCCCGGCACCTCGACCGCCGTCCTCCCGGGAGCCGGCCGTATACGCTCCTGGATTACTTCCCCGAGGATTTCCTGGTTTTCCTGGACGAATCCCATGTCAGCGTTCCCCAGATTCGGGGTATGTATGCCGGGGATATGTCTCGCAAAAAGACCCTGGTGGAACACGGCTTTCGCCTGCCCTCCGCCCTGGATAATCGACCCCTGCGTTTCGAAGAATTCCAGGAACGGGTTCCCCGCGTAATCTATGTATCCGCGACCCCGGGGCCTTACGAAATGGAACACAGCGCCCAGGTGGTGGAGCAAATCATCCGGCCCACCGGGCTGGTGGACCCCGAGATCCGCGTGAAGCCGGTGGAAGGCCAGGTGGATGACCTCTTCGGGGAGATCCAGAAACGGGTTCGCGACCAGGAGCGGGTCCTGGTTACCACGCTGACCAAGCGCATGGCCGAGGATCTGACAGATTATTACCAGGAAATGGGTGTGAAGGTGCGCTACATGCATTCCGATATTGATGCCCTGGAGCGGGTGGAAATCATCCGGGGACTACGCCTGGGCGAGTTTGATGTGCTGATCGGCATCAACTTGCTGCGGGAAGGCCTGGATCTCCCGGAAGTATCCCTGGTGGCCATTTTGGATGCCGACAAGGAAGGGTACCTGCGTTCTGAACGGTCTTTAATCCAGACCATCGGTCGGGCTGCTCGCAATATCAAGGGGCTGGTGATCATGTACGCCCGGGAGATCACCCGCTCCATGGCAGGGGCTATCCAGGAAACGGAGCGGCGCCGGAAAAAGCAGCTGGCTTTTAACCGGGAACACGGCATCGTGCCTCAATCGATCACCAAGGACATTCGTGCGCCCATCGAAGCCACCCGGGTGATGGAGGATGACGCCGCCAGGTATTCTGCCGAGAGAGTGCGAGCCATGGGACAGCAAGAAAAAGAAAAAATGCTGCGGCAGCTGGAAAAAGAAATGAAAACCGCCGCCCGCCAGCTGGACTTTGAGCGGGCTGCAGAGCTGCGTGATATTGTTTTTGAACTGCGGGCCACAGGTAAAAAATGGGCCAGCCGGGCTGGCCGGCCCGGTGCCTGACAAGGGCAGCAACGGTTTTATCCTGCATAAAGGAGTGCTTTTATGCTCACCCGGGGGACAAAAGTAACCATCGCCGGATCCCTGATTAACTTTGCCATCGGAACATCCTATGCCTGGTCGGTATTCGCCGGCAGCTTGATCAGCCAGTTGGGCTGGTCGAATACTGCGGCTTCCCTCCCCTATACCCTCAGTATCTTTACCTTTGCCATGGTCATGGCCTTCGCCGGGCGCTTCCAGGACCGGGTGGGGCCGCGCTACGGGGCTGCTTTTAGCGGCCTGTTGGCCGGCCTGGCTTTCCTCTTGTGCGCCCTCACCTTGACGCCCCTGGGCGTGACCTTC
>SL_3KL_010_SEDDRAFT_10006590_pt1 | contig 10378 bp, 10 predicted proteins | sample SodLakKL_010_SED_2_FD_10381 | JGI IMG/M metagenome (IMG submission 10381)
AAGATGCCAAAATTGAGAATGTAAAAGTTAAAAGTAAAAAATAAAACAGCTGACAGCAGTGATTATGGGTTGAACAGCTAATTGTTAAAAAAAATGGGATAATCTCTATACATCTTTATTCTTCATAGCCAGCCTTTTGCCCTGGATAATGACTTCCGAACCATATTTTTTCCTCAGGCTGTCCTTTGTCCTGGTCAGCGCTTTTGATTTTTCTATTTGTGGGGTATTTTGCAATAAAGTTTCCTGTTTTCCAATCTCGAAACCGGATAGTTGCACTCCTACCAGGCGCCAGGGTGGTTTGCCACCTTGATTAAGGAATAGGTCTTTAGCCGTCTTGTATATTTCGGAATCTTCACTAACGGTTTCGGGCAAAGTTTTCCCACGAGTGATAGTTTTGAAAGTACTGGTGCGTAATTTTATTGTTACGGTTCTTGCAGTAATGCCGGCAGAACGGATACGAAACCCTACTCCTGCGGATTGCTCCAGCAAAACCATCAGCATGGTTTCCAGGTCATAAATGTCTTCGGGAAAAGTTGTTTCTTCAGAAATTGATTTGGCTTCGTTTGCCAGTTCCAGTTCCCTATTGTCAATACCGTTAGCATAGTTGTGGATATTTAAAGCACTGTTTCCCAGGAGGCGGGTTAGTGAACCAGGCGGACATTGAGCTATATCTTTTACGGTCTGCATGCCGGCACTCTTTAACTTTTTTTCTGTAACCGGCCCGATTCCCGGCAGAACCTTTAAGGGAAGTGGCCATAGAATTGTCCTAACATTTTCTAGCGGCAGAATCCCAACGGCATCTGGCTTAGCCTGCTCGCAGGCAATTTTTGCGAGCAGCTTGCTGCTGGAAACACCAACCGAAATAGGCAGACCAATATCTGCTTTAACCGCGGCATGAATTATTTTTCCGATCTGAAAGCCTTCTCCGCTTTTTACTGCCAGGTAAGCCTCATCTATTGATACTACTTCTATATCCGGGGTATATCTCTCAAATATATTTCTTACTTTTAAAGACAGCTCTTTGTATCGGTGCATCCGCCCGCTTAGCACTATAGCCCCCGGGCATAATGCTACTGCTTTTTTCATGGGCATTGCCGAGCGCACGCCGTACTTCCTTGCTTCATATGAACAGGTAGATACAACTCCACGACCTTCCGGGCTGCCCCCTACAATTACAGGAAGCCCTTTTAGGGATGGGTTGTCGAGCTGTTCAACTGAAGCAAAAAAAGCATCCAGGTCGCAGAGCAGAATATCTCTTGTTTTCTTCATGGTTTGATCCTAAATATTTCTGTTTGTCCTGTCAATTAGTCTTTATTTTCCCAGGTAACTGTATGATAAGCGAATTACCAGCGGAAAATAGCAGCAACCGGTGAGGTGTCTGGCATCTCGCTCTTATTTAATGTGTATATGCTACCGTTGTTAGCAAAGCTTTTAACAGCGGCAAGATCAATTAGATCTTCATAACCGGCCTGTGATTCTTCACTTAATATAACTTCCTCTGTTTCTGGGTTGTAATAGCCCCATTGCTGAATTCCGGGAACTACAAACAGTTCACTTATTCTGCCATGGTAAGCAGCAGGCAAAATTTCCAAGATGCTATTTGAGGTTTTTCCTGTTCCTTTTAATTCCAGGTAGCGGTTTTTAACTTCTTCCTGCTTCTCCTTAAAGTAAGGATGAATAATTTGCCATGCTTTCTGGTGTAAATCATATGTGCTGACGTTTTCCGGGTTGCCTTTTATAGTTTCGCCAAAAACAGCAGGGTGTTTACTTATTTCCCTGTATAAAGGAGCAAGGTAGTCTACGCAGGCTAAAATGAGGGGAGCATTTTTTTCTTCAACCTGGCCCTGCACTTCGCGGTCGATGAACCTTAGGTAGTTTAAAAGTCTCTCCTTTTGAAATCCGTCAATTGTACCTCCATGGCCGTGGAAAATTGCATTACGTGTTCCTGTCGAATCAGGAGCGCCGGTGTGAAATTGCAGATCTGGTTCAAAATCTATTTCCCCAAATTCTGTATCCAGCTTTTTCATTATTTCACTTAAGTCGACCTCTTCAGCTGTGCTGCGATTACCATAGATCAATCGTACCTGCTTTTGACTCAGGGCAAGCATGTAAAATTGATCATCTGCAGAAAAAAACTCGAAAAGTGGTTTAAGATGAAATGAATACCTTACTATAGCCATTTCTTCAAAAGGTAATGGCAGACGGTAATGTCGATGAAAATTGTTAGCAGTAAAAAAAACAAACCCTTCGCTTTGGGATGCCCAGTATATGTTTTCGCTGATTAATTTTCTTGCCGGTTCCATAATTTTTTTACGTTCTTCGGGGCCAATTCCGAGAGGTTCTAACTGTTCTTCTGCTTTTTTCACCAAACTTTTAAACCTTGTTATATTTTCCTTTGCTTTTTCACGACCTTTTTGAGTCGGCATGTAAATAGATATGCAAGGGTAATCACCACCATGCTGCATTAGCTGTTCTAAGTCCTGTTTTTCTAAACGGTCCATCTATCAATTCCCCCTTTTTAAAATTATAAAGGATAGCTTATGGATCAATTAAAATATTCTATATAAACGTTATCGTATATGAATTGCTCCATTTTATTAAATATTACCTCTATCTATATTATAACTGATTCTGATCTCTCTTCAAGTTATAAATAGCTCATTAACTATTTACCAGGGAAAAGTGTCTTTGTGTAGGAAATATCGAACCATATGTCGAATGATATATATAATTCAGAAAAGGAGGGATAGAGATGTATCGTATATTATTGGCGACTGATGGCTCAGAGCATGCAGAAAAAGTAATTACTCATGCCTTGAAGATTTCCGAAGCGATGAAGGCGGAAGTAAATATTCTTACCGTAGTAGGTGAATATGTTTTCAGCCCCAGGGTCAGTGTTCAATTCTCTGATGATAATTGGAAGCTAATTAACCAGCAGTTAAAAGAAGAAGCTGAAGAGCTAGTGGGAAAAGCTGCAGAACCTTTTAAGGCAAAAGGTTTGACAGTTAAGACTGAGGTGGTGATCGGCCACCAGTCACCTGCAGATGTGATTTGTGAAAAGGCCAGGGAGTGGAATATTGACCTTGTTATCATGGGTAACAGGGGGCTGCGGGGAATTAAAGAAGTTTTCCTGGGCAGTGTCAGTAACAAGGTTGCTCATATTGGCTGCACCAGCATTATGATTGTCAAGTAAAATTTATAAAGATTCTAGCCTGGAGGGATATCCATGAATCGAATACTTGTGGCAATTGACGGGTCTGACCATTCTGAGAAAGTTGTTGAAGAGGCGATAAAAGTAGCGAAAGGACTTGATGCAAGTATTACAGTCTTAAAAGTTACCGGGGAATATGATTTTAAGAGTAGAATAAGTATTCACATGTCCGATGAGTACTGGGAACAAATTAAAAAGAATATGAAAATTGAAGCTGAGGAAGTAGTAAATAAAGCAGCAGCGAAAATTAAGGATAGCGGTTTACAGGTAGATACAAAAGTTCTTGTGGGTAAGCAGCCACCAGCCGAGGGAATCTGCAAAATGGCAGATAGGGATGGCTATGACCTGGTTATCCTGGGCAGCCACAAGTTAAAAGGTATCAAAGAAGCCTTCCTCGGCAGTGTGAGTAATAAAGTTGCCCACTGTACGAAGAGTCATGTTATGATCATTAAGTAGCTTGTCCGGCAAGTAATACCGGCAGAAAAGTAAGGAACGATGCATGAAACTAAAATACGGCAATGATTACCTGTTTTTAGATCTTCCGGATGAAACACCAAGGATAGTCCTTGAGGGTGCTAAAACAGAAGCTATTTCCAATCCGGAAGAAGCTGTTTCTGAAGAATTATTAAATCCAATAGGTTCTGCTTCCCTGCGGGATATCGTGCAGGCAGGAGAAACTGTCTGTATCCTGGTCAATGATTCGACCAGGCTAGCTCGCAGTGAAATCTTTTTACCAGTCCTAATTGAGGAACTTGATAGATCAGGTATCGATAAGGATAATATTTTTATTCAATTTACCAATGGGACTCACAGGCCTATGGATCATGAGGAAATGACTGCTCTAACCGGCGAAAGAACTGCCGGTATGGTAGCAATGTATAATCATAACAGCATGGATAATGAGAAACTTCTATTCCTCGGGCACACGTCTTTTGATACACCGGTCTATATTAACCAGAGAGTGATGCTTGCTGACCGCCGTATTTTGACCGGTAGTGTGGTTCATCACTTTTTTGCTGGCTTTGGAGGCGGTAGAAAAGCCCTTGTTCCCGGCGTTGCAGGGTGGGATACGATATGCAAGAATCACAGCCTGATGTTCCATCAAGCTGCACGTGCCGGCGTGCTTAAAGGAAACCCCGTTCACGAAGACCTCGTAGAGGCCGCACTGATGGTCGGTGGAGATTTCCTGATAAATACGGTCTTAAACTCAGATAAGGATATAATTGGCATATTTGCCGGGGACATGTTACATGCTCATCATGCTGCCTGTGAAATGGTAGAAAAGGTAAACGGTTATCAGCTTGAACAGCTGGCCGACGTGGTAATTGCCAGCTGTGGGGGATACCCGAAAGATATTAACCTGTACCAGGCTCACAAAACTTTAGATAATGCCCTCGCGGCTATGAAGCCGGGAGGGCAGCTGGTCTTGCTTGCACAGTGCAGGGACGGTGTAGGGTCAGAGTTATACGAGGAGTGGGCCTGTAAATACAGCGATATAAAAACTTTAGAGGCGGCGCTAAAAGAAAATTTTGTGCTTGGCGGGCATAAAGCATACAAAGTTGCAGAACTACTGCAAAAAGGCAAAGTCTACCTTGTATCGGATTTTGAACCGGATAAAGCCCGGCTCTTTGGATTTGTGCCAGTTTCTTCGCTTGAAGAAGCTGTTGCTGATATTTATTCTGCCAATCCTAACCTGTTGACCTATATTATTCCCCAGGGGTCAACCCTTGTTCCCCGTTATACCGGCTAAACCGTATCCCATATAGCAGTCTCTTATTCTTCATTTCTTTTTTCGGTATTAGGGCTAATACCTTCGCTGATAGCGCTGTTTACCTCCTGCATAAATTGGCTGAAATCATTTTGGGCTTTCGCGTAAGCCTGGATTGTAAGGCTTGAATCCATTTTGCTTTTTAAGTTATTAAATTGCTGTATTTGATCCTCGCTTGGTTGTACTCCTGACTGCTGGGCAAATTGAATTTGCTGCTGAATATCCTGGATCTCTTTAATCATCTGGCTTGCTTCAGTATCTTCCTGCATATTTTGAGATACCCTTTCAAGTTCCATATATTCTTCAGTTTTGCTGATTTCTTTGCCAAGATCTTTAGCCTTTTTCATAACACTCATCTAAAAAACCTCCTGAAATTTAATCTGACACTCCCTTCTTGTTTCAAGGTTAAGATCCCTTTATTTTTTTTTAATTGGTTAATATAAGGTTGGAAATTATAAATAGGTGTCTTTTTTGACCTGAAAAATTTCCCCCAAATGATTTAGTAACTGGCTCGTACGCTATAATATAAATATAGACATTAAAATGTCGCGTATTTCAAGTTTGGCAAATAGTAGTTTGGACTCAAAATGAACTGGCAGGGGAAAAATAGTGCAGAAAGGATGAAAGGTTTATTGGATCCAGGCAATAAAAATAATTGGTGGAAAGGGCTGCTAAAAAAAACGGCCCTGGTATTGCTTGCGATATTCATTGTTCTCAGTTTACTTCCCTATCTATTACCTCAAGTTGAGTTGGGCGGAGACAGGTATGACCTGGTATATTCCAACAGCAATTTTTCTCAGGTGAGAAATATTGACCTGCACTACAGGATTTGGGAAAGCGGCGGTGCGGATAAGGGTAATATACTCCTTGTTCATGGATTCGGCGCGTCAACTTTTTCCTGGCGTTACACGGCGCCTTACCTGCAGGAAAGAGGTTACAGGGTTTTAGCCGTTGACCTTCCCGGGTTTGGTTTAAGTGAACGGGTAATAGGGTTTGACCATTCCGCCGATAACAGGGCAGATTTGCTCTGGGTCCTGCTTGATCAGCTCTACCCAGGAGAAAAATGGCATTTAGTCGGCCACTCAATGGGTGGCGCAACTGTTAGTTCCATGGCGCTTATGGAAACGGAGAGGTGCATCAGCCTAACGCTAGCTGCCGGGGCGCTTGCCCAGTTCGAGCCATCGCTCTTCAGCTATTTTTTAAAGTATCCTCCTGCCTCTCGCTGGATCAGGGTGATTGCAGGCAGGCAAATGCTTAATGAAGAGAGGGTTGAGATGCTGCTTATTTCAGCCTATGGAAGAGAGCCCGAACCAGCTGAAATTGAAGGTTATTATTTGCCCCTTACAGTGGAAAATAGCGATGCTGTACTTGCAGATTTAATTAAAAGTGCTCCCACCCCCCTTCTAAACAGGGTCAGTGAAATAAGGGCTCCAGTACTCTTAATCTGGGGAGAAAATGATACATGGGTTCCGCTGAATCAAGGTATAGATCTGGAGAAACTGATCCCTGGAGCCACCCTTGTTGTTCTTGAAAGTGAGGGTCATTGTCCAATGGAAACCGCACCGGGACTCTTCAACTATTACCTCCAAAATTTTTTAGAAAAATAGTTTATTGTTCTTAATACCCCTGTATTAATTTGATAACAGGAGAGAATATATGTAATATAGTTTTAAATTAACCGTTAAGGAAGTGGAAAACATTTTGAGTTTTATTGAAATGCTAAATAAGAAGAAGGTTGTTTTGTTTGACGGTGCTGCCGGAACAGAAATGGCAAGAAGAGGCGTTGATGCCAGTGCCAGTGTTAATTTAACTAAACCGGAAGCTATTGAATTACTTCACAGGGATTATGCCTTAACTGGAATTGACTGCCTGATTACTAATAGCTTTACAGCCAACCGTATTAGCATAGAGACAAAAAAAATGGATTTGGATATAAGAGAGACAAATCTTGCTGCAGCAAAATTGGCCCGTAATGCTGCAGGAAAAAATCAATATGTTTTCGGCGATATAGGACCTACCGGCAAACTACTTCAACCTTATGGAGACTACAGCGAAGAACAATTTTATGAAAACTTTAAAGAACAGGCCCTGATTCTAAATGAGGGTAAAGTTGATGGAATAATCATTGAGACAATGACAGACCTGCGAGAAGCTGTTTGCGCTCTTCAGGCTGTTAAAGACAACCTTGATTTGCCTGTAATAGTTTCTCTCTCTTTTATTTCTGCAGGTAAGGGCGGGCGGACAATGATGGGAAATAGTGTGAAGGAAATTGCAAAAGCCCTTGATGAAAATGGGGCAGATGTGGTAGGTGCCAATTGCGGTGAACTTGTGCCGGATGATATGGCCCGCATTGCTTCCACCTATAGAGAATTTACAGATCTACCTGTCATAATCCAGCCAAATGCCGGCCTACCAAGCCTGGTTAATGGTAATACTGTTTACAATATGACTCCGCAGGCTTTTGCCGAAGGGGTCGTAAAATGTATTGAAAATGGGGCAAAACTGGTTGGTGGCTGCTGTGGCACCACTATTGAACATATCAGCGCAGTTGTAGAAATAGTAAAAAAGCTTTAATTGCCTATAGCTAAATAACCTCCAGTTTCTTTCCTACTTTGATAAAAGCTTCAATTGCCTGGTCTAGGTCTTTTTTCTTATGTGCTGCAGAGAGCTGAACCCTGATGCGCGCTTTTCCTTTCGGTACCACGGGGTAAGCAAAACCGATTACATATATACCTTCTTCCAGCATTAAATCGGCCATTTTTAAAGCCAGCGGTTCGTTGTAGAGCATAACCGGCACAATTGCCGTGTCGCCGGGGACTATAGTAAAGCCAGCGTCGAGCATTTTCTGACGAAAGTAATTTGCATTAACCATTACCTTTTCCTGCAGGGTAGTTGAGGACGATAGCATCTCCAGCACTTTAAGGGTCCCTCCGGCAATGGCCGGGGCCAGGGAGTTCGAAAACAGGTAGGGCCGTGAACGCTGGCGCAGCATTTCGATCAGCTCTTTACGGCCCGAGGTGCAGCCACCCATAGCCCCGCCAAGGGCTTTGCCGAAAGTAGTGGTAATCAGGTCCACTTTACCTTCCAGGCCAAAGTGCTCAAATGTGCCGCGGCCCTGCCTGCCAATATACCCGGTTGCATGGCAGTCATCCACCATGACCAGGGCATCATATCTATCGGCCAGGTTACATATTTCAGGAAGCTTGGCAATATCTCCGTCCATGGAAAAAACGCCATCTGTGGCAATGATCCGGTATTTTGATCCCTGCGCTTCCTGCAGGCAGTTTTCCAGCTCTGCCATGTCTGAATGGCGGTAGCGGTAGCGGGCAGCTTTGCAAAGCCTCACCCCGTCAATAATCGAGGCATGGTTTAGCTCATCGGATATGATTGCGCTATCAGCGCCCAAAAGGGGTTCAAAAACTCCCCCATTGGCGTCAAAACAGGCCGCGTAAAGGATGGTATCTTCTGTCTTCAAAAACTCGGATACTTTTTGTTCCAGCTCTTTATGCAGCTGCTGGGTGCCGCAGATAAAACGGACCGAAGAAAGGCCGTAGCCCCAGCGTTCCATGGTTTCCCGGGCAGCTTTAATCACGTCAGGGTGATTGGATAGCCCAAGATAATTATTGGCACAGAAGTTTAAAACCTTTTTTCCACCTGTTATCGTTATTTCAGAAGACTGGGAACTGGTTATAATCCGTTCATTTTTATATAGCCCTTCTTCTTTAAGCCCTGCAAATTGACTTTTCAAATCGTCAAGTATTTTTTTTGACATTATATTATACAACTCTCCTTCCTGTTTGTTGGAATTAAAGCAACCAGCATTTTAATTAAGTTTTTTACTTAAAACGTTAAGCATATCTTTTGTCATTTTTTCCAGCCCATATTTTGGGTTCCAACCCCACTCTGCTCGTGCCGCAGAGTCATCAAGGGAGTTTGGCCAGCTGTCGGCAATAGCCTGCCTTACAGGATCTATATCATAGGAGATAGTAAACCCGGGGATATATTTTTTAAGCTCTTCGGCAAGCTTGCCGGGCGTAATCGTAATTGCAGAAACATTAAATGCATTTCGATGGATAAGTTTTTCCGGGTCGGCTTCCATTACCTGCACTGCCCCTTCAAGTACATCAGGCATATAAATCATGTCTATGGAGCTGTCTTCCCGTAAAAAGCATGTATAGCTGCCTACCCTGATTGCATCGTAAAAAATGTGAACGGCATAATCAGTTGTTCCGCCTCCGGGAAGTGCTGCATTTGATATCACGCCGGGGTATCTCAGCCCCCGAATATCCAAGCCATATTTCTGGTGGTAATAGTCACAGAGCAGTTCGCCTGCAACTTTAGAAACTCCATAGATGCTGGTTGGCCTGGTAACAGTGTCCTGCGGGGTTTTATCCTGAGGCGAGCCAGGCCCGAACACAGCGATTGAACTGGGGAAAAAGACAGCGCACTTGTATTCCCTGGCAGCTTCAAGTATATTATTTAATCCGTTCATATTGACGGCCCAAAGCGCCTGGGGATTGCTTTCACCTGTTGCAGACAGCAGGGAGGCAAGGTGGTATATTGTGCCTATATCATATTTTTTTAATGCAGCTTTTATTTCTTCTGGTTTTGTAACATCGACCAGTTCAAATGGCCCTTCTTTAGTTACATTTTCAATACCTTCAGTAATGTTTTTTGCTGATGCAACAACCTTATCGGAGCTGTATATATTTCGCAGGTAAGGCGTCAGTTCTGTTCCAATTTGCCCTAGCGAACCTGTTACCAGGACAGATTTCATTTTCATCTTCACTCCCTATAATTGTGCTTGCTACATTTTTCTCCCTGGGTAGGGATTTTCCTTCTATAAAGAGAAGTTTAGTTATATATACTGTGGTATGCTATAACAAATTATTTTTGGGAGGTTGTAGGATGTTTCCACAAAAGATATTTCGTTTACCACCAACTATTTTAACCGGTGCCGGATGTATAGCCAAGATTGGTGAAGAGGTTTTAAAGCTAGGCTCAAAGAGGGTTTTGATTATTACAGATGCTATCTTGGTTAAACTTGGAGCCGTTGATGGGGTTAAGGAATCACTACAGAAGAAACAGGTAGAATATGCTGTGTTTGATGATATTCCAACAGAGCCAACAATAGATTATGTTAAAGCCGGTATTAAGGCCTACCGGGAGAACGATTGTGATTGCATTTTTGCGTTGGGTGGAGGCAGCGCGATAGATACGGCGAAAGCAGTTTCAATTATGCTTACTAACGACGGGGACATTTCGGCTTACATGGGTTTGGATAAGGTTAAAAATAAAGGTGTGCCACTAATTTGTGCCGCAACAACCTCTGGAACTGGCAGTGAAGTTACATCTGTAACAATTATAACTGACACCACAAATGATGTAAAAATGCTCAT
>SL_3KL_010_SEDDRAFT_10006591_pt1 | contig 10376 bp, 11 predicted proteins | sample SodLakKL_010_SED_2_FD_10381 | JGI IMG/M metagenome (IMG submission 10381)
CGCACGGCATGGTGCTCCTCGATCTGGGAACCGTAGTGAATTGGCAATTCCCAGCCGGCGAAATCCACCATCTTGCCGCCAGCGGCAACATGGGCGTCGTGGAGCGGAGTCTTGTTGGGCATGTCGCTGGGGGTCTTCGCGTCTTGAATCAGCCGAGTACTATAACGGAAACGGAAAACGTGAAACGGAAAACAGGGGATGCGACTCGGGCTTCGATCATTTGCATGGGCCAATGGCGAGGAGCATGCCATTGGCCAGCACTCGCGGGATCGAAACCGCGATCATTGCCCCCGTTTTACGTTTCACGTTTTCCCTTTTAACCCTCATCTCAACACCGACGCACGCCGAATCAGCACCACCACCGGGATGGCGCCCAGCACGACCAGCACCAGCGACGGCACGGCCGCCATCTGCCACTGCCCCTCGGTGGTCAGTTCGTAGATACGTACCGCCAGGGTGTCCCAGCCAAAGGGCCGAAGCAGCAAAGTGGCCGGCATTTCCTTGGCGATCTCGACCAGCGCGAGCAGAAAGGCGGTAACCAGGCCGGGCCAGATCAGCGGCAGGTTGACCCGCCACAGACGCTCGTACTTTGGAACGCCCAGGCTGCGCGCCACCTCCACGTACTCGGGGCGAATCCGCGAGGCCACACCATCCAGCGGCCCCCAGGTCACCCGCAGGAAACGGATCAAGTAGGCGAGGATGAGCGCCCCCAGCCCGCCGGCCAGGGCCGTGCCGGCGAATTGATCAAATCGAATGAAGGCGAGCATGATGGCCACGGCCAGCACCGTGCCGGGAATGGCGTAGCCGAGCGCAGCGACCTCACCGAACAGCGTTTGCCGACCCGAAGTGCGATGGGTGGCAAACAGCAGCAGAACCCCGCCAACCAGCACGGTGATCGCCCCCACCAGCCCCAGCAACATGGTGTTGCCTATCACCCGCAGCATCCCGGCCGAGACGATATCCGGCAGGCCAGGCCAGGCCCAGATCAACAGCTGCACCAGCGGTGCGATGACAGCCACCAGAACAACCGTTGCCTGGAACAGCATGGCCGCCCACCCCCAACCACCCTGGAGACGGATGCGGTGGCCGGTGGGACGACGCTCCGGCCGATTGCCTTGCGGCGAACGACTGAAACGCTCGGCGGCCAGCAACACCAGCACGAACAGCATCAGGATGGATGCCAGCTGCACGGCTGCGGTGAGATTGAACATGCCCAGCCAGGTGCGATAGATAGCGGTGGTGAAGGTATCGAATCCGTAAATGGCCACGGCGCCGAAATCGGCCAGCGACTCCATCAGCGCCAGCGCCAGGCCGGCCACGAGGGCCGGGCGCGCCATCGGGAGACTGACTTTCAGAAAGGTCCGCACCGGTCCCTGCCCTAGGCTTCGCGAGGCCTCAAACGCAGCCAGCCCGCCGCCAATGAACGAGGCTCGGGCGAGGAGGTAAACGTAGGGATAAAACGCCAGCACCAGAATGAGCAGCACACCGCCCGGCTGACTGAGTGCTTGCAGCATCGCCGGCGAGACATCGAACCACGCTCGCCACTGGCTCTGCAAGGAGCCGCTGTAATCGAGCACGCCCAGGTAGACGAAAGCCAGCACGTAAGTGGGAAAAGCCAGCGGCAGAACCAGCAGGGGATCGAGAACGCGGCGCAACGGATACTCGCAACAGGCCGACAGCCAGGCCAGCGCCACACCCAGCACCCCCACGCCCAGCCCGACCACGACCAGCATCAGAATGGTGTGACGCACCAGGCGCGGCAGCATGTGGGCCGACAGGTGGGACCAGACCTCGGGCTGGGGTGCGAGCCAGGCAGCCACCAGCATGAACAGCGGCAGGCCGACCAGAGCCAGCAATGGCCAGACCAGCCAGCGGCGGTTGACGCGCGGCCACCGCCATTCAATCACGTGGTCAACGATAGCCTGCACGATCCATCAGGCGCACGGCCTGGGCCTGGCGTTCCCCGGCCACCGTCAGCGGCGTGTCATCGGCCCGGTAGTCACCCCATGCAGCCACCACCCCCTGGGGCTCGATGTCCGGATTGGCAGGAAACTCGAGGTTGCGCTCGGCGAACTCGCCCTGGGCTTCCTCGGAGGCCAGCCATTCCAGCAGTGCCCGGGCCTGGTCGGGCCGCGGGGCATGGCGGGTGATGCCAGCGCCCGAGATGTTGACATGCACACCGGATGTGTCCTGGTTCGCCCAGAACAGCTCGACGGGATAGTCAGGGCCCTCGGCCAGCAGGCGGCCCAGGTAATAGCTGTTGACGATGGCCACATCGCACTGACCGGCAGCCACCGCCTCGATGGTCTGGGTATCCGAGGAGTACGGGTTGGTAGCAAGGTTGGCAACCCAGCCCCGTACGATCTCCTCGGCCCGCTCCTCGCCATGATGCTCGATCAGCAACGCGACCAGCGACTGGTTGTAGACCTTGCGCGAGGTGCGCAGGCACAGGCGACCGGACCAGCGCTCATCGGCCAGGTCCTCGTAGCTCGAAAGCTCTCCGGGGTCGACGCGGTCGGGATGAAAAACGATGGTCCGGGCCCTGACCGACAGGCCGTACCATTGATCGTCGGTATCGGCCAGCGTTGCGGGAATACGCTGTTTGAGCCGATCGGATGCGGCCGGTTGCAGCAAGCCCCGCTCGGCGGCGTGCCAGAGATTGCCGGCATCCACCGTCATGAACAGGTCGGCCTGGGTGCGCGACCCCTCGGCTGCCAGGCGCTCGATCAGAGATGCTTCATTGTCGCTTGTAAAGTCGACAGATACCCCGGTCTTGGCCGTGTAGCGCTCGAACAGGGGCTCGATCAGGTAGGGCTGGCGGGAGGTATAGACCACCACCCGGGCCTGGCCCGATTCGGGCGCGGTCGATTCATTGGCGGGCGGCTCACCGCAGGCCGCAAGCGCCACCAGCAACAGTACTGAAACAACAAGTCGCATCTGGATCACTCTGTCCTTCAGGGGCGTGAATTTTAACGAGAACGATTTGCATTTGCAAATATTGAGCGCAGAGATAAACGATATTCGCTTGCGTCCGCTGCTGCCTTGATGCGAATCAAATGTGCGCGGAAGCCACAGCCCTGCATCTGTTCTGCGTACTTGGTTAGAATCCGGGTACTCGCCCACCGGAAACCGTTCACTTGAAACCAGGCGCGCGTTCGATGATGCACCCTTCAGATCAGTTCGCTGCCCCTGGGCACTTGCCCACCGACCGCGAGTATCCACAACGGTGAGTAGCGGCCAGAGCTCATCGGCGGGCAAGCTGTGGTCGCAGTTCTTCGACACACTGCTCCACTCCCTGCGCAATCTCCTGCCGATCGTCATCGTGGTGGGAGTATTCCAGTTTCTGGTCCTGCAGCAGATGCCCGACGGGCTTGGCTCGATGCTCATCGGCCTCGGCATCGTGGTACTGGGTGTGGCCCTGTTCCTCCAAGGCCTGGAGATGGGGATCTTTCCCATCGGGCACAGCCTATCCGACGAATTCGCGGCCAAGGGCTCGCTGCCGTGGTTGATGATCTTCGGTTTTTTCATGGGTTTTTCGGCGGTGATCGCCGAACCGGCCCTGATTGCCGTGGCCGAGCAGGCCGAAACCATCAGCGAGGGGCGTATCGACCCGTTCGTTCTTCGTGTGTTGGTCGCGACTTCGGTCGGCGCCGTGGTGGCCGTGGGGGTGCTGCGCATCATCCTCGGCCTGCCGCTGCACTGGATGATGATCGGCGGTTATCTGACCGTGGTCACGGTCACCTTCTTCGCGCCTGAAGAGATTGTCGGCCTGGCCTACGATTCCGGCGGCGTAACCACCAACATCGTCACCGTACCGCTGATCGCGGCCCTCGGGCTGGGCCTGGCCGCCTCCATTCGTGGTCGCAACCCGCTCACCGACGGTTTCGGACTGGTCGCACTGTCGGTCATGGTGCCGATGATTACCGTGCAACTCTACGGCGTCGTGGTCTTCACATTTGGCGACGCAACCGCGCAAGTCGACAATGGTGCCACCGCGCTTGCCGCCGACGACAGCGTCGATATCCCGACCTCGGCAACCGGACTGCTGACCGACCTGGTCGGCATGGTGCGCGATGTCGCCCCGATCATTCTCGTCATCCTGATCTTCCAGTTCGCTGTCATCCGCAAAAGGGTCCCGAGGCTGCCATCGGTGGTGTTCGGCTTCCTGCTGGTGATCGTCGGCCTTTACGCCTTCGTCGTCGGACTGAAGTTGGGCCTGTTCCCGATCGGCGAATCCATGGCCGAACAGCTGATCGCGCATGACCGTATCATCTGGGTCTACCTGTTCGCCTTTGCCATCGGCTTTGCCACCACCATGGCCGAACCGGCACTGATCGCGGTGGGCAACAAGGCCGAACAGGCCGCCAGCGGCCGGATTCGCGGCAACATCATCCGCCTGGTCGTCGCGCTGGGCGTGGCGGTCGGCATTACCATCGGCGTGCATCGCATCATCTCGGGCGATTCGATCCACATGTACATCATTGCCGGCTACACGCTGGTCATCATTCTTACCGCGCTGACGCCGAAATACATCGTCGCGCTGGCCTTCGATCTGGGCGGGGTGACCACCTCCGAGGTCACCGTCCCCCTGATCACCGCGCTGGGCATCGGCCTGGCCACACACATCGAGGGGCGAAACATCCTCATCGACGGATTCGGGCTGATCGCATTCGCCTCGATCTTTCCGATCGTCAGTGTCATGCTCTACGCCATCCTTACAGAACTCATCGCCAAGCGAGGTCGTTCATCATGAAATTTTCCGTACTCGTCGCCATTCTCGCCGAAGAAATGGAAGACAAGGCCATCGACATCGCCCGCGACAGCGGTGCCGGTGCGGCCACCATCCTCAATGCCCGCGGCCTGACCGCCGACTCGAAGAAAACCTTTTTCGGCCTGACCTACGAGGGTGCGCAGTCGGTGGTGATGTTCGTGCTCGAGAAGAAGCTCTCGGTCAAGGTACTCAAGTGCCTGACGAGGGAACTGGATCTCGACAACGACGATCGCGGCATTGCCTTTACCATACCCCTGGAACACTTGGGCGGCATCGATATCCGCGAAGTGGACCAGTTCACCCGCAAGCTGGAAGACGAACTCTAGAGGCTATCCAACATGAGCAACGAAGATTCCCGCCGGCTGGTCAAGGAACTGATGGTCAGCGAAGTGATCACCATCGGTCCGATGGCCAACCTGCGCGAAGCCATGCATTCCATGCGCAAGCACGGCGTCAAATCGCTGGTTGTCGACAAGCGCTCGAAAGGTGACGCTTTTGGCATCCTCACCTACACCACGCTGTTACGGACCATCATCGCCGAGGAAGGCGACATCGACCTGCTCAATGTCTACGACATTGCCACCAAGCCGGCCCTGTCGGTGCCCGAGGAACTCGAGGTGCGCCACGCCGTGACCCTGATGCTGCAGTTCGACGTCAAGCGCCTGATCGTGACCTCCAACAACAAGCTGACAGGCATCCTGACCATGAACGATATCGTCACTGCCATTCTCGAGAAGCTCGACGTGGATTAAGCAAGCCCCGGCAAAGGCACGGAGCCCACAGAGGTTGAAAGGGAAGCCCCGGGTCTGTGCCTCTGTGGCAGACCTGAGGGGGTTGTTGCATGAGAGACACGCGCAACGGCGTTGATTCAGGAGCGCTGTGCGATAACGAGCCAGCCTGCAATAGGCTGTCCAAGCTCACGGCGAATGGTCGTGTCTTTGAATTCAAAGGATTGGAAATCGGCTGCATCGAGAGCCTGTTCGAGATAATTCCGACCGTGCTGATAGCGACCGCTGGCCGGGTTGAGGGACAGGCCGGTCCGGTCGCTGGATTCAACCGAGAAAGCGAGCCAGCCACCTGCTTCCATGCAGTCATGCAGATGCCTGAAAAGCGCTTTCACGTCACCGAAATAGATGAACACATCGGCCGCAAGCACGGTGTCCCACTTGCGATCCGCCTGTGCGACGAACTCTCCGATATCAGCCTGGTGCAGATCTCGATAAACCCCCTTCCCACGTGCTTTCAACAGCATCTCCGTTGAGAGATCAACACCATCAATTGCACCTGATTGAGCCGCCAGACATTCGCCGACCAGACCTGTCCCGCAGCCGAGGTCCAGCACCTCGCCGAGCCGCTCCGGACAATGCACACCGAGCAGATGAGCAAGCCCCTCGGGAACACGGTAATCCAGTTGTTCAAGGAGGTGCTCATCGAATTGATCGGCGTATGCGTCGAAAACATTCCGTACATAGTCGCAATCAGCATGGTTTGGTGTTTCACCACGCGCAGCAGCAAGAAAATGTTGGCTCACCGGATCATCGGGTGCCAGCGCAAGTGCCCGCTGCAAACTGAGAAGTGCTTCTTCAGTGCGGCCCAGGCGTAACAGCAGACATCCCAGCCCCGAATGACTGACGGCATCTTCAGGATGCAGTCGAATCGCCTCGCGATAAGTCTGTTCAGCAAGGCCCAGCTGTCCTCGAGAAACCATTTGGGCCGCTTCTCTGCCCTTGGTCGTGCCGGCCCGGGCGACCGCCGCACGGGTTTCCATTGCTTGCGCATGGCGCCCCTGGGCTGCGACAGCCTGACCGAGATGATGCATCAACCGCGCATCACCAGGATGATGTTCAAGCCCTTTGCGCAGGCTGGACTCCGCCTCATCGAATCGTTCGGATTCCATCAGGGCGACGCCAAGCGCATTCCAGCTCGACAAAAGACCTGGTTCGATCTGACAGGCGCGCTGCGCCACCTTCACCGCTGCGTCGAGCTGACCGGCACCACGCAGAGCAATTGATTGATTGGCCAGCAAGCGGGCATGATCCGGGTGATGCCTGATAGCCTCTTCCAGCACCTGCAGCGCCTCGGCAAAGGCCTGGCGATGGAGCAGCAGGCCACTCAGGGTCAGATGGACCTGATCATCTTGTGGCTGAAGTTCTGCAAGTTGCCGACACATCTGCTCAGCCTGCACAGCGTTGCCACGCTGATAGGCCAGCAAAACATCATCCAGCCTCAACTGGCGTGATGGACCCCCGGTCATGTGTCATCCACCCTCAGCGTCGCTGGAAAATGGCATCGCTGCCGGAATAACGTGCCCGGTCACCCAAACGGGTGTGGATGCGCAGCAGCTGGTTGTACTTGGCTACCCGGTCCGAACGACACAGTGAGCCGGTCTTGATCTGACCGGCGTCGGTGGCCACCGCCAGGTCGGCGATGGTGACGTCCTCGGTCTCGCCGGAGCGATGCGAGATGATGGTGCCAAAGCCCGCCTCGCGCGCCATGTCGATGGCTTCCAGCGTTTCGGTCAGCGTACCGATCTGGTTTGGCTTGATCAGGATGGCATTACTTATGCCCTCGTCGATACCACGCTTTAGAATGGCGGTATTGGTCACGAACAGGTCGTCGCCTACCAGTTGCACCTGCTCACCGAGGCGCTCGGTCAGCAGTTTCCAGCCTTCCCAGTCTTCCTCGTCCATGCCGTCCTCGATGGAAATGATCGGGTAGCGGCCAACCAGTTCGGCGAGGTAGTCGGTAAATCCGGCCGAGTCGAATGCGCGGCCCTCGGCATCGAGCACGTACTGACCGTCGCGGCAGAATTCGCTGGAGGCCACGTCCAGAGCCAGCGCAATCTCGTCGCCAGCCGAGTAGCCCGCTTCCGCGATCGCCGTCATCAGGAGTTCGAGTGCGGCCTCGTTGGACGACAGGTCTGGGGCAAAGCCGCCCTCGTCACCCACGGCGGTGTTGAGGCCGCGCTGGCGCAGGATGGACTTGAGTGCATGAAAGACTTCCGTACCGGCCTGCAGCGCCGACGGAAAGTCGGGCAGACCCACCGGCATGATCATGAATTCCTGGATATCGACCCGGTTGTCGGCGTGCGCGCCACCGTTGAGGATGTTCATCATCGGCACCGGCAGGCCGGGGGTGTGGCCATTGGACTCGACCAGATGTTCCCAAAGCCACTTGCCCTGACCGTGGGCGGCGGCGTGGGCAGAGGCCAGCGACACACCCAGCAGCGCATTCGCGCCGAGCTTCGACTTGTTGTCGGTGCCGTCAAGCTCGATCAGCCTGCGGTCGATGGCCTGCTGATCGGTTACATCCATGCCCTTGAGCGCATCGGCTATCGGACCGTTGACGCTGGCCACGGCCTGGCTCACCCCCTTGCCGAGGTAACGGTCACCGCCGTCGCGCAACTCCACTGCCTCGTGCGCGCCGGTCGATGCCCCGGACGGCACTGCCGCCCGGCCCAGGCAACCGCCGTCGGTATGCACCTCGGCCTCCAGCGTGGGGTTGCCGCGTGAGTCGAGTATTTCCAGTGCCTGGATGTGGGTGATTTTCATGGGTTCCTCAGTGTGTCCTTGTTTGAGACAGGGTATAGGGAGAGAGGGAAGAAGGGAGAGGGAAGACACGCCCATCCCCCGCCGTCTGCCTTCTGTCTTCCCTCTTCCTTTTACTCCTCTATTCCTCTATCCGTTTCTTGACCGCCCGATCGATGGCGACCAGGGTCTCCAGCAGCCCCTCCATGTCCGACAGCCGCATCGAGTTCGGCCCGTCACACAGTGCCTTCTCCGGCTCCGGGTGGGTTTCGCAGAAGATGCCGGCCACGCCGACGCCGACGGCGGCTCGGGCCAGTACCGGGATGAACTCGCGTGCGCCTCCGGATGATTCGCCCTGCCCGCCCGGCAATTGCACGGAGTGAGTGGCATCGAACACCACCGGGCAGCCGGTCTCGCGCATGATCGCCAGCGAGCGCATGTCGGCGACCAGGTTGTTGTATCCGAACATGTAGCCGCGCTCGCAGACCATGAGCTGGTCGTTCCCGGTCTCGCGCGCCTTCTCGACCACCTTTTCCATCTCCCAAGGCGAGAGGAACTGGCCTTTCTTGATATTGACCGGCAGGCCCAGCCTGGCCACGTTCTGGATGAAGTTGGTCTGGCGGCAAAGGAAAGCCGGTGTCTGGATCACGTCGGCGACTGCGGCGACCTCGTCGAGCGGGGTGTCCTCGTGCACATCGGTAAGTACCGGCACACCAACCTGGCGTTTGACTGCATCCAGTATACGCAGCCCGCCTTCCAGGCCCGGCCCCCGGTAACTCTTCACCGAGGTGCGGTTGGCCTTGTCGAACGAACCCTTGAATACATAGGGAATGCCGAGACGGGCAGTGACTTCCTTAAGGTGCCCGGCAACATCCAGGCACATCTGTTCCGATTCCAGCGTATCCGGTCCGGCGATCAGGAACAGCGGCCGGTCCAGCCCGACTTCGAAATCGCAAAGCTTCATCGGCTCACCGCCCGGGCGCGGGCCTTGCCCGCTTCATGGTGTGCCAGCGCGGCACGAATGAACCCGGTAAACAGCGGGTGGCCTTCACGCGGTGTCGAGGTGAATTCGGGGTGGAACTGACAGGCCAGGAACCACGGGTGGTCGGGAAGCTCGACCATCTCGACCAGCATGCCGTCGACCGAAAACCCGGACAGCACCATGCCGTTTTCGATTACGGCATCGCGGTAGGCATTATTGAATTCGTAACGGTGGCGATGACGCTCGAGGATCTCGTCCTTGCCGTAAAGTTTGCGTGCCCGCGTGTTCGGCTCCAGCCGACAGCGCTGGGCGCCGAGGCGCATGGTCCCGCCCAGGTCGGCATTTTCGTCCCTGAGCTCGCGCTGCCCCTTCTCGTCCAACCACTCGGTAATCAGGCCGATGATCGGATGCGGCGAGTCGATATCAATTTCGGTAGAGCTTGCGCCTTCCAGACCGCACACGTTGCGGGCGAACTCGACCACGGCGGCCTGCAGGCCCAGACAGATGCCGAGGTAGGGAATGCCCCTTTCACGCGCAAAGCGGATGGACTCGATCTTGCCCTCGAAGCCGCGCTCGCCGAACCCGCCTGGCACCAGGATGGCATCGACATCTTCGAGTATGCCGGTGCCGCTGCTCTCGATTTCCTCCGACTCCACCGGCTTGATGCGCACCTTGACCCGATCGGCCAGTCCGCCGGAAATCAGCGCCTCGTTGAGCGACTTGTAGGCATCGGCGTGCTCGACGTACTTGCCGACCATGGCCACGGTGACCTCGTGCTCGGGCCGCGACAGCGACTCGACCACCCGCTCCCAGTCCGACAGGTCGGGCGCGGAGGTCTTCAGTGCAAGCCGGTCGAGCACGATGCGGTCCAGGCCCTGGCGGTGATAGAACAGCGGAATCTTGTAGATCGAGTCAACATCCACCGCGGAGATGACCGCTTCGGGCGCGACGTTGGTAAACAGCGCGATCTTCTTGCGTTCCTCGTCGGACAGCATGCGCTCGCAGCGGCACAGCAGCACGTCGGGCTGGATACCGATGGAACGAAGCTCCTTGACCGAGTGCTGGGTCGGCTTGGTCTTGATCTCGTTGGCCGCGC
>SL_3KL_010_SEDDRAFT_10006592_pt1 | contig 10376 bp, 11 predicted proteins | sample SodLakKL_010_SED_2_FD_10381 | JGI IMG/M metagenome (IMG submission 10381)
CCTCTTCACCTCTTCACCCCCCCCCGCGCGCGCTTCTATCCCCGCCAAAACCGTCAACACCGCCTCACCATACTTGTCCAGCTTGTGCCGCCCCACGCCGCTGATCTCGGCCAGTTGGTCCAGCGTTTCGGGCCAGGTGTCGATGATGGCCGCCAGGGTGGCGTCGTGAAAGATGACATAGGGCGGGACTTCTTCTTCACGGGCGGTCATGAGACGCCATTCTCGCAATGCCTGCCAGGCCGGTGATTCGGTATCGACCTCGACCGTGGGCCCGGTTTTGCGCCGGCGGGTGGCCGGGATGGTGTCGCGGCGCAGCACCAGTTGCTGTTCACCACGCAGCAGGGCGCGGCAGTCCGGGCCCAGTTGCAGGCCGCCGTGGCCGTCCGGGTGGGGTTGCAGGTAACCCAGGGCGAGCAATTGGCGCAGGACGGAGTGCCAGGTCTTCTTGTCCAGCTCGGACCCGATGCCGTAGGTACTCAGCTGATCGTGGCCGAACTGGTTGATCTTGTCGGTGGACTTGCCCAGCAGCACATCGATGAGGTGTGTGGCGCCGAAGCGCTGGCCGGTGCGGTACACGCACGACAAGGCCATGCGGGCCGCTTCGGTGGCATCCCAGGTCTCCGGCGGGTCCAGGCAGTTGTCGCAGTGGCCACAGTCGCCGGCGTGTTGTTCCTCGAAATAATTGAGCAGTACCGGGCGCCGGCAACCGGCCGCCTCGCAGTAGGCCAACAGGGCTTCCAGGCGTTCGCGTTCCAGTCGTTGCTGGCGGTCGTCGGCGCTGGACTGAGCCAGCAACTGGCGAATCTGCATGATGTCGGAGAGACCGTAGACCATCCAGGCATCGGCCGGCAGGCCATCGCGTCCGGCCCGACCGGTTTCCTGGTAGTAAGCCTCGATGCTCTTGGGCAGATCGAGGTGGGCCACGAAGCGCACATCGGGCTTGTCGATACCCATGCCGAAGGCCACGGTGGCGCAGATGATGATGCCGTCCTCGCTGATGAAGCGATCCTGGTGGTGCTGGCGTTGCTCGGCGTTGAGGCCGGCATGGTAGGGCAGGGCGGTCAATCCGTTGGCTTCCAGCCAGGCGGCCGTGTCCTCGGCGCGCTTGCGCGAGAAGCAATAGACAATGCCCGAGTGGCCACGGTGTTCGTTCTGGACAAAGGCCAGCAATTGCTGGCGGGGATTGTTCTTCAGCCCGACACGATAGCGAAGATTGGGGCGGTCGAAGCTGTCGATGAAGGTGCGCGCGCCATCGGCCAGCAAGCGCTTGCCGATCTCGATTCGGGTGCGCTCATCGGCGGTCGCGGTCAGGGCGATGCGCGGGACTTGGGGAAAACGCTCGGCCAGCACATCCAGCTTGAGGTACTCCGGCCTGAAATCGTGACCCCACTGGGACACGCAGTGCGCCTCGTCGATGGCGAACAGGCACAGGCTGATCGAGTCCAGCATGCGCAGGGTGGTTTCGCGCAACAGCGATTCCGGCGCGATGTAGATCAGGTCCAGCCGACCGGCGCCGAGATCCTCTTCGACCTGGCGACGGGTGGCCGGGTCCAGGCTGGAGTTGAGCACGGCAGCGCTTACGCCGTGGTGCTTGAGCGCCTCGACCTGGTCGCGCATCAGGGCAATCAGTGGCGAGACCACCACGGCGGTGCCGGTTCGGATCAGTGCGGGAATCTGGTAGCACAGGGATTTTCCGCCGCCGGTGGGCATCAGGACCAGCGCATTGTCGCCGGCGATCAGGGCCTCAATGATCTCCTGCTGGCGGCCACGAAAATGCTCATAGCCGAACACCCTGTGCAGAACCTGGTGCGGATCGGTGGAAGTCGAGGCGACAGCGGCCTGGTCCATGCTCAGCCCAATTGAAACGTGAAACCGGCCTCAAGGATAACGTTCGGCACGGGTCGCCACATCGGAAATCTTCCCGACAGCGAATGGGAATTCTCCCAAACGCCGGCTTTGCCTCACTCCAGCCCCAGATCCTCGGCGGCTCGTTCGACGCGCTTGAGGCGTTCCTCGATCTGCTGGTCGCCCACGGCCCGCCCACCGGCAAATTCCACCCAGCCCTCGCCGTGCTTGCGGCACAGGTCGGCCAGCAGCTTGACGTGATCGTCGCTGTCATTGAGGCAGGGAATGTATTCGAGCTTCTCGCCACCGGCGTGGAGGAATTCATCACGGTTTTCCATGGCGATTTCTTCCAGGGTTTCCAGGCAGTCGATGGAAAAGCCCGGACAGACAACCTGGACGCGCTTGACACCTTTGGCGGCCAGGTTCTCCAAGGTCTTGTCGGTGTAGGGCTTGAGCCATTCGGCCCGGCCCAGCCGGGACTGGAACGAGACCTGCCAGTCATTTGCGCTCAGGTCCAGGCGGTCGGCAATCCGGCGTGCGCTGACCTGACACTGGCAGTAATAGGGGTCGCCGGCCATCAGGTTGCGGCGTGGAATGCCGTGAAAGGAAAACAGCAACTTGTCGGGTTGACCATGCTGCTCCTGAAAGCGTCGAATCGAACCCGCCATGGCATCCAGCCAGGCCGGTTCATGGTGATAGTCATTGATGAAGCGGACTTCCGGCAGCCAGCGCAGGCGGCGCAAAGAGCGAGTCACGCTGTCAAACACCGCGGCGGTGGTTGTGGCCGAGTACTGTGGATACATCGGCAGCACCAGCAGACGCTGGATGTTGGCCTCGCGCAGCCGATCGATGGCCCGGTCAATCGAGGGTTGGCCGTAGGTCATCGCCAGCATTACGTCGACCCGCGGCAGGGTCTTGTCGAGGTGCGACTGGAGCTTGTGCGCAAGCTTGCGATTGTTGACCAGCAATGGTGAACCCTCGTCGGTCCAGACGCTGGCATAGGCTTTGGCCGAGCGCGGCGCCCGGAAGGGCAGGATGATGCCGTTGAGAATCAGCCACCAGATCGGGCGCGGCACCTCGACCACGCGAGGATCACCCAGAAATTCCTTCAGGTAGGGTCGCAGAGCCTTGGCGGTTGGCGCCTCTGGAGTGCCCAGGTTGACCATCAGAATGCCCGCTCGGGGCGGCTGACAGTGTCCAGCCACCTCGGTCGACTCGGCTCGACTGGAAATCAGTTTCTTTTCATCAAAAGACATGAACAGTGGACCTTTAAAGACCAGTAAGGGATTCTACCTTCGGCGGGTGAGGGATGGATCGACCGATTTTGCCGTCGCTGTCAGTTTTTCACGCTTTCTGATATGATTCGGCATGTCGGACTGATAAAAAAGAGAATCTGAATGCGCCTGATCACGCCACTCAAATGGTGTGTTTTGCTGACCGTGCTCTTCATGCACAGTGCGCAATTGTGGGCGCAACCTTTTGCTTACGGCGTCAATTCCCGCGGCGACAAAACCGACTCCATGGAAGTCAATGCCCTGTGGCGAATTGATCTGTCGACCGGCGATCACGAGTACATCGGCTGGACCAGCTTCCTGGATCTCGAGGCACTGGCTTTTGACGGCGAGGGTACCCTTTACGGCGCAGACGACGATACCAAGACTCTGGTCAGGGTCAGCCAGGTCACCGGGCTGGCCGTTCCGGTTGGTGGGCCGGCCAACCTCCATAACACGCAGCTCTCCCAGCAGCAGAGCATGGATTTCGGCATGACCTTTGATTGTCAGGGCAATGCCTATGTCGTCTCTGATATCGAGCAATCCCTGTTCGCTGCGAATATGGAAACCGGTCGCCTCACCCGGATCGGCGAGTCCGGCTCGCTGGGAGCACCCATCACCGATATCGCCACCATCGGTGATCAGGCCTTCGGCATCACTACCGGCGGTGGAACCAATGGCTCGACCTTCGAGAGCAGCCTGTATGCCGTTGATCTTGAAAACGCCACTGCCGAATTGATCGGGCCGCTGGGTCCGGGTGCCGGCCCTTATCACAATGCCGGTCTGGCCTTCGATGAGCATGGCGTGCTGTGGGCCATTACCGATCGGCGCGCCACCAGCAGCGGCACTTTTCCCAGCGAAATTCTGCGTATCGACCCGCATACCGGGCAGGCGGAGAAAGTGGCCGAGACCCTGGTTGGAGTCGAGTCGCTGGCCATTTTCCCCAATGCCAACTGTCAGTCGCTGAGCGGGGCGCCCTTGCCGGATCCCGAGGAAGACTCGACGGCCCATGCAGTCCCGATACTTTCCATGCCGGCCTTGCTGCTCCTTGCGGCACTGATGCTGGGACTTGCCGGATTCCGTTTCCGACAGTAATACATCTTCAGGCGACCAAGCGGTCCTCATCAGGTGAATCTCCATCGCTTTTCCAGGCAAAGACCTGGCAAAAGGCGACGTACTGGGCGCCGGCCATCAGCATTTGCATGAACATGGTGGCGATCAGCAGCAGCACCTGAGCGACGATGGCTCCAATCTGGCCGAGCGCCATGGTGACCGCGGTGACCAATAGAAGAATCAGAAACAGACCAGCGGCGACCGCGAAAAAAGCCAGCCCGAGTCCCAGGAATGCTGCCCAGTTGCCGATGACTGCCTTGATGCTGGTGATCAGGGCCGTCATGCTTGGCCAGCCTTCGAACATGACCAGCGGTATGGCAAAGTAAATGGCTGAGAGCACCAGGGCGAAGATCGCGCCGGCAAGCAATAGTCCGCCGCCGATCGAGGCGCCCTCGAGCAACTGAAGCAGGGCTTCCGGAGATTCAGCGGCGGCCTCAAGTTCTGCGGCCGACAGTTGTCCTCCGAGCCAGGCGAAGAAGACCCCGGCCGCCAGCATGGAACCTGCGATGCTCCAGGCCCCGATGACCAGCAGACCGGCACGTTTGCGAGGTTCCCTCCAGCCGGCGAACAGGGTTAACGGCGGGGGTGCCTGGCCATTGCGAACCAGGTCGAAGCCAACCAGGACGCCAGCGGTCAGCAAGGGAGTCAGCAGCACCAGAAAAAGCTGTCCGATCACCGGAACGATAACCGCGATCAGAGAAATCAGCAGCCACAGGGAGGCCAGGCCGGCCATGGGTCCCAGGCCGGAAAACAGCAATTCCGCTCCGGCAGGCAACCAGCGCAGCCCGGCGGCGAAACCCACCCGGCGAATGGAGGTGGGCTGGCTCATGATGAGGCCCCGGTCACGGCGGCCTGTTGGATGCGGCTGGCCGACCATTGTGCGGCCTTCCCGAGGGCATCAAGGGCCTGTTCCGGTTCGTCGACCAGCTGCCACATCTGAAGGTGAATTCTGCTCATGAAATGTTCATTGACGCTGTGACGAAGCACCTGCATCAAGCTGTCATAATACCCTGCGGTATTGACCAGAATGATCGGTCCCAGAAACTGGCCAAGGCGCTTGAGAGTCATGGCCTCGAAAAGCTCTTCGAATGTGCCGCAGCCGCCGGGCAGAGCGATGACGGCATCGCTTTGTTCAAGCATGAGGGCCTTGCGGGTGTGCATGTCCGGAACCACTTCCATGGAGGTCAGCTTCTGGTGGCCCTGTTCGATGCGAGTCAGAAATTCCGGGATGACGCCGTGGACTTCGCCGCCCTCGGTCAGTGCGGCATTGGCCATGGCGCCCATCAAACCGTGACCGCCGCCGCCATAGACGATCACCAGGCCGGCACGGGCCAGGGTCTGGCCAAGCCGGTGAGCGGCACTGATATAGTCACTGTGAAGTGCCTGGCTGGATGCGGCATAGACGGTGACGCGACGAATCGACATGAGGATGGAAATGTTGAAGACTGCCAAACATTGTAATCGCAGCGCCGACTTCAGGTGGCTTGCCGCGGCAGCCATCGTGACCCTGGCATTGATTGGGTGTGGCGATGGCAATTCACTGCCCGACGAGCTGGCGCCGGGCCAGGAACCCTACCTGCGCTGGTGTGCGTCCTGTCACGGCAATGCCGGAGAGGGCAAACCGCCGACGTTTCCGCCCCTGGCCGGGTCGGAGTGGCTGGATTTGCCGGATGAAGGCCTGGCCATGATCATTCTCTATGGTCTGCGCGGCGAAATCGAGGTGGCCGGTCGTACCTACCGTGGTTACATGCCTCCCATGCAGCATCTGTCCGACCAGGATATCGCCGAGGTGGTGGTTTTCATGGTGGATCAATGGGGGGATCGAGAATCCGACTTTGATGTGAACGAAGTGAGACAACTGCGCGAGGCCTTCCAGGGTCGGCGTCCCCCGCTGGATGGTTGGGATGGTGTGCAGGAAGCACTTGGAGAATTGCCGTGAATGTGCCTATGCAACAGCGTGGCAATCTCTCGGCGGCCTGGGTGATTCTGGGCGTGACCGTGATGGCTTACTTCGTGCAGATGGCCAACATCAACGAGGCATTGCGGTTGTTTGCTTTGTGGCCGCTGGCCACCGCCGCCGACCCGTCCTGGGCGCAGTACGAAGTGGCGTTCGGTCCGTGGCAATTGGTCAGTTACGGGTTTCTGCACGGGGGGTTGGCGCATTTGTTTTTCAACATGTTCGCCCTGTACATGTTCGGGGTGCCGATCGAGCGGGCCTGGGGCACCAGAAGGTTTTTGATCTTTTACTTTTTCTGTATGGTCGGCGCCGGGATAGTTCAGCTGACGGTAGCCGCGCTCACCGGCGAGGTCTACCCGACCATCGGCGCCTCCGGTGCGGTCTTCGGTCTGCTGCTGGCGTTCGGCATGATGTATCCCAACCACAGGATCATGCTGCTGATCCCGCCCGTTCCGATGAAAGCCAAGTGGTTTGTCATTGGCTACGGCATCCTGACCCTGATCTTCGGCATGACCGGCGCCATGCCCGGCATCGCGCACTTTGCCCACCTGGGTGGCATGCTGTTTGGCCTGATTCTCATTCTGTACTGGGGCCGTCAGGATTTCTACAGAAGGCATCGGGGTTGAGCCGGCCGCTGTTCGGATCCTGTATGGCAAGCCAGTTTGTTTCCCTTACTGACCGGAGTTTCCATTGATGCCTGTTCAGGTTTTCCACCGCGGGATCGTCGTCTGTCTGGTATTGATGCTCGGTCTGGCCCTGCCGGCCCAGGCCAGGGCCGATGCCGAACCGGGTGACTATTTCTTAAGTGTCTACGCCGGTCGCGCCGCCAAGGAGCGAATGCTCGACATCATCACCCGCTTCAATACCGGTTTCATCGATTCCTACCTGGTGGCGGTCGCCCCCGGTTATGTCATTGGCCAGGGCAGGAATATCCGCAGCGACGTGGAGTTGCAGGTCGTGCGGCACTGGGGTGAGCAGGATCACTGGGAGTTCAATGCCGCCTATATTGCTCGCTGGATGAATTTCCCCTGGGATCATCATCTCGATACCCGCATCGCCGTCGGTGCCGGCGTGTCATGGGCGACCGAGGTGCCCTTCATCGAACCCAGGGCCAAGGAATTGGGCGAGGAGGAAAGCGCGCGTTTTCTCGGCTACGTGGTCATCGAGGCCGAATTCAAGCCACCCCGGCCCAGCCAGTGGTCAGGTTTTGTTCGTTTGCATCATCGCTCCGATGCCTGGGGGATATTCCATGACAAGCGCGGCGGCTCCAATTTCATCACCCTGGGGACGCGCTATCACTTTTAGTGTTTCTGGCCCGTTCCCACGCCAGGATGGCGCGCTTGCGCTCAGGTCCTCCGGCGTACATCCCGAACCCGCCCGAGGCGCGCAGTACGCGGTGACAGGGAATCAATAACGCGACCGGATTGGCGCCGACTGCCGTGCCGGTGGCGCGCACTGCATCGGGATGACCGATGGCTGAGGCCACCTGGCCGTAGCTGGCCGCCTGTCCCGGAGGGATGGCCAGCAGGGCCGCCCAGACCCGGACCTGGAAATTCGTTCCGTGAGCATGCACGCGTAGTCCATGGGTCTGGCCGTCGGCCAGGGCGGCAATGACGCGCTCCATGGATGGAGCCGTCTCAGCCTGGCTTCTGAGCAAACGTGCCCGGGGCCACTGTTGGCGCAGGGTGGCCAGCACCGGCTCGGATGCATGATCCGCAACAAATCGCAGGGCGCTGATCCCTCGTTCGCTGGAAGCCAGCAGGCAGGGCCCGAACGGACTTTCGTGAATGCCCCAGTGAAGGATCAGACCATCACCATGGTGCTGGATCTGACCGGGGGTGACGGCTTCCAGACCAACGAACAGATCATGCAGCCGGCTTCCTCCTGACAACCCACATTGCCAGGCCGCATCCATGACTGGCCGGGACTCGGCCAGCATCCGGCGTGCATGGGCCGCGGTGACGTATTCCAAAAAGCGTTTCGGCGTGATGCCGGCCCAGCGCTGAAACAGGCGATGAAAGTGAGATGGGGAGACACCGACATGCGCGGCGACTTCGTCGATGCCGGGCTGATCTCGAAAATGTTCATCCAGGTACCGGATGGCCTTTTCGATACGTTGATAGTCGTTCATGTGGCTGGGTCCGGCACATTGGGCGGGAGTCAGCCTACGGGAACTCGATGCCGGGCGGCAACCCGAATTCTGCCTATTCCAGAAATAAATTGGCGGCGCCCTTGGGCGCCGCCTGCATCCCCGGGCTGCCAAGCCCCCTGAACATTCCGGTCAGTCACCCGATACGCGCCATTACTGTCCATTTCGGTTCAAAATCGGTATGCTGATTCAGGCGGGGAGTCGCCCAGGAGGATTCTGAAATGAGTGAAACCGGAGGAAAGCCCTTGCCTGCCCATATCAAAGCCAAGGTGGAAAGAGCGTTCGGGCAGGATTTTTCCAACGTGCGATGTCACATCAACTCGCATCTACCGAACGGGGTTGGCGCCAAGGCCTTCGCCCGTGGCGACCACATTTACTTTGGGCCGGGGCAATTTAATCCATCGTCTCCCGAGGGGCTGGAGCTGCTCGCGCATGAACTGGCCCATGTCGTCCAGCAGCGCACATTCCGTCACATCACCCCGACCATCCAAGGTCGACGCCAGGCCAAGCCGGCGGTCGACAAAATGGTCAAGGACTTCAAGCGCAAGTCGTAAAGGTCGATCAACTGCGACCGAATACCTCGCGCAGGAGTTCGGTGGTTCGGGCCACTGGATCGGAGCGGATGCGTCGTTCCTCTTCGGCGAGAATCAGGAACAGGCCGTCCAGGGCGCGGTCAGTGACATGGGCTTCCAGGTCGACCTCCAGCGGATCGACCATGGGCAGACGGTTCCAGCGCTCGGCGATTTCGCGGTAGGTGTCCAGTCCCTGGACCTGGTCAAGATGACGCCGCACGATGGGCTGGTAACGTTGGCGCAGGCGGATCTCGGACTGGTTGCGCAGGTAGCGGGTGGCGGCATCTTCGCCGCCCCGAAACACCGCCATGACATCGGCCGGTCGCATGCCGGTGATCGCGTCGCGAAACAGGATGACCGCTTCTTCGGCGGCCGCTTCGGCGGCCCGGTTCATGGCGATTTCGAGCTGGTCGACCTGGCGTCCCAGACCCACCTGGCGCAGGCGACTGGCGACCGAACGCATGGACTCGGGCAGACCGATGCGAATCATCTCGTTGGCCAGGTAGCCATCAACCCGTCCCACGCGGTTTGCGGTCCGCTCGCTGCCGACCTGCAGTGCCTCTCGCAAGCCGGCGGCAACGCGCGCTTCGTTATCGCTGGTTTCGCCGGTCCTGGCCAGGTCATCCAGAGCGGCGCAGCTGGCCAGCAAGGTCAAGCCGGCCAGGACGCATATCAATCGGATCAATCGAGTCATTTGTCAAACCTCCGCTTGTTGGCACTCGGGCCCATTTCGTCGCGCACCTTCATCAAACCAGTCATTCAAAATCAGCCAGTTCCACCTGGAGCCAGGCACGGGCGCGGCGCAGGTCACGAACCACCGTGCGGCTGGAAATGCCGAGCATTTCGCCAATCTCCTTCACGGTGTAGCCGGCGAACAGGTTGGCGGCCAGGCACTCGGCCATGCGTTGATCGCTTTCGGCCATGTCCTCGAGGGCTTTCTCGACCGCCATGATGCGATTCAGGTCGTCCGGTAGCAGGGCGTGTTCGTCCTCGCTCCAGGTGGCGCGGACCTGGTCGCCGCCGCGCTTGGCGGTCAACTGCTTGCGCGTATAGTCGAAAATGAGTTGACGCATCACGCAGGCGGTCAGGCGCTGAAGATGCAAGCGGTTATCGATCCGGCCACGGGCACTCTGGCGGAGCTTGATAAAGGCTTCATGGACCAGGGCGGTGGTCTGCAGGGTGTCACCCGCGCCCAGTCGCCGGCGCTGAGCGCGGCCGATCCGTTTCATGTCGTCGTAAATCAGCGGCATCAGCTGATCGAACAGTTCCGGCGAACTTCGGATCTCGTCGAGCAGTTCGGTGACTTCGGCCGGGTTGAGGGCCTGGTGAGTGTCTTTGGGCATGCCCGGAAAGCATAACCGGGTTTGCTATTAACCCGGCAGGTATGTAGATCACATTCAGGGCGTCAAGCAGGCCCCGAATCAAGGCGTCGCTCGCAGGCAATGGTGATTCCATTGGCAAGAGCGAGA
>SL_3KL_010_SEDDRAFT_10006593_pt1 | contig 10374 bp, 4 predicted proteins | sample SodLakKL_010_SED_2_FD_10381 | JGI IMG/M metagenome (IMG submission 10381)
AATTCGTGCATATCATCAAAGCGGTGACTATGACTTTCCATTCAAGGATCCGGATCCCGGCCAGGACGAAACCCTCAGAAGGGACAACAACCGGAAATCCTCCACCCATATTCTGGCGCACGGTTCGTACCGGCACAATGACTGGCGGTTTCGCTCCCTTGTCTGGCTGGACGACACATCCAATGATCTCCCAGGATCGGTATTCTTCCCGTTTCCTTCGCGGCAGGACGACCGATCCGCACGGGCCATGTTTCAGGCAGGTTTTGACGGGTGGGATCGCACATGGGTGACGGCAACAGCGGGATGGTATCATTACGAATTGGACTACAACGACCAGTTTACCGATCCGGCCACTACCAGTACAGCCCGGATGTTCCTGTTTCAGCCCGCGTTGCGCCACGTCTGGTCGGATGCGCATGAAAGTCACCTGGCAACCCAATGGGCCACCCAGGCCGTGACATCGGATGATTATCCGGGAAACGAGCAGCATCAAAACCTGTCGGCAAGGTGGAACCACTCGTGGGAACCGCTGCGCACGCTAACCCTTTATCCGTCCCTGGAATGGGAGTGGCATTCCCTCTTTGATTCCGCCCTGAACCCGGCCATGGGCTTCACCGTTTCCCCGGGATCGGATGTTGTGATGCTGCGGGGTATGGCTGGCCGGAACCGTAACAACCCCACTTTCAATGACCTGTACTGGAGTCCGGGAGGAAACCCGGATTTGCAGCCGGAGACGGTCTATTCCTACGAGGCAGGTGTTTCCCTCGCCATCGGGAAACGGTCGGACCGGGCATTCCATGTGGAGAACAATTCGGCAGCTTCACGTCCGGAACAGCACGTGTCGGCCGGCAGGAACGGTTCGGCTTCCGGTCAGGATCGATATGGCACATCACAACCAGGCGGGACCCTCGTGTCTGGTATCACCCTTTTCCGTCATGATTTTGATGACGGGATCCGGTGGATACCGGATGACAGTGGCATGTTTGCACCGCAAAATGTTGAAAGACTGCGGACACAGGGAGTTGAAGTATCTGTCATGTCAAACCAAACGCTGGGTCTTTTCCGGCTGGATGCGCATTACATCCTGACATACACGGATGCTTCCATTCGAAGGGAGCGCTTCTCCGGGGATGGAAGTGTGGGCAAACAGATGATCTATGTGCCGGAGTGGATGCACAAAGGAACCTTGCAGGTCGATTTCGATGCACTTCTCTGGGCTCGTATGTCCATCCAGCACGTTGGGCAGCGCTTCACCACCATGGACCACTCATCGCCCCTGGATCCACTTGGCAGATACACAAGACTGGACATTGACACAGGATGGGACCTGAACCTGGGACCTTCGGTAGTTCGTACCAGTCTTGGAGTCAGAAACCTGACCAGTAAGCATTACGAGATCCTCGCCGGCTATCCGGTTGCCCCCAGGCATTACCGGGTCTCCGTGGCATTGTCCCTTAGGTGACCTTATCCACAACATATCCACATACCCTGATTTAAGATGCACAATGGCGGGTATCTTTTTAACCCTTTGTTTTCTGTTGAAAAGATGTGGGAAAGTTGGTCTTTTTTGTTTGCTGCCTTGCATTATCTTTGCTATCTCCGAGACCAGATCACAATTTTATCCACATGCAAAAATGCCTGATTAAAGTGCATTTCCGCTGCAATTAGGGGTGCTTCTCGTAGCATCCCGTTTTTATGACAACCGATAATACCGAACCATTAATTTCGTAAGTGCACCATGAAGATCACGCCACATTTTACCGGGGAGAATCCCGACAGTCCTTATGATGGGATTCGCTTTGAGTCCAGAAAATCAGAAATACGAAACCCCGACGGCTCCCTGGTCTTTCTTCTGGAAAATGTGAAGGTGCCTTCAACCTGGTCTCAGGTGGCGACCGATATCATCGCACAAAAATACTTCCGCAAGGCAGGGGTGCCGGCGCAGCTGAAAAAAGTGAAGGAAAAAGGCGTACCGGAGTGGCTTCAGCGTTCGGAGGCCGATACCGCAGCACTCCAGAAAATGGACCAGCAGGAACGTTACGGGCCCGAAACGGACAGCAGACAGGTTTTCGACCGCATGGCGGGTGCCTGGACTTACTGGGGGTGGAAGCATGATTATTTCGATTCTGAAAAAGACGCCCGGACATTCTTTGGTGAGATGTGCCGCATGCTCGCATTGCAAATGGCAGCACCCAACAGTCCACAGTGGTTCAACACCGGACTCTACTGGGCTTACGGAATCAACGGGCCGGCCCAGGGACATTACTACGTCGACCCGGCAACAGGAAAAGTCCACAAGTCAAAAGATGCCTACAGCCATCCGCAACCTCATGCCTGCTTTATCCAGAGCGTAAACGACGATCTGGTCAATGAAGGTGGCATCATGGACCTCTGGATACGTGAAGCGCGCCTTTTCAAATACGGCTCGGGCACAGGAACAAATTTTTCGGGTATACGCGGCGACAATGAGGGGCTCAGTGGTGGCGGTAAATCTTCCGGCCTCATGAGTTTTCTGAAAATCGGGGACCGTGCGGCGGGGGCCATCAAATCCGGAGGCACCACGCGCCGGGCTGCGAAAATGGTCACGCTGGACCTCGACCATCCCGATATCGAGGAGTACATCAACTGGAAAGTCAAAGAGGAACAGAAAGTCGCTGCCATCGTGGCAGGATCCAGGATCTGCGAAAAGCATCTGCGAACCATCATCGGGCTTTGCCATGAACCGGTCGAGATCGAAGGGCGCCAGTACAATGGAAAAATCAGCAGGGATCCTAAAAAACACAAAAAACTCCGTACAGCCATAAAGGAAGCGCGCCGGGATCAGGTCCCTGCAAATTACATTGAGCGTGTCATACAGCTGGCCGCTCAGGGTTTCAGTGATATCGCATTTGATACCTACAACACCGACTGGAATTCTGAGGCCTACAGCACGGTGAGCGGACAGAATTCCAACAACTCCATCCGCATCCCGAATGCGTTCATGCAGTCCCTTGAAAGCGACGGTGACTGGAAACTCTACGGTCGCATTGAACTGCGCGAGGCAGAGAAGGAGGGACGCGAGCCCGAACCGCTCAGGGTGCTGCGGTCCCGTGAGCTCTGGGATCAAATTGCTTACGCTGCCTGGGCTTGCGCCGATCCGGGCACCCAGTATCACGACACCATCAACGAATGGCATACCTGTCCGGAAGACGGACCTATCAAGGCCAGTAACCCCTGTTCCGAGTACATGTTCCTGGATGATACGGCATGCAACCTGGCATCACTTAACCTGATGAAGTTCTATGATGAGGGGCAGCAGCGGTTCCAGGTGGAGGATTACCGTTATGCTACCCGACTCTGGACCATTGTCCTGGAGATATCGGTGCTCATGGCCCAGTTTCCGTCCAAACGGATTGCCGAGCTCTCCTACAAATTCCGCACACTCGGCCTCGGCTATGCGAACATCGGATCCCTGCTGATGGTCAATGGCATTCCCTATGACAGCAGGGAAGCCATGGCCATATGCGGAGCCCTCACATCCATCATGCACATGACATCCTATGCCACAAGTGCTGAAATGGCATCCGAGCTGGGTCCTTTCCCGGGCTACGATAAAAACCGCGGGCACATGCTTCGCGTTGTCCGCAACCACAGGCGGGCTGCTCACAATATGGACGATTCCGAATACGAAGGCCTGACCATCAAACCCGTTGGAATCGACGGACGTTTTTGTCCGGAATACCTGCTTCGTGCCGCTCAGGAGGATTCCGACCGTGCGCTGGCGCTGGGTGAGAAACACGGCTTCCGAAACGCACAGGTTACCGTAATCGCTCCTACCGGGACGATAGGTCTGGTCATGGACTGTGATACCACCGGTATAGAGCCGGATTTCGCACTGGTCAAATTCAAAAAACTTGCCGGCGGCGGCTATTTCAAAATCATCAACCAGTGCGTTCCCCAGGCACTCAGGAAGCTTGGGTACAACAAAGAGGAAATACAGGACATTGTCCTGCACGCGAAAGGCAGTGGCACACTGGATGGTTGTCCGTCCATTACTCACAAGCAGCTGACGGATGCCGGCTTCACCGATGAAAAGATCAGGGCGGTGGAAAAGGCGCTTCCNGGCAGCTTCGACATCAAATTTGCCTTTAATCACTGGACACTCGGGGAGGAATTCTGCAAGGAAGTACTTGGCATAGCGGATGAACAGCTTTCAGATCCTGCATTTGACATGCTCCGGTTCCTCGGGTTCACACGCAAGCAGATCGAACAGGCAAACGATTATGTGTGTGGCACCATGACCGTCGAAGGCGCACCCCATTTGAAAGAGGAGCACCTGCCGGTGTTCGACTGTGCCAACAAATGCGGTCGGACCGGTACCCGTTTCATTACTGCGGAAGGTCACATCAACATGATGGCAGCGGCCCAACCCTTTATTTCCGGTGCCATTTCAAAAACCATCAATCTCCCGAATGATGCAACGGTAGAGGATATCCAGAGGGCTTACCAGCTCTCTTGGGAAAAGATGCTTAAAGCAAATGCGCTGTATCGTGACGGCTCCAAACTCAGTCAGCCACTGAACTCCATGGCAGATATCATGGATGAATTGGAGGAAGAGAGTGTCGATGAGGTGGCGCATCCTGAAACCCAGATGGTTCAGGATGAAGTTGTCAAGACGGCCGAAAGGATTATCCATAAATATGTTACCGGCCGAAAACGGCTGCCGCATCGCAGGGGTGGATACACGCAGAAGTGCAAGATAGGGGGGCAATCCGTCTATCTTCGCACCGGTGAATACCAAAACGGACAGATTGGTGAGATATTCATAGACATGCACCGTGAAGGTGCGGCATTCCGCAGTCTGACGAACTGTTTTGCCATAGCCATTTCACTCGGCCTGCAACATGGTGTACCGCTCGAGGAGTACGTGGATGCTTTCGTATTCACAAAATTCGAACCAAGTGGAACTGTCATCGGCAATCCGCACATAAAGATGACCACTTCCGTCATTGACTACATTTTCCGTGAACTGGCTGTAACATATCTTGGCAGGGAAGACCTTGCACACGTCGGTCCGGAGGACATTTACAAGCGTACCCTGCGACCCGAAAATCTTGAGAATCCGGATGACAAGGGATCTGGTGCTGCCATACCGGTTGTCAATACGACGGCTCAAAGTGTCGAAGGTACAGGTACTGGTGATGGCAATCCGGCAGCCGGTTCCGCCCAGAATGTCACATCGTCTGATCAACCGAAAGTAACAGGAAGCATTTCAGCTGACGGGGCTGGAAAAGCAAGGAAAGTCGTAGGGCCGCATCGATCCGAACAGATGACCAGAGCCCGGGAAATGGGGTTCACCGGGGATATTTGTCCGGATTGTGGTAGCATGACGATGGTGCGTAACGGCACATGCCTGAAATGCACGACTTGCGGTTCAACCACCGGTTGTTCCTGAAAGGAAAACCGTTTTTTAAAAGAAAGCCGTATCCGCCCGAAAGCAGATACGGCTTCTTTAAAATATTTTCTGGAGTGAAAACGGTGTGTCAATAAGCAGTCTTTCTGCGGAAAGGCACGACCCGACGTATGAAAGTCCGGATCAGCTCATGCATGTGGTGATACCATCCACCGTGATACTTGTCAAATGAATGAAACTGCTCATATAGCCTGGTCCGGTTGGTGCATACACGATTCATAACGTACCTCCGTGAGATTTAGATGATTGGGGTTGTAATGTTAGCCGATTGAAATCCGTAATAATAGTTTCTTAGCTCTAGCTAAATATACATAACTTTCTATTATTGTACAACAAATAGGAGGAAAATCTGATTGTTTTTCAATGCTTGTATTTCGAAAAGTGACTGAGTAAGTTGCGCTACTCCATTCCTGATTATTAAACCTCACTTTACGCTGATGAAAACATTTCAAATTGAGTTTCAGCCGCTGAACCTTCCCTTGAAAAGAAGATTTACGATATCCAGGGGGTCAAGGGATGAAGTGAACAATGTACTGGTCAAGGTACACTGTGACGGGATTACCGGAATAGGTGAAGCGGCGCCAAACCACCGATACAATGAGACCCAGGAGTCTGCCATGAAGTACCTTGGGGATTTCGGTGCATATGAGACTGAGCAGCCGTTCGATATCTCCCTGCTGGTTGAAGAGATGGGAAAGCGTGGAGAAGGGGAATATGCCGCGAAAGCAGGGCTGGAAATGGCCCTGTTCGATTGGATCGGAAAGAAACTTGACATTCCGCTCTATAAACTTTTACAGGCGCCGGGAAACACCGGTCCCCGGACCACCTATACTTTTGGCATAGATAAACCGGAAGTGATGAAGGAAAAGGTGGAAGAAGCCGGCCCGTACCCCTTGCTGAAAATAAAATTGGGTACGGATTACGACAAGGATATCATAGAAACCATCCGTGAATTGACCGATAAGCCCATACTTGTTGATGCCAATGAGGGGTGGAAGACCGTGGATCAGGCGCTGGACATGATCCGGTTTCTTGACAAAAAGAATGTTTTTGTCATAGAGCAGCCAATGCCGGCGGAATGTGTGAAGGAGATGCAGGAGGTGCGGCTCAAGTCTACAATACCCCTGATGGCCGATGAAAGCATTACCGGCAAAGAGTCTTTGGAGGAGTTGTCCAGTCAGTTCCATGGAATCAATATCAAGCTGATGAAAACGGGAGCCATCAGTACATCTTTGAAGATTGTGCATCAGGCTCGTAAAATCGGCATGCAGGTCATGGTGGGCTGTATGATCGAATCTTCCATCGCAGACACAGCGTCGGCATTGGTGGCATTGTGGGCGGATTACGCAGATTTGGATGGTCATCTGCTGCTGGCAGAAAATCCGATGCAGGGCCTGGTGGTCCTGCCGCAAGGGCATATTCAAATGAGGGATTTGCCCGGGTTGGGTTTGAAGTAAAAAAATCATTTTTTTTTGTAACAATCCGGTTGGGACTGACTCCTATAAGCAAGCAAGTGATATAGATGCTTTTAACAAAAGAGTTTAGAAACCAATGGATATGTATTCTCCAACTACAATAGCTTCAAGGGTCGAGTTTTTTCCAAGGAGCACTCAGCTCTCGATTCCGTCCTCTCTGTTAGGACAGAACATCAGGAGAGAAGAGTACAGAGTGAATTCAGGAAAGAGCAGCTCTAATCTGAGATTTGTAAATCTTGTAAATGGCAATGGTTCGGTCAGCGAGCCTGAAACGAACGGAAGTGCATTTAGATCCGTCAAAAAAACTGAAACCAAATACAAGGTCCTCCATATCGAAGATGACGAGCAGGTTCGCTTTCTTGTCCAGGCATTTCTGAAGCACTATGTCGATATCCAACCGGTAGCCAATGGTATTGAAGCTTTGAACTGCACATCTAACACGGTTTATGATCTGATCATAACGGATATCAATTTGGGGAACGGTCTCAATGGGATCGAAACGGCACGTATCATTCGCGATATGAAAAACTACGCTGATGTACCAATAATCGCTGCAACCGCAAATGCTGACTCTGAAGTACGTAACGAGTGCATAGATGCGGGCATGGATGCATTTTTATTAAAGCCATTCATGAAGCTTGACTTGATAAACACTATTGATCAGGTCATGTGTAACAGGTAGGATAAACGGGGTTAACGCAATGGAGAACAAGCGTGAATAAAGAAGAAAACAATAATATCCAACAACAGCTGGATGCTTACCGGGCCGGTGAGCTATCCGATCAGGAAATTGACTTGCTATGGGAGAAGATGATTGAGACTCCCGAGCATCTTGATTACCTGGTCAATTCTGTAAATCTCGAGGCAATTGCAAGCCAGCAGAAGAAGGATTCCATTTCATCGAAGAGAAAAGACGCAAAATCCAATGTCTTTGTCCTTTATGGATTGCAGGGCACCTGGGGTAGAGTTGCCGCCATGTTCATAGTTACGGTTGGGTTACTTTCGACCATCTACTTATTTGGATCGGAGTACCTTCTGGATCGGGATCCTGTGTCTGAGATAGAGCTTGACACGTACCGTTCAACCACCCTTCCGGCAGCAGTTTTTGATTACCAGGTGCAACGGGCAATCAACATGGCATCACTCGAGAAGTACGATGAAGCCATTGAAATGCTGAAGGAAATTGAACTTGTGCATCTCACTGATGATCAAAGAGTTTCCCTGATGCTGAACAAAGGTTCCATTTTGTACAATCGTGGTGACTACCATGCCGCCAGGGATCTGTTCCATGAAATACTCGACAATTACGATGACCTGCACATGCTGACAGAAGAACGGGTCCAGTGGTTCCTTGGCAATGTGTATCTGCAACTCGGTCAGGAAGAGATTGCCAGAGTGCACATTCAAAGAACGTATGATCTCAATGGTGCATACAGGAGATTGGCGGAAAGATATCTGGAAGTCGACTGATCGGGATTGAATGCCAGCTGATTCTTGCAGGCCTGTCTACGAATATTCAGTGAATTGTTTAGCTTGAGAAAGCTCGACACAGAATAACTTTGTTTCACAATCTATCGATGCAGCCTGGACTTAATCTTTCCCGGAAGCCGGAACCAGGCTACGATCAGTGAGATGCTTGCTATAAAGAGGAAGACCAGGGCTGCAACCCAGTGAGTTCTGTTCGGGACGATGGGATCGACATTACCATAAATAACGAATGAACCCCAGTTTGTAGGGTTGCTGTTGTACTTGTTGATGTAATCAATTTTGGCTTTACGCATTGCCTCGTTTTTGGCATATCCCTGGTTCAGATAGTCATAAAATGCGACGGAAAGATGATAGGCCGACCTGTCACGAACAGACCAGAGGTTCATTACAAGGGTGGGCACGCCTGCATAGTTGAACGCTCTGCTGAATCCGACTATACCACTTCCCTGAATATAGTTGCCAGAACCTGATTCGCATGAATTCATCATAACCATTTCACTGGTCAGGTCCAGTTGAAACAGCTCATATGCATATACAAACCCATCGGTTGATGCATCTCCGCTATTGTTCTCAAGTTCCTGGTTAAGATATATAACGGAATACAGGGGATCGTTTTCAAAAACCTCACTGTGAGAAGCAAAATGGAGGATCCTGCTGTTTCCAGTTTTATTGCGAAACCGTCTTTCTGTGGCTGTTTCCGAATCGAGATAAATATTATTGTCAAAATTGTCCAGAATCGCAGCAATTTCCTGCACTTCTTTTTCAGCCAACGGGAGGGCGGGTAAATAACGGCCGGGCAGCAATTGGCTCTCGGGGTTATTGAAGTGTGTGATGCCAAATCCGACAAAATCGAGATCATATTTGCGTTGAGGTCTATGTGTCAGACTGGCTTTAAGATCCTTAAGAGAGTTGGAGTATGAAATGGATGCGTGTTCGATCAGATAGGTTGTTTCTCCATAGCTGTAGTCAGAGGATACGTTGCCCACCGGAAGGATCTCGAAAGGAATGTGATACAAAAACCCGTCAGGTATGACATAGTAGTTGGTATAGCGGTCAGAGATGTCTAAATCATCGAATAATTTACCCTTTAACCAGGCCAGTTCCGTCAGCCGTACCCTATCAGACGACAAACTTTTTACAATTTCTTCGATTCTTTGAAATTCATTATTAGATAATGATATCTTATTTATGTTAAATGATCCTGAACTTATAGAAGAGAGATATAAATCATTATTAAAAATACTAAAGTAAAGTATCAAATCAGACCTGCCTAATTGTCTGCGAAGATTACTTAAGTTTACAGGTTCTAAGTCGATATTGTGCAGAACTTTTCTTCTTAAAGTATTTTGCTCTGATATGGCTTCCAAAAGCAAGTTGTTCAACTGAACTCTTTGGTCTGTATTAGCCATCCTAAGTTGAGACCTTAATCTTTCAATTCGATTTCTAAGTGCGAAATCTAGTACTAGCTCATTTTCACTGAGTATGCTTGATTTTAACGCAGGATTATTGTAAAAGCTAACAGAGCTCAAGTTTTTTATTTCATCCATCCAATAAACTGTTTCATGTAATAGATTGTTTTGAACTAAATGATTTATGAATAACTCAAAAAGTGATAAAAATTCTTTCTCAAGGTATATATGTCCAGATTGAATATCAGAACTATGAACTGCTCTATTTAGAATATCTTCAGCATAGTTTCTGAGTATTAAGAAAGCATCATCTGTTTTACCAAGAAGAAAAAGATTCTTTGACATAATGGTTTCTCTATCAACCTGATTTCTAAAACTCATTATTTTTCTATCAATTTCGATAAAATTTGAGAGGTAATAATTAGCTAAAGATAAATTTCCTTTTTCTAAATGGATGTTAGCTAATTGCATATTACTATAAACAAACACCCAATCGTCATTCTTACTTTCTGCTAATTCTGAAGCTTGCTTGTAGATATTGTAGGATTTT
>SL_3KL_010_SEDDRAFT_10006594_pt1 | contig 10372 bp, 12 predicted proteins | sample SodLakKL_010_SED_2_FD_10381 | JGI IMG/M metagenome (IMG submission 10381)
CCCGCCGCGGCTCGTGAAGGCGATGTGACGTCGTCGTCATCGGAGCTTCACGAGCCTGTTGGTATCGTGGGCGCGTGCTTCGCTGGACGCTCGCTGGGCTCGTGCTGGTAGTGCTGACGCTAGTGGCGTTGACGGCGCTGCCGGACCAGCGTGGTGAGGCGCCCGATGCCGGCATCCGCCTGTACGAGGCGCAGCTCACGCTCTACCCCGAGGCCGATCCCGACGCCGTCTGGACCTTCGTCGTGCCCGAGGCGCTGTATGACCCGCGCGCCGAGACGACCACCTTGTTCGACCTGCGCGACGGGGCGCGCAGCGAAGGGGGAGAGATCGACTTCACGTTGCAGGGCGCCGAGCTGATCATCGATCGCAACGACGATCTCCGTGGCGACCACCTCCTGGCCGTGCTGCAGGCCGACGGATTGGAGTTGGAGATGGAGGCCCGCGAGGGGCGCCAGGTCGTGATCGACCAGCGCGCCGGGCGCTTCGAGGTGCCGCGCGCCACGATCACGGGCGACGGGCTGGACGGGATCTACGAGGACATGCGCATCGCCTTCGACTTCACCGAGTTCGAGGCCGGCGGCCCCGGCACGGTCGGCTACGCCACCTTCGAGGCGGAGCGCGGCCGCGCCGACTGACCGGCCCCCGAGAGGACCCACCGTGAGCACGCTCGACACGCAGTTCGCTCCACGACGCCGCGCGCTCCTCGCCCGCGACCCCGTCCTGCCGACGTCAAGGCGTGCGCGGCGAGCGCCGGCCGGGCTCGCCCTCGCCGCGCTCGCACTCGCCGCGCTGGCGCTGTCGGCCGTGCCCGGCCTTGCGCTCGCGCAGGAGGCGGCAGCGGCCGACGAGGCGGGGTCCGACGAGGTCCTCGAGCGCCGGATCATCACCATCGACTCGTCGGGCGGTACCCAGAGCGGGAACCTGCGCTTCGGTCCCATCCGCTACGAACACCCTGACCCAGACGGCATCGTCGCCAACGTCTCGACGCTCACCATCCGTTCGCCGCTGGCGGAGCTGCGCGGTCCCGAGGACACCCTGCTGTCGCAGGCTCGAGGGCAACGCGAAGCCGATTTCGACGGCGGCGTGACGGTGAGCCGGGGCCGCTTGGTCGCGACCGGCGAGCGCCTTGCCTACAGCGAGGCTACCGGGCTGGGCGTGTTGCTGGGCGGCGCAACCGTCGTGATCGCGCCGGCGGAGGAGGGCGAGGACGAAGTGGTGATCACGGCCCAGCAGGTCACCTTCGACGTCGATACCGACATCAGCATCAGCGAAGGTCGCGTGCTGCTGGTGAACGCCAACCAGACCGCCGCCTCGGAGCGGCTGCTGTTCGAGGAGGCCCGTGACTTAGGCCAGCTCACCTCCGAGGATGGCCGCGCCGTCGTGACGCGCGCCGGCGACGATGGCGAGGTCATGACCATCGAAGCGGACGAGATCCGCGTGCTCACCGACCTGAAGGCGCTCTACGCCATCGGCGCGGTGGAGGTCATCGACGGCCCCATCACGAGCCGCGGCGAGGTCGTGTTCTACGACGACGACGACGAGGTCGCGGAGGTGATCGGTTCGCCGGCCGTGTCGGTCGACGAGGCCGCCGGCGTGCGGCTCGAGACCGACCGCATCCGCCAGGACGTCCGCTTCCGCTTCATCGAGGCGATCGACGCGACCGTGCCGACCAGTTACTCGGCCGAGCAGTTCGCGCTCACGGGGGAGTGAGCCCGCGGGTGCGACGCCGAGCGGCGTCCACCGGCTACCGAGCGGCCTCCGGCCTCGCGCTGCTGCTGCTGACGGCGCTGGTCGCGTCGGGTGGGCTGCCCACCCCGGCGAGCGCGCAGTCGGGCACCGCCACGCGGGTGACGGTCGAGCGCGGCGAGCGCACCATCACGGTGGTTCAGCGGGCCCTGGCGAGCGACGGCGCCCGCACCATCCTGAACAACCCGAACTGCGAGCCCGAGGTGCGCACGAACTTGTTCGTCGGACCCCCGCCCGGCTTCGTGGAAACCACCATCGAAGCGAGTCGCCTCACCTCGTCGATCGCCATCGTGCGCGTGCCGGACGGTGACGAGGACGAGACCATCGAACTGCTGCCCGGGCGGGCCAGCATCGATCGCCCGGGGTGCTTGGAGGCGATCGACGACGAGGATGCCGAGCCGGTGGTGCTCGAGCAGGGCCGGACGCTGGTCACGGGCTCACGTTTCTGGCTCGAGCAGGACACCGACATAGCGCGGATGGACGGGCCGGTCGCGCTCACGCGCCGCAGCGAGGACGGCGCCGTGACGCTCGAGGCGAGCGCCGATGCGTTGCTGCTCGACGTGAGCACCGAGGTCGCGACGCTCGCGGGCGGCGTCGTGGTGACGAGCGACGAGCGGGTGAGCCGCGCCGACCGCCTGGAGCTCGATGAAGCCGCCGGCGTTGCGTTGCTGACCGGCGACCCGGCGGTCAGCGTGCGAGGCGAGGAGGAGCTGCGCGGCCGCGAGCTGCGCTACGACCTCGAGACCGACGACGTGGTCGCCGTCGGAGCGGTTGGGGCACGTTTCGAGATCGACCTCGACTGAGCCGTCGACCGGGTCGGTGCCACGTGGCGGCTTCGATGCGGTTTGGCGTGAGCGGTCGCGCGCTCATGTCGCCACCGCGGCACACGACACGCCTACGGCACACGACACCGCGGCACACGCCACGTTCCTGCGGCACGCGACACCGCCGCGGCACATGGCGCCGGGCCGTTCAGGCGTCGCTGCACCAACGCCGGCGCCGTGCGCCGCAGCACCCCCGCACCCGGTACGGGTGCATGGAGCCGCTCGAAGCTGGCCCCCGCCATCGCGCCCGGATCCCAGCCGCTGGGGAACGTCACCTGGAGCCACGCGACGCGCCCCGTACCGGCCTCGTCAGCGCCTCCGGCCTGCGCAGCGCCCGGTGCCCGTCGGCTTCCAGCCACTCGCGGGCCGAGTAGCACCACGTCTTCCTGCAACGCAAGCGCCAGCGCCTCGAGCCGCCGTAGCGCCGGTGGCCGGGCTCCGAGCAGGGTGTGGGCGCGACGCCGCAAGGCCGGTTCGGCGGCGTCCTCGCCGGCCGCATGGAGCCGCTCGAGCGCCGCCGCTTCATCGACCGCGCGAACGTCGCCCGGGTGTCGCTCGAGCGCGTCGAATCGCGCCGCCAGCAGCGCCTTCCAGCGAGCGTCGGCGCGGAAGACGGTCGCCGGGCCTGGATCCAAGGAGGGCGGGACCGCTCGGGCGTCGCCGAGGCGGTGGAGGTCGGCGCGCACGCGGTACGGCGCCGTGACGGGGAAGGGGACGGCTGCGGGGGCGCTCAACGCTCCCGCTTGGGCATGTGCACCACCAGCACGCCGGCGCGTAGGTGGGCGCTCACGTGTTCGCGGTCGACCGGTTCGGGCAGGTGGATCGTGCGCTGGAAGGGCCCGTTGGGCCGTTCGCTGAAGATGCTCGTCACGCCGTCCTCGAGCGTTTCGCGCAAGCCGGCGACCAGCAACTCCTGCCCCTGCAAGGCCAGCTCGAGGTCGGCCTGGTCGACGCCCGGCACCTCCATGCGCAGCTGCAGGGCGTCGCCGAAGTCAAGCAGGTCTGCCTTCGGCGTGAGCGCGTCGACGGAGGCCTGGCGCGTGGCCAACGACTCGATCCGGTCGCGGATGGTGATCAGTTCCTCGAGGTCGGCAGCGGTGCCGAAGCGCTCGATGTCCATGCCTGCGAGTGTAGCATCGCCAGCGCTGGGTCACGTTACGCTGCATGCGTGCAGGACGCGCTCGCGCGAGTACCGGTGCTAGCCGCGCCGACCGCCGCCGGCAAGACGGCGGCGGTGCTTCGCTGGGCCGCGCGTTGGCCGCTCGAGGTGGTGTCGGCCGACGCCATGCAGGTCTACCGGGGCTTGGTCATCGGCACCGCCAGCCCGACCGCCGAGGAGCGTGCGGTCGTGCCGCACCACCTGGTGGCGACCGTCGCTCCGGAGGCGCCGTACAGCGTGGCAGACTACGTGCCGGCCGCCGAGGCGGCCATCGCCGACGTCCTCGCCCGCGACCGGGTGCCGCTCGTGGTGGGCGGCACCGGCTTCTACCTCCAGGCGCTTATCGACGGGTTGCCGACGGCCCCGCGAGCCGACCGGGCGCTGCAGGCCCGCATCGCGGCCGAGCTCGAGCGCGAAGGCGTGGAGCCGCTGCTGCGGGAGCTCGCGGCGGCCTCGCCGGCGGACGCGGCGCGCACGCAACGCAACCCGCGCCGGGTCGTTCGCGCCGTCGAGATCCTCCGGCGCGCCGGTCGGCCGCCCTCGGCCTTCCCGCCGCGCGCGCCGCGCTTCGCGTACGAGGTGGCGGTGGTGCTGCCACCGGCCGAGACGCTCGCGGCGCGCATCCGCTTCCGCACCCGCGCCATGGTGGCTGGGGGATGGCTGGACGAGGTCCGTGCGCTCGCCCCGGGCATGGGAGCGTGGGCCACCGCGCGTCAGGCGATCGGGTACGAGCCGCTGCGACGCGTTCTGGCAGGCGAGCTGCAGCTCGAGGACGCGCTGGCCGGCATCGAACAGGCGACGCTCCGCTACGCCAAGCGCCAGCGAACCTGGTTCCGCCACAGGCCGGTGGGTGCGCGCCGCTGGTACGGCACGATCGAGGAGCACGAGGCGGATCTGACCGCCTGGCTGGCGTCGGTGCTGCGCGGGGGCTGATCTGCTGCGCGGGCGCTGAGTCCTCGACACCGGGGTTGAGCCCTCGAGAACCGCGTCTGGAGCGGTGCGTCCGCGGCGGTCGCCTCCGTCAGGCGGCGTCGTGGCGCGTGCCGGCGTCTCCGTCGTCGCTGCCGCTGCGCTTGCGGCCGCCGAAGAAACCCTTGATGCGCTCGACCAGCGTCTCGCGGGCCTCGATCGCCTCGCCCGTCTCCGCGGCGTACTCCTCGAGCAGCGTGCGCGCCCGCTTGCCGAGGCGCTTGGGCGTCTCGACCACCACCGTCACGATGTGGTCACCGGTGCCCACCTGCCGCAACCTGGGCATGCCCTTGCCGCGCAACCGCACCTCGCTGCCGCTCTGCGTCCCGGGCACGATCTCGATCACCTCGGGCCCGTCGAGCGTCGGCACCTCGAAGCAACTGCCGAGCGCGGCTTGCGCGAAGCCGATGCGCAGTTCGCTGCGGATGTCGTCGCCGTCACGCTGCAGGTGCTCGTCGGGCAGCATCTCCACGTAGACGTAGAGGTCGCCGGTGGCGCCGCCGTCCACGCCGACGTTGCCTGCACGCGGGATGCGAAGGCGGTACCCGCCGTCGATGCCCTTGGGCAGGGGCACGTCGACCGTGTCCGTGGTCGGGCGCCGGCCCGCCCCTCGGCAGACGCTGCACGGCGTGACGATGACCTCGCCGACGCCGCGGCAACTGGGGCAGGTCTGGGTGGTGAGCACCGTGCCGAAGAACGACTGCGCCTGCGCGCGCACCTGACCTACACCGCCGCAGGTGTCGCAGCGTCGCTTGCCCTCGCCACCGGGCTCGCTGCGCTCCCCATGACAGTGGTCGCAGGCGGCGAAGCGGTCGACCTCGACCTGCACCGTCTCGCCCTCGCGCGCTTGCTCCAAGGTGATCTCCGCGGTCACCTCGAGGTCCTCGCCGGCCATGCCCCGCTGCCGCGGACCGTGCCGGCCGGCCATGCCGCCGCCGAACACGGAGGCGAACACGTCGAAGATGTCGCCGGTGAACACCGCTTGCGCGTCGGCATCGCCGTAGCGGTCGTAGCGCGCGCGCTTCTCCTGGTCGGAGAGCACGGCGTAGGCCTCGTTGATCGCCTTGAAGCGCTCCTCGGCCTCGCCGTCGCCGTTGTTGCGGTCCGGGTGGTAGCGCAGCGCCAGTTTGCGGTACGCGCTCTTGATGGTCTTTGCGTCCGCGTCGCGGGGTACGCCGAGGGTGTCGTAGTGGTCTGGCACGGCCGACAGTATACGGGCCATGGGCGCCAGGACCGTGATGTGCGCTCAACGGACCTGCGTGCGCGGCGCGCAATCGGGTGATCGAACGCCGAGCACGCGGTTAGTGCCATGCCCTGCGGTCAGCGGCCGGGCCCTGCGGTCAGGCCCTGCGATCAGCGGCGCCGCAGCCCCTCGAGCCGCTTCGCGGCCTCGCCGGGGTCGATCTCACCGCGCTCGAGTTGCGAGAGCACCTCGTCGCGCAGGTCGCTTGGGTCCTCGGCGCTCTCGTAGCCGAGCGCCCGCAGCAGGTGCTCGAAGCGGAGCCGCACGGTGGGGTAGCTCACCCCCATCGCGCGCTCGACCTCCTTGAGGTTGCCGCGCACCTTGACGAACAGGCGCAGGAACTCGACGTGTTCGGCGGGCAGGAGGGCGAACTCGTTCGGTCGGAAGCGGCCCTCGATCGCTACGCCGCTCCCGGGCGCATGCAGGCGGGTGACCTCGAGCGGCTCGCCGGTCACGGGACAGTTCGTGGGCATGGGCAGGTGTGCCATGGTGGTGTCTCCCAAAAAGCCAGTGGGTCGGACTCAGACTTGCGTGATCTCGATGCGGACGCGCTCGGCGCGGTCGACGACGTCGATCTGCACGAACGGTTCGCCTGACGGCAAGCGCAGCATGCCCTCGCCGTGACCGTCGAGCAGCGCCTCGAGCGCGGACCAGGGTGGGCCGACGGGGGGTTCGATGACGAAGCGGGCCTTGCGGCCGGGCCTGGCGAGTTCGTCGCGCCACGCCCGCGGCATCCACTGCCAGACGTACGCGAGCCAGGGAAGCGCGAGCAGTCCGAAGCGCAGCGTCTCCTCGAAGGGCCACAGCGGCGATCCCCAGCGCAGGCGCAAGTGGCCTACTTCGAGCCGCAGCAGCACGAAGCGCGGTCGAAGGTCGTCCCAGGCAGCGACCCAGAAGTCGGGATCGCCCCAGCGGGGAAGACGCATCACACGACCTCGATCAGGATCTTCGCCTTCTTGGCGCCGTGAGCCTCGTCATCGACGTCGATGTCGACCAAGGGTCCTTCGGGCACCTCGTCGCCCAGGCCCTGGATCAACTCGGCCAGGTCGATGCCTTGGGCCTCCAGTTCACGCCTGGCCTCGGGCGGGAGGAATCGGCTCGCGAAACGCGCCAGCCCGAGCGGGATGTTGACCCGGATCTTGGCCCGCTCCTTGCCACCGTCCTCGCCGTCCAGGGCGTCGATGGAGACACGGAAGACGCGCGCGGTGCCGCGCGGCTTCGGCGTGGGCGGTGCCGTGCCGGGCTGCGCCTCTCCGCCGAGTGCTGCCAGCAGCTTGGCCGCGTCGTCTGCAGAGATGGCGCCGCTGGCCAGCATGTCCAGGATCCGCTTGCGGCTGTCACCCTCGGCCATGTCACACCACCGCTTCCAGCGTCAGGCTGCCGGCGGCCAGCTTCAGCTCGAGCTCCGCCTGGCCAGCGCCGAGCGTCCCCTGGTACCGGTGACCGATCCCCTGGCTGTGGCGCTCGCCACCCAGGCAGGCGCCCTCGACGCGCAGGTCGCCGACCTTGACGCTGGCATTGACCCGAACGTCCGAGCCGGGCAACAGCGTCACGTCGAGATCGCCGGCCTTGGAGATCAGGCGCTGCCGACCCCAGCCGGGGCGGATGCGCGCGCTGAAGTCGCCGGCCTTCTTGTCGACGTCGACGTACTCGGCGCCGTCGATCACGAGGTCGCCGGCCAGCATCCGACCGCGGACGAAGCGCACGCCCTGGAGCTTGACGTCGCCGGCCTTGACGTCGAGTTCGACGCCGAGCTCGTCGGGGACCTCGACCTCGATGCGCTCGGGACTGTAGCTGCCCATGAACCACGAGCTGCCGTCGAGGCGGTAGCGGAGCCGCCAACCGTCACCCTCGGGCTGCAACGTGGCGCCGTCGACGGCCGTGCGCAACCGCGGTTCGGTCGATCCCGCCACCGGCGTCACGTGCAGATCGGCGACGAGCATCTCGATGACGAGCCAGCGCCGCACCGCGGCCTCGCTCGGCAGCGGCCCGATCGGGTCCGTGGGCGCCGCCGAGGGTTCCTGCGGCGATGCCTCGGGCGCCGTCGCCGCCTCAGGCGCCACCTCGTCCGGCGCCAACGCCGCCGCTTCCTCCGGCGCGGCTTCGACGCCGGACGCCGGGCTCGCTGGCTCCGCGGTCTCGGCGCCGCCGCGCAACACGTTGATCAGCCGCTCGGCTTCCTCGGCGGTGAGCCGGCCGTCGTCTCGGAGCGCCTCGATACGCTCCACGTCACGTGCGATGGGATCGTTGCGGTCGACGTCGCTGGCCATGAGGGTCTCCTTCGGGTACGCGCGCTGTGGCTCAGACGTTGCCCGAGCGCGTGCGGGCGGTGCGCGAAGCGTGTGTGACGGGGACGTTGCGGGTGGCGCGGGCGTCGAGCCCGTCCGCGATGCGGCGCAAGTGCCTGGCTGCAGCGCGGGCGAGCCCGGCGGCGGCGATGCGACCTCCGTTGGGGCGTGCGGCACTGGCCTCGCGCCGAGCGCGTTCGAGCGCGGCGGCGTCGCGGAGCGCCTGCGCGCGCAGGTGGCCGGTCTCCCATGGCTGACGGTACGGCATGACGCCCTCCTTGCAACACATGGTAGTCTNGGCTTTCTATCTTGTCAAGTCCCTCTTTCTATTCTTCTCCGGGCCGCTCCTCCTGCGGCGCCTCGTTCAGGCGCCCCCGCAGGAGGACGTACGCCCCGTCCCGGAAGCCGCGCACCTCGTAGCCACGCGCGAGGTAGGCCGGCAGCACCTCCTTGAAGCACTCGCGCCAGGCCAAGGCCGACTGCGGGGCCTCACGCCGCAAGGCCGAGACGTTCGCGGGCGCCGCCACCAGCACGACCTCGGCCTCGAGATCGAAGCGCGGCGCCGTCGGCCCCCCGCCGTGCGCCACCTCCAGCGCCCAGGCCGCGTCGGCAGCGAAGGCCCCAACGGTCGTCGCGAAGCGCGCAGGGTCCTCGTCGCGCTCGTCACCGAACGCGGCGGCGGGGTCGCGAGCCGCGCGGGCGCGCACGTGCGGATGATCGAGATGCCACAGCGCCACGAAGCGGTCGGTTGGCAGCGTCCCCGACAACTGCCCACCCAACACGCCGTAGAAGTCGACCTGATACTCGTGCACCACCGCGCCGAGGTACTCGAGGTTGAGCCTGGCGTTGCCGGTCTGGAGCGGGTCGAAGGTCCACGACACCCAGCGCAGCCCACGGTCCTGGCACCAACGCCGTTGGAACCACTTNANGCGCCGGCCCGCNCCCATGCCNCGCGCCTCNGGCGCCACGGCCATCATGTGCGANTGCATNCCCGCNCCCTGCAGGTCGGGCTCGTGCGGGAGCGCCGGGAAGCCGTACAGGAAGCCGATCTGCTCGCGGCCTNCGAACGCGCCGGCCACCAANGCGCCGGCGTGCAGCGCCGCGCGCATCTGCGCGGCGGGCACCACTTCGCGGTCGGCGTACCCCCAGACCGCGAGNTGCAGCTGCTCGCACGTGCGCAACGCATCCATGGTGACGAGTGGGTGGACGTGGACCGTCTCGCGCGTCATCACCGGCCAGTCTAGCCAGAGGAGGCCAGGAGGCGGCGCGAACGGGACCGGAAGCGACGGCGGGCCAGTCAGCGCACGAGCGGGAGCCGATCCGCCCGAGCGGCGTACGCGACCCGCCGCCCCTCACGACCCATCGTCGTCGAGAACCTGGACACGTTCTGGCCAGTTTTTCGGTAGCGTCGTAGCATGCCCGACCGGACCGCACGTCTGCTGGCCTTGATCGACCTGCTCCAGTCCCACGGGCACGCGACGACGGCCGCGCTCGCCGATCACCTCGGTGTCAGCGAGCGGACCGTCCGCCGCGACCTGGTGCGCCTCCACGATCTGGATCTGCCGGTGGACGTGCGGCCTGGCCGCCACGGCGGCGTGCGCATGCAGCCCGGAGCGCTGCTGGCGCCGTTACGCTTCACCGATGCCGAACTCGTAGCGTTGCGACTTGGCGCCCGGACGCTGGTGGCGGCGCCCGACCCCGCCCTGGCGCGCGCCGCCACCAGCGCGCTCGGACGGCTCGAGAGCGTCATGACCCCGCGGGCCCGGGTCCGCGCCCAAGCCCTCGCCGCGGCCCTGGCCGAGGCGCCGCCGGACCTCCTGTCGGTGCCACCCGCATCCGCGCTGGAGGCTGGACCCGTCGACAGCGACCTGGTCTTGCAGCTGGCGGAGGCGATCCGCACGCGCGAGCGCGTGACGCTGCGCTACGCATCGCCGGGGAGCGGCGAGACGACGCGCGCGGTCGACCCGTACGGCCTCGTGCGACTCCAGCGCTGGTACCTGGCCGCCCACTGCCACCTGCGGGGCGAGCTGCGCACGTTCCGGCTGGACCGGATCCGGCAGCTCACCCGCCGCGCCGAGACGTTCACCCCGCCCGACGGCTTCGACGCCTTCGCGGCGGTCACGGCCTCGCTGGCGCTGGCGCC
>SL_3KL_010_SEDDRAFT_10006595_pt1 | contig 10370 bp, 10 predicted proteins | sample SodLakKL_010_SED_2_FD_10381 | JGI IMG/M metagenome (IMG submission 10381)
TGTTTTTCGTACTAAACAAAGCCAAATTGCATTCCTTGTCCTGGTTTGGTCTGCAATAGGATTTATTACCGGCATGATCATTGGTCGGGTTCTGTGGATGTTACAACTTATTTAAATCATTGGAAATGCCTTTCTCCCCACAAAAAGTGCTGGTTAAATGCCAGCACTTTTTCTCGTTGAACATCCCTTAATTAATTTTGGAAAGAATCATCTCCGCGTCTGCTTCGGAATGAATAGATGGAATATCAGAATAAAGAGTCCAGTGTTCTTGGAGCTCTATGTGACCTGATGGTGGGATGCTTTCAAATGCACCAAGGCTTTCGAGTTCCAACATCTCATCATTTGTAAACACTTCAAAATTTACACCCATATCTGGATAGATACCCTCAAATTGGGTGGGGACTTGTTTCACAAATAGACAGCCATGATTAGCATAAGCACCCCAACCATTTGGTGTAAATAAGCCTAACTTTTGAGGTTTACTAATTGAAGGATCTTGTTGCAATAAGATATATTTTTCACCGAAGGTCCAGCGTGGATCGCTGAGATTTGTATATGGCCATAAAGTCAACGAGCTGGTCGGAAGAAGAAATTCCGGATGAGAACCCCTTGGTGGCAGAGGAAGAATAGCTGTACCACCTGGTGACATTACGGTTAAGCACCAGGGAGCTGTTTCGATTGACCAAAGGTTGTGGTTAATCAGTCGATGTTTGAGGAAAACTTCTGGTTTGTCGGGTGAAAGGATGATTTCAATTTGTTTTTGGATTCCGGTGGTGCTTTCTGGTTTTTGGGTGGCAACAAGCCCGTTATCAATTTCTTGGATTAAGACTGGTTCACGATCTGGATAATATGTACGGGATTCTGATTCAGGGGCATGCCATAATCGATGCCCACCGAAAATTAGCCATTCATCACCAGCTTTCTTGCCTAGTTGATCTGAATATTCTTTAAGGAGGTTAACTTGGTTTATAAAACCAAATCGCATGATCCTGGGGCCAACATCACCAGTAACAACCAGGTCAATCTGGTTGTTGGCTAACCTGTAGCAATTATCCCATCCACCATAGTGTACTTGTTCAAACATTACACCTCTCTTTAATAATTCGATGATTTTTGTTGATTATGGATAATTATAATTTGGTTTCACTGGGAAAAACGCTGATTTTTTATAAAAAAATAAATGAAGTCATCGCCATTTAATCATAATTCTGGATGAGATTACTGATATCAATCTATGCTTTAAGAGCGAAAAGCCCGCTGCAACGGGCTTTCCCTGGATTCCCTACAATTACTAGTGGTTGTAGGAGAAAATGTGAATTATTCACTTCCAATTAAAATTTTACAGCAACTATAATTCTCTGTCAAGAAATTTTAAGGTTAATTAATATTTACAATAGTTTCGTATAGCATAATATTATTTGCAGTTGAATAAGCGCTAACATTTTAATCTTCATGAATTTAGAATAAATCCTATATAAGCATATATTGCTTAATTAGCTATTCCATAATAGAATAGGTGTATGTCAAAGCCAATTCCAGATGAAGTGATTTTAGGTCTACTCAAGGCACAACCTGCACATGGGTACGAACTTTTAGAGAGCTTCAAGTCGCGATCACAGCTTGGGTATAGCTGGAGAATGAGCACCAGCCAGATTTACGCCGTCCTCAAACGGTTAGAGCGTGAAGGTGCGATAATGGGTCGTGAAGTAAATGTGCAAAATGCACCATCTCGAATTGAGTATAAAATCACTGAACAAGGTAAGCAGCAGCTGGAATCTTGGTTGTTTGACACACAACCTTCAGCCAGCATACATCGTATCCGAGTTTTATTTTTAAGTCGTATTTTCATCGCCAATCTGCATAATATACCAACCAAAAGGATTGTTGAGGCACAAATTCGTTCATGCCAATCGCAGCGTGATCGATTTACTCATCAAAAGCAATCCTATCATTCAGAAATTGAGTTGTTAACATTAGATTTCATTGTCACACAACTCGATGCAGCAATTATTTGGCTAAAGAACAATGAATTTCAGTTGTCAAAGATAACCTAACAATAATGATAATAATTATGCAACCAACTATTTCACCCATTTTACTCGTATCGAAAGGTAACAAAATGAAAATAAAAAAAATCTATATTTTTATTGCCCTGATAATTGTAAGCCTTCTCCTTTTTGGCTGCACAGCTAATGAACAAGAGGTTTTTCCCATAGAAGAGGATGTGTCTGAGCCAGAGGTAATCACACCAGATGAATTACCTGAGCCTGAAGAAGCTGCTTTTGAAGAAGAAGAAGAAACACCAACAGTGTCTCGCTTGACGATATCTGCTGAAGAAGAATTAGTTTCACCTGTTCGTGCGCTTTATGAAGCTTATTTTGATGGTGAGACACCAGTATTTGTCGATGTTGACCCTGATATTATTGCAACAGCATCAACGCCATATACTGGTGGCAGACCCATCATTGAAGCCACTTTTTTACCGGGATCAGTATTAGTACCTGTACGTGAATCTGATGATGTTAGCAACTTTATTGATTTTTCACTATCGCCAGAAGGGCAAGAAATCCTGATCGGCGCAGGTGAGCTGCCCGCAACCATTACAATTACAGACCAGGCTGGTAACGAGATTGAATTTCCGCAGCCTGTCCAGCGGGTTATATCTGCTTTCGGACCTGCTACATCCATTGTTTACAGCATTAATGCTCAAAACCGGCTGGTAGCAGCCAGCTTTACCGGTGCTGGTGATCCCCAAGGCGCTGCGGTGATGGAGCGAATCGATCCACGTTTTCCAAACTTAGTGGCTGATGACTTCTTTTCACGACAAAACTTTAACATTGAAGAAGCTGCTTTACTGGATCCAGATTTGATCATTGGCAGTGCACGCTCAGCCTGGCTGGATGTAGTTGATCAACTGGGTATTAATGTGTTTTTGATGGATGCAGAAACCCCTCAAGAAATACAAGAGCTGTACTGCTGATTGGCCAAATATTTGGTCCGCATGCATATGCACAAGCACAAGCTTGGGTAGATTACTTTGACTTCATCATTAGTGAAACATCAGGGGCACTTATTGATCTCTCTCCAGATGACAGAATTAGTGTTTTATTCACTGGAACTGAACCTCTAAGGGTTGCGAGCGGTGATATGTACCAAACAGATATTATTGAAGCCGCAGGTGGCATCTCTGTGAGTGCTGATTTGATTGGTTTCTGGAATGATGTAAACCTTGAACAGATTGCAATATGGGATCCAGACGTCATCATTGTTCCACCCTATGGGGGTGCTAGCGTAGAAGCAATTACAGAGAGTTCAGAGTGGCAAATATTATCAGCTGTTCAAGAAGGACGTGTCTATCGAATGCCAAGGTTAGTCGCCCCCTGGGATACACCTGGACCAGATTCAGTTATGGGAATAGTCTGGCTGGCTGAGAAACTCAATCCAGATATCGTCTCGTTTAGTTGTGGAACAGAAGCTGTATATTTCTATAACACTTTTCTGAATTATGCCATCACCGGTGAAGAAGTTGCGACTATCTGCGTTGTTGACTAATAGAAAAAAGAGATTATCTAAGGATGTAGTGGTTGTTCTGATCATAGTTCTTCCGATAATTCTCTTTTTACTATCGCTACCGCTGGGCCGATATCAGATCACAACGATTGATGTGGTGCGGATTATTTTATCACCCGTTTTTCCGGATATTGCAGATGGCATCCCATTAATTGCCCAACAACTGGTACTACAGGTGCGTGTACCACGCATTCTTGCCGCATTATTAATCGGCGCCAGTTATGGTGCTACTGGAACAGCATTTCAAGCAATTTTCAAGAACCCTCTGGTGGATTCGAACATCTTGGGCGTGACTTCAGGCGCTGGTTTTGGTGCGGCAATCGCCATACTCTTAATGGCTGGCACCTGGCAAGTTCAAATTTCAGCGTTTGTATTTGGCTTGTTAGCTGTTTCCCTGTCATTTTTTGGCAGTCGATTATATAAGGCCACACCTCTCCTGGTACTGACATTGATGGGGATCTTAGTAGGATCTTTGTTTAATTCTCTGACATCATTGCTAAAGTATGTCGCTGATCCCCTTGATGCTTTACCTGCTATTACCTTTTGGCTTTTAGGGAGTTTGACCAATGTCACCTGGAACCGAATGTTGGCATTGATCATAATCACCCTGGTTGGTTTGGTGCTTTTGTGGTTGGTGCGTTGGCGGTTAAACATTCTATCTCTTGGAGACCAGGAGGCAAAATCATTAGGTGTGGATCCGGTCCAGGTGAAAATAATGATTATTTTTATTGCAACATTGATGACAGCGGTAGTTGTATCTATCAGCGGTGTGATTGGTTGGGTAGGTTTGGTCATCCCCCACGCCGGGCGCATGATCGTGGGACCAGATCATAAACGTTTGATGCCTGTATCGATAGGTCTGGGGGGTGCATTCATGATACTGATTGATAATGTTTCAAGGACATTACTCCCTGGGGAAATTCCCTTAGGTGTCCTAACCGGTTTGATTGGGGTTCCAATGTTAATCATACTGCTGCGAAGAAGTAAAACTGGGTGGTGAAGATGGTAAAACTGGAAGCCAAGAATTTAAGTTTTTCTTATGTACCTGAAACCACGGTACTGCATGATATTTCTTTAAAGCTGCATGAAGGCGAAATGATGTACATCCTTGGTCGCAATGGCGGGGGAAAAACAACGCTTTTACATTGCTTGGCTGGTCTTATAAAACCAGCTTCAGGTCAGGTTTTACTGGCAGAGAAAACACTAGAAGATTACTCTGCTACAGAGTTGGCCCAATCAGTTGGATTAATCCCGCAATTACATTCTCCTGCTTTTGCTTATACTGTGGAGGAAATGGTCATGATGGGTCGAGCTCCTTATCTAAGCTGGCTAGGTTCTCCAAATCGTAAGGATCATGCAATTGTTGAAGACGCCTTAGAGCAAGTAGGTTTATACGAGTTACGCAATCGACCCTATACTGAGGTTAGCGGAGGTGAACGGCAGTTGGTCTTAATCGCGCGTGGGCTAGCTCAAAAATGCCAAATCCTGCTGATGGATGAGCCAACTGCTCATCTGGATCTTAGCAATCAACACCGTGTTTTAGAAATAATCAACCAGTTAAGCCGCCAGGGATTATCCTTTATCATCTCGTCCCATGCCCCTAATGATGCCCTAGCCTATGCAGATAATGTGCTGCTGCTTAATGGGGGATGGGTGACAGAATATGGGCCCCCAAGAAAAACCCTGACTGAACCAATGCTATCATCGGTATACGGGATCAAGACAGAAATTATTTTTGATTGGGAGGATGGAAAATCCATTCCACGTGCGGTTGTCCCTAAGCGTCCTTTGTTGATGACACCTGATTCTCTCCAGGTACCAGGTAGTCCTTTGAGCAAATTGTTTGAACAGAGCCGGAATGCACCTCAGTTAATTCTAGTCACGGGGTTAAGTGGTGCTGGAAAGACAACCTGGTGTTCGCGTTTGGCTGATCTAGCAGCACAACAGGGTTTGCAGGTTAGCGGCATTCTTTCCCCCGGTATTTTTAAAGGTGATCAAAAAATTGGTATTGGTGTCAAGGACCTTTACACAGGTGAAGAAAAACAGCTGGCTAAGCTACGCGGCTCAGAAGAAGCGGAACTTGCTACGCCTCGTTGGACCTTTGATCCTGACGTTTTAGAATGGGCAAACAGACAGATTGGATTCAGTCCCACCACTGATCTGCTGATTATTGATGAGTTAGGTCCGCTTGAATTTCTAAGAAATGAGGGTTTAACATCTGGACTTGAGCGGATCGATGGTGGGAACTATAAGGTTGCTTGCGTTGTTATTCGTTCATCTCTGCTTCCGAAAGCACTGCAGCGATGGCCATCAGCACTGGTAGTTTCCGGCTCCATTGAGCGATCAGGGTCTTAATTCCTCAAACAGATAGTCAGGAGATGGTCAATAATCATGTGGCAATCTTCAACAATTTCCATGCTATCGGAGGGTACGACTAAGCAATAATCAACGATTTTTTGGAGTTGACCGCCATCAAAACCGGTTAATCCAACTGTAATACCGTTTAGCTGTTTTGCGACTTCAACAGCACGCAGAATATTGGATGAGTTGCCACTACCACTGATCGCGATAAGAACATCTGATGGTTTCATGAAATTGATCAGGGGTTCAGCAAATATTCTGTCATATCCTTCGTCATTTGCATAAGCAGTGACTGTAGGGATGTTATCGCCTAACCCTATCACATTGAGCCTTTTTGAGCCTGGTTTCCGCGTGTTTTTGCCAAAATCACACACCATGTGGGCAGCAGTTGCCCAGCTTCCGCCATTACCACAGATGAAGATGGATGCACCATTTTCTTGTGCTTGCTCTAGAATAGTGATAATTTCTTCTATTTTGTCAATTGGGAATATTTCAAGAACCTTTGCTAAATCAGCAAGATAAGTATTAATAATAGTTGAATGATTGTTCATAATTAATTTCCTTTGCATTGGTTTTGATATGCTTGATGCTGCTGGAGAATTTCATCAGGTGTTGCAACCCCGGTTGTACCAATTTTTTGAACAATGATGGACCCAACCAGATTTCCAATGTAAGCTGCCTGTTTGGGGGTAGCACCCGAACATAATGCTAATCCGATACCAGCGAGAACTGAATCCCCTGCCCCGACAATATCAATGGGGCCATCTTGAACAAACCCAGGATAATAGAAGGTTTCATTTTGGTCTATACCTCTTATTCCATCCTCACCGAGGGTTATAAACCCGGGTTTATGATTTAGATCCCATAAGGTTTTTAGGCAGTTCGATGCAATATTGATTTTGTTATCGATGTCATTGTGGTTTGGTTTGTCAATATTTTTATCCAGTGTCCTTATTGCTTCAGAGAGGTTCGTTTTTATGCTAACGTTTCTGTAAGCAGTAACATGATGCCTGGAATCCACTAAAACAACTTTTTCAGGAAATTGTTGAGTCAATTGATTAAGTGCTGTACGGAGTAATGGAGACATGACACCACATCCATCGTTTTGTAATTGTTCCAATACCAGGATGCCATCATGGCTATTGAAAGCTTGTTTGAGGTGATCAACCAAAAGATCATTTAGACCCGGTGGGTTAGGGGTTCGGTTGACGATGTCGATCCGGTTCAATTCGTTGAAAACACCATCTACCTCTTTCATAATGGGTTTCGTATAGGTTGGTGTATAGCGTTCTTTGCTTTCTAATAGGAATGTTGTATCCACACCTTCATTTGAAAGAGCATTTATTAAGTTGTAGCCATAACCATCTTGCCCAATATAGCCAATTGCTGAAGCTTTTGCACCTAACGCAACTATATTATTGGTTACAACGCCAGCCGCGCCTGGCTGTCCGTAAATTTCCGTTGCCTGGAAGGCTTCTTTATTTGTCTCAAGAGAAAATTCTGAAAGGGTGCGATCTAAATGAATATAAAGGTCCAGAAAAAAATCGCCCAGCACAGCCACTTGCTTATTGGCAAAATTAGAGAGAATCTCTTCAAGCAATTTAGTTTCCAAGAATGAACACCTTTCTATTTGGTTTTGTTGATGATCAAGCGGTACAAATTGGGTATTGTTGCTCGATGATTGCCACGAATATAGAAGCTTTCACCTCCATCAGCTACAGTTCGTACTAGGATGGTCTTATAAGGCCGAAAATAGTAGATCGGTTCGGTTTTGGTTGCCTCTGTGTTAGGATCAGAACCCAGATCTATTATGTCAAAAACTGCCGAGGTGAAGTGTTTGATCTCCTGGTTTTTCTGTTTGGCCACATTCCGTGCCATTGAAAGTGCTTTGAGAAAAACCTCTGGTCCCATGACAGCTGTTCCAACGTTTAAGATAACGCCACCTTCGAGGTTTTGAACATAATGTGCAAGGGTGAGGAAGTCCCGATAACTGGAAGCACCTATAGCAGCACCATCACAATTTGGATGTTCATGGACGATATCCTGCCCAATTCCAACATGGACGGTTATGGGAATTTTCAATCGATAGCCTGCTGCAAACAAGCTTGTTTCATGGAAAGGGAAGACATCTTCATTTTCAACAATCATCTTTCCAAGCGATTCGCCCAATCCATAATCATGGGCTTTCGCATAGATTGCTGCATCATTTACACGACCTGTTTCTTTCCAAAGCCCAAATTGGCCTTCCTTAATGTAGCGCGAGACGCTTTCAGTTGTTTCGCCAATCATGGCTAACTCCATGTCGTGGATTGGAGCAGCCCCATTGGTTCCAATAAGGGAGATATAGCCCTTTTGCATCAGATCGATCAAAAATCGATTGACACCGCTGCGGACAACATGAGCACCCATCAACACCATGATGGTTGCATTATTAGCTTTTGCTGTGATAATGCGATCGGCTAATGTATTGAGAAATTCATTATCGTACTCAGGAATTGGATCATCGAGATTCAGGAAAATATCCTTGGTAAGATCATTTTCTCGTTGCGAGAGGGGGTTTAACTTCAATAATTTACGATCAAAAATGGGGTACGGCATATGTTCATTTCTCCGGCATTAAGTATTGCCATAATTCTGGGAAGGGAATGAAATCAGGCATAATAACGTCTGCGCCAGAGGCAATCAAACGATCTCGCTTCCAGGCATCGATTCCTTTACGATTGGCTTCATCTGTTGCCAAACCAACTGCAATACCATCAACAGATTTGGTGTCCTCAATTTCAACAAAACCGTCTCCAAAGGAGACAAGTTCAGGACCCTTAAGTTGATTTTCTGTGATGATATTTTGGATTACCATCCGTTTTGAAAAGGTTCTGTAGTCATCCTGGGCACCATAAATCCCTTGAAAATATGGTGTGATTCCTAACAGAGATGCTTCATCAAGTACGTATTTCTCGTCTGTGCCTGAAGCCAAAAAACAGGTCACACCAGCCTGGGTGATTTGGTCTAGGGCTCTTATTGAGCCAGGAACAGCCATTTCATCTGGCTTAATCCTTCCATTGCGCAATCCTTGCAACCGTTTGCTAATACGATCCGCTAGAAGGTCATGATACTGTGCTTTATATTCAAGTGGTTCTTTAGGATTGCCTCCTCGTTTCTCAACTTCTTCTGCTAACCGAATCATCTGGTAGATGGTCTGTTTTCCGGTTGTGTTTGAAACATAGGTGCGTACAATCTGGTGAACCTCTTCTTGACTTTCATGGGTTGGTGTATCCATTAAGATGTCAACCATCATAGGGATCATGATATTCTGCCAACCCTCGCGAATAAGAGATATGGTGCCGTCAAAATCGAAAATTGCATACCTTATCTTGCCACGTGGTATGTTTGAACTGATCAGTTCGTAATCGAATTGATTATGTGTAATCTTTGATTTATTTGTCATTTTTTGGGTCTAACAATAATTAGACCAATGGAGAGCTTCAAAGCTCTCCATTGGTCAATAGTTCTTATTCAACAATCTCAGAAACTCGTCCTGTTTCCTTGTGCTGGATGATGAATTTGTGTTTTCCGTCTGGCATTACTTCATCCTTAATTAGGATGTGATCGTCGTCATAATCCTTGGTGGTTTTGACTCTTTCATGCGTACCACCACGCCAATCCTCAATTTCCACAGGTTCCCATTTACCGCTTTCAGCAGATTTATATATGGCATCCAAGATGCAGTTGATAACATAACCATCATAAAAATCTTCGACAGGTTTCTTTCCATGATCGATGGAATCAAACATGTCATTGAACATTTCAATGTAGCCTAATGCATCTTCTTCGTTACCTACTGGAAAGAGCCAGCCCTTATCAGCCTCGGACTTTTCTGAGACATACCCTGTTCCACCTCCAGTGGAAAAAACCTCAAAGCCTGTACGCAGCCAATGGTTCAACCAAATGGTTCCTTCAGTGCCAGAGATCTCGTCACGCAGATCCATACCACCCCGGAAAGTCCAACTTGACTCGATTTGGGCTGTCGCGCCATTCTCAAAGCGAACCAAACCGATGGCAAAATCCTCAGCAGCAATGGGATGAACCAGTGTATCCAGTTGCCCCATGGCTTCCACAGGTCGGACATCCTTGCCTATAAAACTTCGACAAATTTCAGCGCAATGGCATCCCATATCAACGAGGGCACCGCCACCGGCTAATTCTTTATCGAAGAACCAGGGAGCGTGGGGTCCTGGGTGAGTTTCCCGTGAGCGAGCCCATAGAATACGTCCCAAGGAGCCCTTATGGACAAAATCAAGGGCTTTCAGTGTTTTTGGTGTATAGACAAGGTCTTCAAGGTAACCATGAAAAACGCCAGCCTTTTCAACCGCATCCAGTATCTCTTTGGCTTCTTTACCAGTGCGAGCAAGGGGTTTGGTGCATAGAACGGCTTTTCCTGC
>SL_3KL_010_SEDDRAFT_10006596_pt1 | contig 10367 bp, 14 predicted proteins | sample SodLakKL_010_SED_2_FD_10381 | JGI IMG/M metagenome (IMG submission 10381)
CCAATATATAGGAATATGAGCGGTCTGCAAGACCCAGCGAGTATTCCGTGTTGGGCTAAATCCCGGTCGAATTTCTATGTACTTATCGAAAGGTTTTAAGGATTTTTTTAAAATGAAAATAGGTGAGATAGTAATTGAAAGGCAGAAAAATCAGTATAATTTAATGGAAAACTAAATATAAAACTATTTAAAATCATATAAAAAGTATTGTTTAGGCAATAAAATCCCTGTCCACACCACATAGTATGTAGATTTTTTTTAACAATTAAGTAATTATTTTAATTTTTTTAAAAGTATTGTTGGTAAATGTCCTGCGGGAGATCTGATGCGAGGAATTTCCTTTACGATATGCATTTTTCCTTTTTTGCAAGCAGGGCATTTGCCGGTATCTAAGCCGGTAAGTCTGTTTATACGTTCCTGTTTAGTTTCTACTTCTTTGGATTTTTCCAGCTCTTGAATATCGGGTTTGTTTTCCGGTAAAAATTGCAGCTTTAGATTTCTTATAGTTGTTGAATTATAAATACCAAAGCGTCGTATTTTTACAAATCTTTTTGGTAATATATGCATACAAAATCTTCGTAAAAATTCAACTCCTTTTATTGTAACTGGTTTATTTTTAGCATTGTCACGATAATCTTTGGAAGTAAAAGTCACATGAGTATTAGTAATTTTTAAAATCCGCCGATTGTTAATAGCTACTCTTTGAGTATATTGTCCAAGATAATGTATTACATTATCCGCACTTGCAAATGATTTTTGGCTATTAACTACCCAGCGACATTTGTAAGCTTTTTCTATATGCTTATAAAAACCGGTGAGCATATTCATTTTTTTTAGTTTTCGCTTTAAACTGTCAAGCAGTTTTCCTTTGAACGTTTCGCTCAATTGGTGAACAGGATAAAGGTAATTATCGTATTTTCCTATATTTTTCCATTCACCCTTGATTGAAAAACCAGCTGCCGGTACAATGCAATGAATATGAGGATGAAAACAGAGGTTTTGACCCCATGAATGTAAAACAGCAACAGCTCCTGATTCAACACCATAGTGGGTGTATCCAAAGCTGTGCAAAGTTCTCCATGCAGCACTAAAAAGTATGTTGTAATACATTTTATCGTTCCATAGGCAAATATCATTTAAGCAATGAGGAACGGTAAAAATTATATGATAATGTTTTACCGGAAGAGTATTATTTATCAACTCTTCAATCCAAATAGCCTGTTTAGTACTTTGACATTTGGGACAATGCCTGTCGCCACAGCTATTGTAGCTGAAGCAAACTGTTTTGCAATTGTCACAAACTTCTTTGTGTCCGCCCAAAGAAGCCGTTCGGCATTGTACAATATTATTCAAAGCTTTTATTTGTTGAGCAGAAAGGGTTTCTTGTTCGGTAAGTTGTTTGCCAAAGCGCTTAACAACTTCTGCCAGCTCATATTTATTTTGTTTCACGTTGATATAATGTATCAAGCGGACTGTGAGGTTTTATAAGTTTACATTGAGCGACATGTAAGTATAACATAGTTGTGGTGATGTCTGAATGTCCAAGCAGCTCTTTTAGAGTTACTATGTTAACTCCTTCTTCAAGTAAATGAGTAGCATAGGCATGTCTGAGTGAGTGCAGATTTACATCTTTAGTTATAGATGTTTTTTTAAGGTTTTCACGCATTACCCATGCTAAACCACGTATGCTATATTTGCTTTCCGGTTGTTTACCATTGAAAAGCCAAATATGGGGATTCTCTGCTTTTAGATATTTTTTTAATCCTATTGCCATTGTTTGAGATAAAGGTACAATTCGATCTTTTTTATATTTAGTTTGACGAATATGTATAGTCATTCGTTCAAAATCAATATCAGATATTTTTAGATTTATAACTTCCTGTCCTCTCAATCCTGCTGAATAGATAAGAGTAAGAACAATTCTTTGTTTTAAAAGCTTTGGAGTAGAAAAGAGTTGTTTTAGTTCTGTTCGGTTTAGTATTACAGGGAGTTTAGTATCCTTTTTTAAAGCAGGTAGTGCTATTACTTTTTTATTCATTCCGAGTAATCGGTAGTAATATCTCAAGCCATACACCATATGCTTAAAACTACTTCTTGAAGGAGATTTAGGATCACGGGCTAAAGCCACTAAATATTCATTGATTTCATCTTCGCTGACATGTTCAGGTAGTCTTTCAAAATGAATTACGAACAGAGCAATACGTCTTGAGTAATTTCTCATAGTACTTACACTCTGTCCTCGAAGAGTTACTTGATTAGAAAGTTTTTTAATGACATTTTTAAATTCCGGAACAGTTGCTATTGCTTGCTCTAGAATTGTTGGCGAACTTTTTTTTCTCATATCTGTAAATTTTAAAGATTAATAAATATTTACAGATTAATGAGAATATTTTAAAAAATATTACTATTTTTGAATAAAACTATCCCGGTAGGGATTTAGTTCAACACGGTATATAAGCAAGTTTGCCATTAAGGTTGTCGGTAAATTGAAACATTCTGCAAGGCAAACCTGCTCATATACCCAACCGATGAACTAAATCGCTACATCCTGTAGCGATAATTTTATCGATAAATTTGAGGTTTTATTAACTTTTAAATTTTATCGATATGAAAACAATCATTGAAAGAAATTACATTAAAGATTTTTGCTGTGAATTACAATATCGTAATTACAGTGAAAGCACTATTAAGAGTTACAAAGAACTTTTAAAGAAGCTAGAAAAATGGGTGAATACTCCACTCAATGAGATTACAACAAATCAATTAAAGGATTATTTGCATTACAGGATCACAGTAGATAATGTATCAGTTTCTACAATTAATCAAAGTATAAGTGCTTTTAAGATTTTGCAAACGGATATATTCGGCAGACAATGGGAGCAGTTTAAAATAAAACGACCAAGACGAGAGGTAAAAATACCTGTAGTTTTATTGTAAATTGCAAATAAAAATCATCAATTTTTCGCAAAAGTTTTTCACCACTTTAAGGTTTGTTTTCCGGCAGTAAATTATTTGCTCAGCTAAGCTTCGCAATGAATAAACGACATAATTCAACTCAATTTTAACACGCCGGATATTTATACTACGTGTTTTATTCATCATTTTCTTCTGTTTTAAAAATTCTTCCAATTATTTTTCATTTTATTTTGTATTTATAGCATTTTTATTTATAATTTTGAATAAAAAATGATAGATAAAATCCTAACAAGTTACTATTCATTAAATCAATACTTTACAGCAAATACAGAACATTAATTAAAACACACTAATAAGCTGAATAGTCAGCAATTAAAAAGAAGAAAAATTAAAATTTGACTTAGATCCAAATTATTTATTATAAAAATTCACTACTGTCCCTCAGGTTAATTTAAGTGGACAGTAGTGAATGAGTATTATTTATTAACATAATACTCACAACTCAAAATGTCAAGTTTTCTGCACCAAAAACTTGACAAATTAAAAATGTCCAGTTTTTTTGCTAATAAACTGGACAAATTAATTATCTTTGCAATAAAATAAAAAGGATGAAAACTGCTGAATACATATCATATACCATAGACAGATTGCCTAAGGGTTATGTGTTCACCTATGCAGACTTTACTACAGAGGTGAACAAAAAAGAAGCTGTAATTAAAGCTCTGAATCGCATGGTGGCTGCGGGCAAGATTGCCAAACTTTCCAAAGGGAAATACTATAAACCCGAAAATACTGCCTTTGGCAACCTACAGCCAAATCAGGCACAAGTAGTAAAAGATTTGTTAGAAGAAAACGGGAAAATAACCGGCTATCTCACAGGTTACAGCATTTACAACCGGATGGGCTTAACCACACAGGTAAGCAATACAATACAAATCGGAAAAAATCAGGTTCGCCCAAATTTTAAAAGAGAACACTATACCATTGCGTTTGTAAAGCAAAAAAACACCATTACTAAAGAGAATATTCCTTTTTTGCAGTTATTGGATGCCATTCGATACATCAAAAAAATACCTGACACCAATATAGAAGCATCCTGTAAGCGGTTTTTAGCCATTATCAAAAACTTTACGGATAAAGAAATCAAAACATTGGTTCGCTTGGCTTTAAAATATCCACCTGCTACAAGAGCCTTATTAGGCGCGTTATTAGAGCAATTACAAAAAAACAACGTAACGGAACCACTTTTTAAATCATTGAACCCAATTACTAAATATAAACTAACAGGTGCAGCGAAAGCATTATCCACCGCAAATAAATGGAACATAATATGAAGCTTCACCACAACATAAAATTATTTTCAGATACATTGAGAGCTGCATCACAGCACTTGGATATTAAGCTCGAATTTGTAGAAAAAGATTACTGGATAACATTGTTGTTAAGTAAGTTGGCGAAAAGTAAATATGTTAATGAATCTGTATTTAAAGGAGGAACATCCCTGTCAAAAGGATATAATCTGATTGAGAGATTTTCGGAAGATGTAGATATCGCCATCATAAACAACAAGGGTAAAACAGGAAATGAGATTAAAACCATCATTCGAACTATTGAAAAAGAAATCACATCCGATTTAACCGAAGTGCAAATGGAAGGTGTAACAAGTAAAGGGTCAAGGTTTAGAAAATCTGTTTTTGAATATATCTCAACTGAAAAAACTAATGCAAATAACAAACTCATTGTTGAAATAAACTCATTTGCTAATCATTTCCCCTATCAACGACTTACCATTCAGAGTATGGTGTTTGACTTTTTAAGACAAACAGGCAATGAAAAGTATATTGAGCAGTACAATCTCCAATCTTTTGAAGTGAAAGTATTGAGCAAAGAACAAACGCTATTGGAAAAGACGGTATCATTAATTCGATTTTCATTTAAGAAAAATACAATTGCAAGTATATCCGAGAGAATTAGACACTTTTATGATTTGTATTACTTGATGAATAATCCTGAGTGTATTGAATTTGTAGCTTCAGGTTCGTTTAAGAAACAATTTGATTCCATCCTGCAACACGATAGAGCAATGTTTGAGGAGCCAATTGGCTGGCAATCTAAGTCAATTTCTGAATCACCTTTAGTTTCTGATTTTTCAAGCATCTGGAAACAAATTAAAGAAAAATATCAAACTGAGCTTTCTGCTTTCGCTTACAGAAAAATACCTGATGAAAAAGATGTTGCAAAATGTTTTGAGGAATTAATAAAAAGAATTAAATGAAATTCACAGAAGAAAAATTAGAAAATGCGTTTACCGAGTTGCCGGGGAAAGAAGGTTTTCCTCATCAGTCGGGTACAAGTATAGTAAGAAAATCTGACGACGTTTTAATTGAGGAAGATTTACGAAGTTTTCTTTTAACTCAATACTCAGCACAAGAGATAACACCAAACGAAGTCAATTCAATTATCCTTCAACTTATCAATTATCCAGGTCTAAACAAACAACGCCAACCCGGTTCCGAGCAATTAATTTCCATTGTAGCAGAAAACTGTAAATTGCAAATAAAAATTATCAACTTTTAGCAATGCTAAATCACCACTTTGAGGTTTGTTTTCCGGTAGTAAATTCTTTGCCCCACTACGCTTCGCAAAGAATAAACGACATAATTCAACTCAATTTTAACACCTTGGTTATTTATCGTATGTGTTTTATTCATCATTTTTTCTTTCGTTTTTAAAATTTTTGCAATTATTTTGCATTTATAGTATATTATTTATTTGAGCAAAAAACGATGAATAAATTCCTAAGAAGTTGTGCACTATGTTTTCTTGCTACTAAACAGGTTTGTCAACAAAATACATCAAAAAGATAAATGCATAATCAAAATAACAAAGTAAGACCTATTTTTACAATTTGGTTAAAGCCAAAAAAAACATTTCAATATCTTGACAATAGGGAACCTGAAGACAATAAGTTCAATCTTACAATTATTTATGTAATTATAACTTTTGGTTTTATTCCTATTTTAATGTTTGAAAATAAGGATTTGTTAAAGGACAATTTGTTTTTTTGGCTATTATTTATTCCTTTCTTTGCAATTGGAATAGGCTTATTATTTTTAAAATATATTATTCCAACTTTACTATGGGGTGTTGGAAAAATATTACAAGGCAAAGCTAATCTTTATGAGACACAATTGGTGTTTGCATATTCGTTGACACCATATTTTATCATATTAATATTATCTATATTATTTCTTGTTCCGGCATTTTTAATAGATAATATTAGCATAGTTATTCATCAGAGCCCGATTACCATTATTATTGTAAACCTATTTATCTTAAGAAATGTTATTTACGGACTATCATATTTTAATAAGTTTTCATATGGATATGCCTTGTTGAATATATTTATAACTTGTATACTATTATTTGGTTTACGATTTTTATTAAATAATATTAATGTATAACTAAAAAAACACTGATAATTAAAAAGATATAAACTTTAAATATAATATTTTAATAAATAAACACAGTGAACAATATCGTGTATGCCTTATGACTGGTAATGTACGGTTATTAAACTTTTGTAGTCCGCTTTATGTTTTGTCTCGGTGGACAAAAAAGTAGCCCGCTTAAGCCACAGTACATACACGTAAACCGTTGGTAATAATGTTTGTGGCGCGCGAAACAAAATTATATATTGGGTATAACAATCAAAAAATATGAAAAAACTCATTTTTTTAGTGATCATTCTTTTAATTTATAGTTGTCATACAAGCAAAATTTATAAAGAGTATTCATTGTATAGAAGAGATAAAGAAATATACTATCCGGAAGCTCATTTAACAATAAAATTTGAAGGAGACTCAACAGGTTTATTCATTAATAATGCTAAAAACAAAGAAGTATTTACTCAACAATTTGTATTTTCAAAGGAAAACAATTTTATAATAATTGAAGATTTGGATCAGACTAATCCCAACGTAATATCCTTATCATTAGGAGATACGATTATAGCATATAATAAACGATTGCATTTTTTTTATGAAGGTGAGAAAAAATATTTTTTGTCTTTTAAACCAAGGCTTCGCAGTTATTTTTCTCACTAAACATTATTGGAAAACAAAAGAAGATAACTATTTATTACAATCTGAATTTGTGAAAAGTATTCAGGAAAACGAACTCTGGACAAAAAAACACTATTACCATGCTATAGCCAATAATAGCGGGGTTTGGCGGTAGTTTTACGTTCGCTGCTCCGCGTGGGCTTTTGTAGCGGTGGACAGTGACGAAGCCCGCATCCCTGCACTGAAATATATGCTTGACCGTTGTGCACAAGTGGTGCGGCGCGAAAGTCCCAGCAAAGAAACTGAAAGTTTTGATTTAAACACCTTGAATGAAGATCCCGAAAAAAATCTTCACGAAACGTTTTGAAAAAATCGGAGAATTTTTTGAAAATTCGGTTTAAAAGAATCGGCTGAAAGCCGAAAAACTAAAAGAAAATAAACTTGACAGAGGAAAATTCACATGAGTAAAAATTGAAAAAGAATCTTTGAAACAGTATAAAAAGTCATGAGAAAAAATCGTGTTTAAATAAATGAAAATAAACTGTTTACTAAACAATTTAGGAAAAATTACGTTAACTAATTGAATGAATTGTAATATTTTGTAACTTTGTAAAAAATGAAATAAAATGGACATACATGCTAAAAAATATCAACTGATTGAATGGATTACAAACATTAGCGACAGCAATTTAATAGACAAGTTAATGAAAATCGCTGAAACTACTGATTGGTGGAATGAGATTAGTGAGGCTGAAAGAAAGTCTATTGAAAGAGGGCTGAAAGATATTGAAGAAAATAGAGTTTTTGACCATTCTGAAGTTATGAAAAAATATGAAAAATATTTCTAAGGTTATATGGTCGGTTGAAGCGGTTGAAAATCTTGAAAGAATAATTCAATACCTTCAAGAGAATTGGACAGAAAAGGAAATCAAAAAATTCTTGAAGAAACTTGAAAAGACTATCTCTATAATAAAAAAGCAGCCTCTCTCTTTTCCGAAATCTCAGTATATTGAAGCAAGAAAATTAGTTTTATCTAAACAAACAACAATATTTTACAAAGTTTATGCAGACGCTATTTACATTGTAACAATTTTTGACAGCAGACAGAATCCGGAAAATTTAAAATAGCGGCTGAAAGAATCGGTAAGTTTATTTTCTGAAAGAGTTTGCGGTGTTTAACGGACTGAAGCACTAAAACCACCAGTGCCTAACAGCAGGCTTTGCACAATTGCGGGCTGAAAAGTAGCAAAAACATTAGAATTTTTTATAACTTTGCCCCTAGTGTAAATTGCAAATAAAAATCATCAATTTTTAGCAATGCTAAATCACCACTTTGAGGTTTGTTTTCCGGTAGTAAATTCTTTGCTCCGCTTAGCTTCGCAAAGAATAAACGACATAATTCAACTCAATTTTAACACCTTGGTTATTTATCGTATGTGTTTTATTCATCATTTTTTCTTCCGTTTTTTAAAATTTTGCAATTATTTTGCATTTATAGTATATTATTTATTTGAGCAAAAAACGATGAATAAATTCCTAAGAAGTTCAGTAAAATATGTATATAACTTTTAAAACAACTGATTAAAAAATGAAACAGAAATCAATAATAATAATACTTATTCTTTTATCTATTTCCATTACTTTTTGGACTTGCAGTAAAGATGAAATTTCTCGGTCTGACGACAAAGCTATGTGCGAACATGTTCAGAGCAATAACTTCGATGAAGTCATATCTGTTATGAATAATCATTTACAGCGATTTAGAAAAAATGATGACAAAGCTTTAGAAAAATTTGCAAGTTGGCTAAATAGTTCAAGTTGTGTAAAAGAGGCTAAGATAATTTGTGATTCCTGTATGTATTCATTGCCCCCACAAAGTGATATTAAAGTTGTTTTTATGTTTAATTCGCATGAAATTGTAGTGAATTTATATGTCTTAATGGATGAAAAGCTAAAAGTTTTGAGAATAATACAATGTGATGAATAAAAAAAATGGTTTTTAACAGTACGGTTTTCTAACTGTTTTTCCCGTGACCTAACGGAAACGCCAGACAGCTAACAGCAACTTAGCACAACGGCTCGGTTTGAAGCGTGTTTTGATGTTTGAGAATTTTTAATTATATTTGTAGAAAAAAAAGTAATTAACTTTAAAAATAGAATATGATAGCTATCATATATGTACAACAATTACTTGTAGGGGATAGTATGAAAGTATCATATTTATAAAAACAAGTTGTAGCCAATGGTAGAAAGACGACATAGCAAACTCGGACAGACGCGAGTAAAAACAATACTTTGTGACAGTTCTTGACATCGTTATTTTGAAGTATGCTTGCAAAGCAAAGTGGAGACCAGAAACCACTTGAAAAACGGGGCGAAACCGAAAAGCCATACGAGTAGGAATAATTATTCACATTTAAAATTTTAAACAAAATGAACAAAGAAGAATTCAAAGCGAAAGCAAACCAGACAATTGATGAAATTTCAGCTAAAATCAATGAGTTGAAGGCTAAAAAAGAGTCGGTAAAAGAAGATGCTAAATCTAAGTATGATGAAACCATCAAAGATTTAGAATCTAAGCAAGCCGATTTAAAAGCTAAGTACAGCGAAATAGAAAATACTGCTGAAGACAAGTGGGAAGAAACCAAAAAGGCGTTTTCAGCCGCTTCCGATTCTTTTAAGGAAGGTTTTGACAAGTTAAAATCCTTGCTTACGGTTGTTGTGTTGGCGTTGTTTTTAGCGTCTTGTGGCTCGTATGACCAAGACAAAAAAGAAACAACTATGGAGGACGTTAAAGAAGAAGTATCTGACGTTGTTGATGTTTCTAAAGATTTAGCCGCTGAAAAGTGGGAGGAGCTAAACAAGCAAGTAGAAGAAATTAAATCTGACGTTGAAGCAAAAGCAGATAAAGCGGAAGCAAAATATAAAAGTTTGAGTGAGGATGCTCAGGAAAAGCTAAAATCTCAAAAGCAAAAGCTAGATGAACAACGAGCTGAGCTAAACAAAAAAATGGAAGAATACCAAGCAGCCGCTAATGACAAAAAAGAAGAAGTGAAGACTGAAATTGAACAACTAAAAACCGCCTTAGACGAGAGCATTTCTACTTTTGAGAAAGAAATGGAAGAGGACAAAAAGCAGTAATTGGAAAATTCAATACTATTCTATGTAACGAGTACTCAAGCATGCTGAAATGGTTTTAAGATTTGGGAAAGAAACCATAAAAGAAGAAAATGACCTAGATGATTTGGAAAAAAGAGCGAACCTAATAGTAAAGAAATGAATAACCACTGGCTACAACATGGTATAGCCAACAATAGCGGGGCTTGGTGGTAGTTTTACGGTCTCTGCTCCGCGTGGGCTTTTGTCTCGGTGGATAGTGAACAAGCC
>SL_3KL_010_SEDDRAFT_10006597_pt1 | contig 10365 bp, 12 predicted proteins | sample SodLakKL_010_SED_2_FD_10381 | JGI IMG/M metagenome (IMG submission 10381)
AAAGCTTCTTCAGGATCAACGGCTGATTTATCAGACATTGGAACAGGGACAATTTGAGGAGATGAAGACGCGGGAACTTCTATCCCACCATCAAATACCCATTTATGTGCTCTGCTGTATTTATTTTTAGTGAATTGTTCAGCAGAATCATTTTTCCACAGTATTTTAATATTGTATTTCATTTTTTAGCATCAATAGTTGTTTTTTGTAAGCGATTCAAAGATAGATGCCAGTTATTCTCAATGCTTCATTTCAAAATGAAATATGGAATTTTAATAATTTGCATACTGCTGTGCTATTTTATCAATTTATTCTGTTGCTCTCCAAAACATACACCATTAAGACTAATCGCAGTTCAGTACTCAGTCGTAGTTTGTTTAGATTTTTGAAATTCTAAGAATACTCTATAACAGTTTGGCAAAAAATTGATGCGTCTAACTCATTGAATGTAAGCAACTAAACGCAAACGCGGCCGTATGATTTGCTGGTATTGCCCACTTGTTATAAGTTATGCCTCTATTACATGGGTTACATGAAGAGGGTAAGTTATCTTATGTGATTTAACATATTGTTCAAAAGATCGTTCTGCCTCTTCAGGATTAAATGAAAGGAATGATTCATAAGCTTCTTTGGAACTCCATTGGGCATAGTTCAATACTTTACGTCCACCTTCACTTGAATGGAAACTGGCAGAAATAAAGCCTGGCAAAGATTTAATATGCTTTTCAACATATGTAGCAATTTTATCCAAAAAAAAATTGCTGATGCTGAGGTTCAACTTCTATCTCAATAAGCACGACATAATAATTATTTTCTTGAATAATTGGCATAGTTGTAGTGATAAGATTTAAGTTTCAGTTTGTTCATCAAAAAAATCGATGTAGAAGATCATTTTATAGAGGGAAATTAAAAGCAGTTTATTTCTCATTCGGTGAAAAATCCTTTAATAAATAATTCAGTCTATCCCAGAAAAATATCAATCAATATGTTGTATTTACTCATAGCTTTTACTGTCAAATGTAATTTAAAAGATCGACGATCAGTGGGATCAATTTTCTTTTTTACATAACTGTTTTAAGCTCCAGCAGTTCCTGTCTTAACTTTTCCATCTCTCATATAATTGGCAATAATAACTCCATTTGGTGTAATCGTGCTTTCTATTAATGTAAAAGCTGCGGGAATCGCGCCACTATCAAATAGTTTTTTTCCTTTACCAAGGGTCAATGGGTGAATTATGAGCCAGAGTTCGTCTACTAAATCATTCTTAAATAGCAGTTGAATAAGTTTACTACTTCCCCAAACTTGAAGGTCAGATCCTTCTGAATTTTTGAGATTCTCGATATCGGCTAATTTTTTAAGAAATACTGTGTTCTTCCAGTCTGACTTTTCTCTTGTCTTAGACATGACGTATTTGATACCATCATTGATGCCCGGCCAATTGTCTGCATGTTCAGGCCAGTAATCTTCCCAAATCTCAAATGTATTTCTGCCCAAAAGATACTCAGCAGGTTGCATCAGTTTTCCCATAATCTTATTACCAACTTCGTCAAAATTAGGCGCAACCCAACCCCCATATTTAAAATCGCCTGATGTATCTTCTTCAGGCCCACCAGGTGCTTGCATTACTCCATCCAATGTGATCATTGATATAACTATTATTTTTCTCATAATTTATTCACCGTTTAGGTTTAAAAATTACCTTACATATATAACATATCGAGTGGATAGTTCACTTACATTGTGGGAATGCGACCTTTTCAAAGGGTAATTACGACAAAAAAATATTTTTTAATTTGTTCCTCTACGTTCATATTAAATTACTTTTCAATCGCCATTTTTCCGCCAAGCCAAGCAGCAGGCAAAGTTAATAATGCAAGTGAAATAGGATACCATCGTGGCGGAACGTGCCACATTAGAATCAATCCTACAATGGCCAACACAAAACAAATTATTCCAAGGATAATAGCGTGCTTCATTGGATTAATAGGCGAAAGGCGTGCTGTCAAATAACAACCAAGCGTGTTGAAAGCTGTTCTATACGCTACAATTATTACAATTAACCAAACAGGATTTTCCTCAAATGGTTCGGTATTCATAATGCCCATTTTTTGCAAAATGATGTCCGTTGTCATTGATAAAATCACTAATACTGCAAAACCTGTCGTAACAGCCCCGATGCTCTTCAATATTTGTTTTTTCATTTTTTAAGTGTTGATAATAACTTGTCTAACTGATTTAATCCCATAGTAAATCCCTCTTTGAAGCCCATTTCAATAGTTTGTTCGAGGTCTTCCAATTTATCAAAAGTGCAGGTAGTCGACACAAGCACATGATTGTTCGTTTCTGTAAATTTAGTTTCCCACAAGTTTTGCGCATAGGCCGGATTTATTGTGCCGTTTTCATCACAAAAACCGTCCTTTGCCGTAAAGGATTCTTTATTTACGATAGAAATATAGCTTAGCTTACTCCAGATTTCTTCGCCATTGAACTTTACTCTTTCGCCAGTCTCATCGAGCATAGTATATAACCAGTAACCACCCTCGCGAAAATCCATGTGTTTGGTTTGATTTTTCAAAGGCGCCGGCGCCCACCATTGGTCGAGCAATTCTGCTTTAGTCCAGGCATCCCACACTAATTGAAGCTCTGCATCAAATTCACGCTTCACGTGAATGGTTTTGCTTTCTTTATTGACAGTGAAGTCAAATAATAAAGTACTGTTCATTTTTTCTTGTTTTTAATTGTTATTAATACTTCGTCAAGTTGATTAAAACGGTCCTCCCAAATCTGCCTGAATTGCTCAAGCCATTTGTCTATCTCCTTCATTTTTTGAGGACGTATGTGACAAAACCGTTGCCTCCCTTTTTTGCGCATGACGACCAGACCGCTTTCATCCAGTACTTTAATGTGCTGTGAAATAGCAGAACGGCTCATCTCAAAATTTTCCGCAATTGAATTCAGGTTTAACGGCTCGTTAGCTATCAGAGCCAATATATCTCGTCTGGTTGGGTCGGCTATAGCCTGAAAGACATCTCTTCGCTTTTCCATATGAATTGATTATGTAAGCATTTACTTACGCGAATATAAATGTAAGTGAATACTTACCCAAATATTTTTATGATTTTGTCTTCTTGTACTGATCAAATTTTGTCCCGTTGTCGCTGATCGGTCTTCTTCTGGACCAAATCCGGCAGGTAAGTCTTGGCAGTGGGGCCGCGATTGGCTACATTTTCGGGAAAACTCACGAGATATAGTCGATTTAATATTCTGGGTTGTTTCACAGTTGCCCGATATAGATTTACTGTTTTTTGTGAAAAGTAGTTTGTCCTATGAATGGATATTTAGTCTTCATCATCTATGGCTGCTGGATGAATTTCTATTGAACATTGCACCAGAAAACAACCTGCCAGAAACTTCGTTTTTTATTTATGAAGGAGACTGTTTTCATTTAAGATGGTTCTCACCTAAACAGGAAGTTCCCCTTTGTAGTCATGCTACTCTTGCTGGAGCTTACATTATCTTTAATCGTATCGACCCGGACATTGGAAAAATTAATTTTTAAAACCATTAGTGGAATAATTACTGTCCGGTTAAATGAAAACGATGCCAGCTGGATATGCCACTCTATGTACCTGAACAAGTTATAAACCCTCCAGCTGAGATAAAAGAAGGACTTGGAGCAGATTATCTGGAAGGGGAGATCTCGATATCAATATGAATGATCCTGCCTTTTAATGGCCGATCCTCTAACTTTCAAAACCATCCGGTTTAGTTATTCATCTAAATTGAAAATGCTCTCCTATGAAAAAATACCGGAACATGAGAGAATACGGCTGCAGTAAATTGGTAATCATAGTTTTGTATAACCTTGCTTAGCGTTTGAATTCAATAGTTACACGGTAATAGAGCGTCCGGATAAAATTGTTTACGACCATGGTGTAAGCCAAGCTGTTCTTTCCAATTTTACTATAACCCTTTCATTCGAGGAAATGGGTACCCAGGCCCCGACTAATTAATATATGGTTCTACCTACAATAGTGTTCGATTTTGGATTTTTATAAACTGAACTTAATTGCAGAACGAAGAATCTGGCTGGCTTCTTCTATCTCTTCTATATTCATGGATGCAAAACCAAGCCGGGCAGCATTCATCAAGCTACCATCCGCATTGGAACATTTACTGCCTGATAATAAAAGTCCGTTCCGGAAACAAGTTTCAGCCAATTTGTTCAATTGGATTTTTTTATCAAAATTTGCCCAGACTGACATACCGCCTTCCGGCTTTTCATAGGAGACCCATTCTGACAAATCCCTGTCAAGAATGGAACAAAATAGGTTTTTCCTTTGCCTGTATTGGTTCAATGATTTTCGCACATACCGGTAGTAAACTCCGTTATCTATAATCCTGGAAAGGGCCCTCTCTAAAACAGTATCCCCATTATTGTCTATGATGCTACGCAATCTAGCCAGGTTGTCAATTAACGATTCCGGAGCTACAAGATAACCGATTCTGAGTGATGGAAAGAGCGTTTTTGAAAAGGACCCGATATAAATTACACAGCCTGTATGATCGGCGCTGGCAATTGGCAGCAGTGGTTTGTTTTCGTAGTGAAATTCATAATCGTAGTCGTCTTCAATAATGGCAAAGTGTTGTTTTTGAGCCAGTTGTAGAAGCTGCATCCGGCGTTCCGGTGCTAGGGACACTGTTGTTGGATGCTGATGGTGCGAAGTTACATAAACCGCCCTGACCTGATAATTTTGCAGGTGGTTTTCAAGATTATCTACATCCATTCCCTTTTGGTCAACAGGTATTTGGAGAATATGACACCGAGCAGCTTTAAAACAGCGCTCCGCCCCACTGTAACCAGGATTTTCCATTGCAAAGGCGTCCCCTTTGGATACCAAAATCTGTGATAAGAGGTAAAGCCCCATGATGCTCCCCCTGGTAATCATAACCTGGCCTGGTGACACTTCCAATCCGCGTTTGTTTTTCAACATAGCAGCGATGGAAGCTCGAAGTTTTTCATCACCCCTGGGATCGGCGTATGAGAGCATTGATTTTAGTGGAGATGTAGTCAGAATGGAGGTGTATTCTTTGCGAATCTCCTGAACTGGGGCTAGGCGTAAGTCGGGGTAACCATCATTAAAATCGAGTTTTAAATGGTGACTGTCGGATACAATCCAATCTAATTTACGGGATATTGGATACGGAGTTTGCGAAGGGTATTTACCGATTTTTCTTTTGTTGAGTTCACGAACCCGAAGCAGTGGCAACTCCTTATTTACATAAAAACCTTTTCGTTTTTCAGAGATTAGCCACCCTTCCGCCGTAAGTTCGTCCAAAGCTGAAAAAACGGTATTTCTGTTCAATCCGAGAAGTTTTGCGAGCTCTCTGGTTCCTGGCAGTTTGAACCCTGGTTTCAGTATGCCACGTTTAATCAAAAAAGCCAGTGAATTAGCCAGCTGAATGTATAGAGGTCTGGTACTTTTTGGATCAAGATTGATTTCGTTGATAAAAAAATGGGACATAAACTGGTATAGTTGATAGTTTAAATCTGGTCTATTTGATTAGTCCAACAAAAGAGTATACTCAAATGACTAAAGTATTTCATTAATAATAATTTTGAGCCTGACAGAACCGAATTCTGCTAAACAGTTTAAAAAAAATATTTAAAGATGAATCAAAACCATTCAAGAATTAAAGCCTCCCGTTCTAAAAGCCAGATTGACTACAGCAAGGTTTCAATAAATGCAATCCTTGACGAAGCAAAGGTATGTACGGTTAGTTATGTCGATCATGGTGAACCGCGTGCCCTGCCCATAGGATATGTTCGGATTGAAAACTTCCTTTACATTCACGGTTCCGTTAAAAGTCACTTTTTTCGCCGGATGCAAGAGGCTGATCTATTGTGCATTACAGTTTTTATACTGGATGGACTGGTGTTGGCTAAATCCGGGCTGATGCACGCGTTCAACTACAGGTCTGCAGTACTGTTTGGAAAAGCTGAGCCGATTTCAAACGACCAAAAAAAGAGCGAACTATTGGCTGCATTCACTGACCGATATATACCCGGGAGGTGGGAAAAAATCAGAACCACAACCCCACAAGAATTAGCTGCAACCGTAATACTTGAGTTTCCAATCGAGGAAGCATCGGTAAAAATCAGACAGGGCATGCCAAACGACCTTGAAAAAGATAAGAACCTGCCGGTTTGGTCGGGAATTGTACCGATGAGGACCCAGATACTCGAACCTATTCCCGATGAAAACAACGCCCCCGGAACCATTGTACCTGAATATTTAAAGAAACTTCAACAACAGTAACATTCTAATCATTAACATCAGTATAAAGACAAACTGAACTTCTAAACGCAGCCAGCTGATTTGGCTGACTCTATTGAAAGTGGACTAGATTCAGAAATTTCGACTCTATCCATTTATACTGGGAGGTACTTGAGCTTGTCATCAATAAATTAAAACAGTTTACAGGATTAAAAGTGTCAATGTCTCTTCTGATTTTTGATGGAAAGATTCTGATAACCAAATTGGGCACCAGTTTTAAATGGGAAATCTGTTAAAAAAAGTTGAAGCAATCAGGTTGAATCATATTCAGCCAATCCAATCGCTCAATCATCCAATTTAAAGAAGAGTTACTACCTGTTTCTATATACCGGACTGTCTTGATGTTTTTTTAATCTCATAATAAAAGACCCACCAATGGCCGACACTACTTCGATACTCTTCTTAAAGAAAATGAATTAAAATCTAACCAAAATTTATACTGCAAACTTCGCATGTTAATGACGCATATCAGGCCATTAAAAGCCATAAACAAATACTGTCCCCGATCGGGCAAGCCTGTTAAGCCTGACTCACTAACTACATACAGAGGCTATACGATCGGATTTACCAACCCGAGTTTTCGTTCAGATTTTTTAACAAACATTGAAAAAAAACATGATGAGAGGGACTTTTTTGACGGTTTGATAAATGAAATGAACATTAATAAACCTAATAACTGCCTACTTGTGATATTTTAATTCTAAATGAGTGGAATACAGGTTTAACGTTTGAATTTAAGTATTTCTATTTCCATTATATTTTGTCAACGAAATAACTCAAGAACCCCTTCCCGTGACGATTTTTATTAGTGTTGAAATTTTATTCTGTTTGATTCACATTACTATTCATTTAATAAACTAAATCAGATTCAATGCCAATCGATCAAATCAATACAACATACCAATCTCTAACTGACCCAACACGCAAGGCTATAAAATCTCAATATCAATATGAATAATTTGCCTGTTGATGGCCGAGCTGAGATCTTTCAAACCATAAATTTTTACTCCTCCTCCAATTTGAAAATATTTACATTCGAATAAAGAATATTTTCAGGATTCCAAAAAATTGCGAATATGTTTGATTGACTCGTCTGGTTTCTCTTCCTGAACAAAGTGCCCACTGGGGATTTTTTTTGTTTCAATGTCGGGGAGTCTTTGCTCCCATTTATGCAAAAAATCGGGAGTCAAAAATTTGTCTTTCATACCCCAAAGAGCCAGCCAGGGTTTCTCTTCCAGAGCTTCCAGTTTTTCCCAAAGGGATTGATACCAGTCTGAGCTTCCCATTAACGCCCCGGCCAGCCGATACAAACTCCACCTGGATGCTCTGTCGGAAAACGGATTCAGGTAATGCTGATGAATGAGTCCGGAAAGGACAGATTGGTCTGAAAATCCCTTTTTGAGTAACACACGGGGTGAAAAGTTCATCCAAATGTAGAGGAACCTACCAAGGAATGATCGAACCACCTTATCAATATTTTTTACTTCTTTGTATGATTCCGTTTCCCAAAGCCATGTATTAAATATCACAATTTTATCAATACGTTTGGGCTGTTTAATAGCCGCAGCCAACCCGATTGGCCCTCCAAAGTCATGAACAACCAATGTGATGTTCCTTAAATCCTTTTTTTGAATAAATTCAGACAGATTCTTCGTATGATCCTGAGGACGTCCAAAAAATTTTTCCGGTTTTTCAGAGAGACCAAATCCAAGATGATCAATTGCGATAGCCCGGTTTGTTTTAGAAAAGTCACGGATGAATTCCCTATACAAAAATGACCAGGTTGGTGTGCCATGAACAAACAGGATCGGATCCCCTTCACCTTCGTCTACATAGTGCATGGTCCCGCTTTGTAGTTGTATCGTTTTATTATCGAACGGGTATTCGACTTTATCCAGCCATTCCGGAGTTGACAGTTTCATAGCCATAATGCTTAATTCATTTAGATATAGCAGTTTTAGATGTTATTATTCAACATCTCTAATCACAAGATTTTGTGCCTTGGTTTATACCAAAATTTTCTTGAAGGTTTTACAACTTAACAGAAGAGAGCAGTTTACTGAAATTAGTTGGGTCTATACGCAGGTAGGAAGCCAAATCTTTATGCGGAACCTGATTCAGGAGGTGTGAACTTCTTTTCATAAATGAACGAAAACGCCCTTCAATTGTATATGCTATTAGTTCATAATGGCGTTGTAACACTCCTATCAATATCTGTTCTGTAGCTTTACGAAACAGGGTTTCAATTTGCCGGTGTTTATCCAACATATGTTGATGTTTTTCAAACGAAATGCGAAGAAATAAGCTATCTGTCAGGGTTTCAAGATAATATGCTGAGGGAGACCGGCTTAAAAATGACTCGGGAATTCCGGAGAATGATGGAGGATATGTAAACGCGATGATATGCTCTTTACCTTCACTTAAATAGTAGGATTTTTGTATCCCGGCCTGCACATAATACATATACCGTTCCGTTTTTCCAGCAGACGTTAAGAAGGTTTTTCGAGGCACTTCTATGGTTTCCCAATTGGAAGAATATTCGTCTAGGATATGATGCTCAACCTGATGAATGTTTCGAAGAAATTCTTTGAGTGTATCCGGCATTATTTTTTGAATGGTCTCGTTGCCCTGACACTACTGACAATGAACTGCTTAACACGATATGTATTAAAAGCTCTGTTCAAATGATAGGTGTAGAGCCGGTTCAGCAGTTTGGTAAAGCGACTTTCATCTTTTTCATAATTCAGTTTAAGGAGTAGCAGCTTTTCAAACAGTATTAATAAACACAGTCTCCAACTTCATTTTACTTATTTGAGATTATTATATAAGCTGCTATTAAAAAAGTCAAAAGAGACACAAACTTTCACATACCATTCAGGTGCGATTAAGTGACCGTCTCCAAAAAAAATGTAATAACATATCCCAGATGGGATGAATAGCTCAGCCATATGCAAGCCATTTATATGTAAATCGAATCGCAACCCAGGCAAAAAGCCCATAAACTGAGACTCCCGTTATTTCACTGCAACTGCCTCAACTTCCAACAGCCATTTCTCATCGAATATCTTTACTATTAAAATTGTTAATGCGGGCCTGTGCTCTCCAAGAATCTCCTGTCGAATCCGACTATTGGCATCTGCATATTCTCTCGAAGACAATAGAATAGTAACTTTGGTTAAGTCTTCTACAGACATTTCCGCTGCTTCCAATTGTGCAAGCACATTTAACCATACTAGTCGACACTGTGACTCAAAGACTGTCGGAACTTCCCCACTTGATGTTTCCGGAATCTGACCACTAATATACAGAGTCCGTACAGGATGTTGAATGAGCACCGCCTGACTATAACCACCTTTAGGTTTCGGACCTGTATCAGCGTTTATGTGGGTAACTTTCACTTTTTTGTCAGCCATAATTTTTCATTTTAGATTATTGGTTTTCTAATTTGAAGTTTATCAATGTGATTTATAAAGCTGTTATATTTAATTGAGTAGTGTTCAAAGCTGAATTGGGATCGGAAATCATCATCTCCTGTAGCGAGTCGTATCTGGCAGATTCTCAAGATCCCTAAAAATCGATTCGGTAATCGATTTCCTGCAAGCTGAAAAATCAGGGTTATCGGATGTAATGTCCTTTGAAATACGTGTGGCAAACAACCAGGTGTCTTCCTTTTTTTCCACAAACCCGATCCACCAGCCAATATCCCGCTCATCGGTTTTAGTCCAGCCCGTTTTGCCCGATATTTTATAGGATTCTGATTCCTCATCAATCATCAATTTCTTAACAGTTTGATGTATATCCGCTGAAAATGGCAGCTCTTCTTTATACAACGCTTTTAAAAAGCGGACCTGGTTTTTTGGTGAAATTCCAAATCCCCCGAAATTCCAAAAATCGGCTCCCGTTTCTTCAAGGTTTCCGTTGCCGTACCCGATACGATCAAGCCAGTAGCGGTATTCCTCTCTGCCAATTTGTTGTGCCAGTTTTTTATAAAACCAAACGGCTGACACCTGAAAGGCTCTTTTCATGT
>SL_3KL_010_SEDDRAFT_10006598_pt1 | contig 10364 bp, 6 predicted proteins | sample SodLakKL_010_SED_2_FD_10381 | JGI IMG/M metagenome (IMG submission 10381)
ATTCTGTGTTGACTTTTTTGAATTTAATAAAGGTAAATACGATAATATTTTATTTCTTATGAATGGCGCCGGAGTTGCCCAAACAATAAGCGGGTTATCCAAACTTTTCAGGCATTCGAAATCTCTCCTTAATCAGAACGGAAGTATTTATATTGAATCGTCGGACTTAATTTATATGTATGAGCAACCTGACGGTTCAATTAAAATAAACCTTAATGATAATTATTATGGCGAGGTAGAGTATTCTTTAAAGTATAAAAATATCGCCGGCAAACCCTTTAAGTGGCTCTATGTTGATATTGATAATATGATTAATATAGCTGAAAAATCCGGACTCAAAAGTGAAGTGATTTATTCTCACGATTATAATTATATTATGAGGGTGGAGTTTGGAAAGTAGAAAGTAGAAAGTAAAAAGTAGAAAGTAGAAAGTAAAAAGTTGAAAGCAACTAAGTTTTCTTACATGCCCTCATACCTTATATGGTAAATCTTTTTTTTCAATATATTTTTAAAAAAACCATATATTTGTATATAGTTTTTATCCTAAGTACACTCAGATGAAAAAGAAAATAGTTTTATTGTTATTGTTAACTTACTCTTTAGTAGCTAATTCTCAACACAATATTGTTATAAGCGACAAATCCGGTCAGGACCCTGATCCGTCAGCAGTACTTCATTTGATATCTGAAGATAAGGGACTATTGCTTCCAAGAATGAATTCTAATAACAGAAATAATATAAATAATCCTGCGGAATCATTATTAATTTTTAATACAGATAATTATTGCATAGAAATATATGTTCAAGGTAACTGGCTTGAGCTTTGGTGTTATGAGAATGATATTCCTGTGAATCCTTGTCAAGGTGTTGAAGGTGGTGTTGAATATAACGGGCATACTTATAAAGTCACGGGAATAGGTAATCAGTGTTGGTTTGCCGAGAATTTAAGAACTACAAAACATACTGATGGAGTTGATATACCACGCGGAGTAACAATTAATGAATGGATGGATGCAGATGATCAAAAAACAAGCCTTTATGCTATTTATCCTTATGATGAATTAGAAGGGATGGATTCTGATTCTGAGGTAGTTGATGCTTATGGTAAGCTGTATAATTGGCACACCGTTGTTGATGAGAGTGGCCTTTGTCCTGAAGGATGGAGAGTGCCAACAGATGAAGACTGGAAAGTTCTGGAGGGCGAAGTTGACAGCGAATATGATTACCCAGATGAAGAATGGAATAATGATGGTGGTCGTGGGTATAATGCCGGGAAAATGCTCAAATCATGCCGTACTAAAAATCATCCTCAAGGATCCGGTGCCGGTGATTGTAACGTATCTGACGAGGATCACCCAAGATGGGATGAAGACCCGACTCATTATGGAACAGATGATTTTGAGTTTGGTGCCTTGCCCGGAGGACATAAATTCTTATATGCCGGATATCACCCTGCAGGAGGATTTGGTGCATGGTGGACCACAGATGAGGATAGTGAAATGTTTGCCTGGAGGCGTGCTACTTACTATAATAGTGATATTATTGATCGTAGTGTTCGGCTTAAAGGACGTGGATACTCCGTGCGTTGCTTAAAAGAGTGAAGTTTATAAAGTAGAAAGTGGAAAGTAGAAAGTGGAAAGTGGAAAGTAGAAAGTGGAAAGTAGAAAGTAGAAAGTAGAAAGTATCTAAGTTTTCTTACATGCCCTCATACCTTATATGGTAAACCTTTTTTTAATTAAACAACTACAAAACCCGGCACTTTAAAAAAAGAATAGACCAATAATTATCAAAAATGTGTAATTTTATAGCTCAAATTTATCGTTTTTTTAAGAAGCCCGTATTATTGGCTTTATAAAAGCATTTTTAAAGAATAACAGAAAGTGATATATCCTAAACAATTTGAAGAGAAAACAGGTTTTGATCGTATAAGGCAAATGTTGAAAGAGAAATGCCTTGGTGAGCTTGGTCATAAGCAGATTGACAGGATGCGTTTTAGAAGTAGTTTTGAAATTATAAATAAACTGTTAGATCAAACTGAGAGTTTCAGACAGCTTATACTCGCCGGAGAGCATTTCCCCGTTTCAAATTATTATAACCCCCATGAAGTTTTTAAGAAAATTAGACCCGACAATACTTATATTTTGCCGGAAGAGTTAGTCGAAATTTGGCTTTCATTAAAAACTATTGATGAAATAATTAAATGTTTTAGAAAAAAAGATAAGAATGGAAATTTATCTTACCCTTCCTTATCTGTTTTAGCAGAAAATATTGATATAAACGCTGAAATTTTTGAGAGAATTGAAAGCATTATTGATGAATCAGGCGAAGTTCTTAATAATGCTTCTGAAGAGTTGAAAAATATTCGTAAAAATAAATCATCAAACATTAAAAAGGCGGGCAACAGGATTAATAGAATATTAAAAGATGTAAAAAAGAAAGGTTTAATAAGTGATGATTTGGAATTGACAATACGTAATGGTCGCCAGGTAATTCCTTTGCCGGCAGCACATAAAAAAAGTATTCGTGGTTTTGTTCATGATAGCTCAGCGACAGGTCAAACAGTTTTTGTTGAACCTGAGGAAGTATTTGAGATAAATAATGAAATAAGAGAGCTTGAGATCGCTGAATGGCAGGAGATAGTTAAAATATTGACAAATTTTGCAAATTTTTTAAGACCTCATATTGAAATTTTAAAGAAAGCTTACCGACTTATGGGTATAGCTGATGCAATTAGAGCTAAAGCTCTGCTGGCTATTGAAATGGGAGGGATGAAGCCGAAAATAAATCCTTATCCTACTATTAGCTGGATAAAAGCCGTTCACCCTTTACTTTTTTTTTCATTTAAAGAGCAAAACAGGGTTGTAGTACCTTTGGATATCGAAATTAATGAAGAGCAGCGAATCTTGATTATATCCGGTCCTAATGCCGGAGGAAAATCGGTATGCCTTAAAACATGCGGCCTTTTGCAGTACATGCTACAGTGTGGTATGCTAGTGCCTATGGCAGGTCACTCCGAAACAGGAGTGTTTAATAATGTATTTATTGATATTGGAGATCAGCAGTCGCTCGAAAATGACCTTAGTACTTATAGTTCACATCTGTACAATATTAAGTTTTTTTTGAAAAAAGCGGATAATAAAACCTTGTTTTTGATAGATGAGTTGGGTTCGGGAACAGACCCTGCAATTGGCGGAGCAATAGCAGAAGCTTCACTTTTAGGGCTTAATAAAACTAAAGCAATGGGAGTTGTAACAACACACTATTCAAACCTTAAAGCTTTAGGTGGTAAAATCCCGGGAGTGGTTAATGGCTCAATGCTTTTTGATACAAAAAATATTAAACCTATATATAAATTAAAAATTGGAATACCTGGAAGCAGTTTCGCTTTTGAGATAGCAAAATCAATAAATTTTCCGCAAAGTATATTGAAAAAAGCTGAAAATATAGCAGGGGAGAAGCAAGTTAAGTTTGATTATCAACTTCATGATATAGAATCCAAGAAAAACGAGCTGGATGAAAAAGAAAGAGAATTACGTTCGGCTGAAGTATTTCTTAATGAAATGATAGAAAAATATCAAAAATTGTCGGAGGATTATCAAACAAGAAAAAATGAGATGATTCAAAAAGCAAGGGAAGAAGCTCAGGAAATATTAAATAATACTAACAGATTGATTGAGAAAACAATAAAGGAAATTCGTGAATCTGAAGCCGACAAAGAGAAAACTAAGGAGTTAAGAAAAGAAATAGAAAAACATTCAAAGCAAATAGATGACAAATTAAAACAAAAGCATGTTAAAAAGGAGGCGAAAAAAGAAAAAAATGATTACAATATAATTCCTGATAAATCGCCCGTTAAGCAAGGTGATTTTGTTAGAATGAAAGGGCAGTCAATAACAGGCGAAGTGCTCGAAGTTAAAGATAATAATTGTATAGTTTTGTTTGGAGAAATTAAATTAAAAACCCCAAAAGACAAACTGGAAAAAGTAAAAATCAGCAAAGGAAAGCAACAGAATAAAAAAACTGCAGTTGAAGTAAAATTTGGTTTTGACATTAACGAGAAAGCAAAAAATTTTAAACCGGAATTAGATATACGTGGAAAAAAGGTTGATGAAGCGTTATCGGTTGTTAGAAACTATATTGATGATGCTGTTTTATTGAAAGCAAACGAAGTTCGAATAATTCACGGACTGGGAGAAGGTGTGTTGAGAGTTGCTATAAGAGATTATCTTAAAACAATACCAGAGGTGAAAAAAATGGAAAGTGAACATCCTGACAGGGGAGGAGAAGGAGTTACTTATGTGTTTTTATATTAAAAATTTTATTTTTTGTTTTGTTTCTGTTTTTTATCTTCAACCTCTTCAATATTAAAAAGCGTTAGTTGATTTTCTGTTACGTATGAAGATTCATCAATATCCATGTCGCGATACTTCTCAACTCTTTTATTTACCAGTGATTTAATAAATCTGACGGGAGTAGTTCTGTTAATAAGACAGTACTTTTCAATCGCTTTTTTTTGATCGGCGGTAAACTTAAAGGTCATTTTACGATATTTTACCTTTTTCTTTTTGCGTTTTCGCTTTTTTGTATAAAGCTTTTTATTTATTGAAGGTTTATTTGATTCAGATTTGTTATCCATTAAAATTATGGTTTTTGTTTTCAAAAATAATCATTTTTTATTATTTATGATGGTTTTTTACAATCTTCCGGTTTTTTATTTTCGCAGGTGCATTTTGAATATTTTCCTGTTGCCGGATCAAAAGAGTTGCTACATTTTCGTGTAAACATACCCCCGGGTTTTAAGAACATTTTTACGGAAATTGCAATTATTGATATGGCTACAACCGTTATTGTGAGTAAAAAAAGCTCCATCTTAAACAACTATAATAAATATTTTACAAAAAATTAATTTAATTAGAACCCAAAGTTAGTTATTTATGAATTAATCTAACCCTCAAACTTTATAATTTTTATGAACATTTTCTCCTTCAAGGCTAAATAATTGCAATAATTATTACCTTTGCGACATAATTATATATAATAACCGTTAATGGTTAAAGTTTTAAATTTTGTAAAACGGCTTATTAATCAAGTTTTGTTTAGATGAAAACTCTGAGAGTGTTATTTATACCTTTTTTATTGTTTTGCTTTAGTTACTCTCTATATTGTAATGGTCATCCAATGGAAGACAGGGAGAGTGTCTCTTCGTCAAAGGTTATGTGGTTTACAGAAAATCAGCTTGCAAAACCCGGGATTACTGAGCCAAATTTTGTGGATACAACTTTAAGCGAGTTCCAAAGATATGAATTTGCATACAGGGAGAGGTCGTTTATATCACATAAAGGAAATATAGGCCATGCTCATAATAGTTTGATTTTTGAGCCTCTTGAATTGAATCACGGCTTTTCTTTTTTGAGAAATAATGTTTATAAAGGCCATCTTTTTCAACATGATAATTTAAGATTTTACAGACCTGAGCATGTTTTTACAGATTTGTTTTATGTAAGCGGAGGTAGCGATGAACAGTCTTTTTATGCTAAACATGCCCAACGTATTAATCAGAATCTTGTTACTTCTCTTAAATATCAAATAATTAGAGCTCCGGGTGTATATAGCAGGCTAGAATCTAATAATACAAGTTTTTACGGTTGTGTTGATTATGTTACGGACAACCAAAGATATCAGGCTTTAGGCAGTTTTACCTGGAATAGATTAATAAATAATGAAAGTGGTGGCTTGAAAAATCATCAAGGGTTTGAAGAAAATGAAGCAAGAGATAGTGTCTTGCTTTATAATGCTGATGGGAGATATAGAGAAATGGGTGTTAATATACATCAGTATTATCAACTTGGATTTTATAGAAAAACCAACAATGATAATAATTTAGAAAATGATGGATTAAAATCAGAAATTGATACACTTGTTAATAATGAGAATAATGCAATTAATGATAATGATACAATAATAGATGAGGTTTTTAAAGAGTTTGTTGATTTTGGCAGAATAAATCATAAGTTTTCATATAATCGGCAGTCATATATTTTTGATGAAGATAGTCCGCCATATCCTTTTTTTAATGGTTTCTCTAATATTGACAGCTTAAAAACGTATGATTCAACAGCCGTTAATAAACTTTCAAACTCAATAAGCTATTCAAACTATAAACTTATGCGAAAAAGGCATGAGTTTCCTTTGCTTTTTGATATTTATCTTAAGCATGATATATATAATATTGAGTTTCCTTTTGATAATGAACATGAGTTTTCTCAGTTTACTCAAGGGATGAATATGAATTTTGATCCGGGAAGAAGATTAAATTTTGATGGATTTTACAACTATACTTTTGGAGGTTATAATGATGGAGATTTTTCTGCGGGATTGTCTGCGGGAACCAATAGCATAAGAGGAAGGATGTCATATTTTGAAAAAGAATCTCCTTTTATTATGAATAACTTTTTTAGCAATTATGTTTTTTGGGATAATGAATTTGACAAAACAGAAACAGTAAATGCGGGGTTAGAATATAATCACTCTTATTTTAATATTAACTTGAATGCTTATCAGATTGATAATTGGCATTTTTTCAACAAAGAAATGTTGCCTGAACAAGCTGATGATTCTTTTATTGCAACATCTGCAGGTATTAGGTCGAGTGTTAATTTTTGGGTTTTTGGTTTTGATAATCATATAGTTTATCAGTACTTAACAGAAGATAATTATGAGCAATTTCCCGAATTAGTAAGTTATCATAGTATTTATGCGGATTTAGTTTTGTTTGATAAAGCTCTTTATGCAAGGCTGGGAATAGATGTTGGTTATAATTCTCCATATAATCCACAATCATATATGCCTGTTTATAAGCAGTTTTATGTTCAAGACCATCATGAAACACCACATTTGTTATTTATTGATGCATATTTAAATGCAAAAATAAGCCGGGCAAGGCTTTTTGTTAAATGGCAAAATATCGGCTCTCTGATTTTTGATCAACCACCAATATATACTATTCCTTACTATCCACTATCCGAATCTCAAATAAGATTTGGAGTATCATGGATGTTTTTTGATTAGGAAATTTTAATCGCAGTGTTATTCAGAGCTTTTTATACAACGAACAGAAAGCCCCCACAATTTATTATATTGGCTACGACTTATGTTGCTATTGGTGTTTCTGGAAAATCTTAACCAAGCTTGACTACTATCATCATGGTATTCTGTTGACGTCCAAATATATGTAGTTCTTCTATAGTAGTTAAAGCCTCCTGTGTTTATTCTATAACCATGAGGTACAGAAGAAAATCCAAAATAGTCTGTTCCGTGGTGGTTATCGTTGGAGTTCCAACGTGGGTCTTCTTCAGTATCACATTCATCTCCCAAAGGGGAATCAACTTGGCGGCAAGATTTTAACATAGCTCCTTCGTTAGTACCTCTTCCAAGAGTAGTTGTATAATTGTATGGAAATTCGGTTTCACAATTACTGTTACCTGCATAGTTGCATATATATAACTCCATGTCCGTCCATTCAAAATGAGTAGGGATATGCCATCCTTCAGGGCAAATTCCTTGTGCCCCTTCAGTCGATGAGCCACACATAGCTTGATCCCATTGATAAACACCTCCGTAATTATTACAGTTATCAATATCGTTGCTTTCACAATATTTTTCAATATTCACACAGCTTGTACCTTGATTAGTATTAGAAGGAATCATATCACCAATATTTAGATTTTCAGCAAACCAGCATTGGTCGCCAATTTCTACAACCGGATAAGTCTGTCCGCCATGTTCAACACCGTCATCAAATCCTTCACAAGCTCCAGTAAAAGGACCTTCCTCATAACACCAGAATTCATTCCATTCTCCGCCAACAAATATTTCAATGCAGTTTTTAGTTGTATTAAATATTATTAGAGATTGTGCAGGGCTTGTTATTTCATCTCTTTGAGATGTTTCCATTCGGGGGAGTAATAATCCTTTGTCATCAGAAATTAACTCAAGAACAGAAGACGGGTGAGCAGTTTGATTGTCCTTGTCGCTGATTGATACTTGTGATTTGATACTGTTTGTAGCTATTAATAATATAAGTAGCTTGGCAATGAATAATTTTGTTTGCATAGTTTGAATACTTTTTTATTATTAAAAAATAAATAGTTTTTTTTACAAAAATATAAAACTATTTGTCAATTCAATAAAATTTTGCAAAAATTTATTCTACAAACTTAAAAAAGAATTCCAAAAATCAAAATGATTTTTTTTAAAGTTAAAATTTTGCTATTTTTGCAATCTTGATTTTTTGAATAAAAAAAAGTATTATTTTTTAATATTGATTTTATTAGTTTAAAATTATTAATATTGCTTAATTACAAGCAAATAAAATAGATTAACATTATGACAAAAAAGAAAAATTTTATCACATGCGACGGAAATCATGCAGCATCACATGTTGCATATATGTTTAGTGAAGTTGCGGCAATTTATCCTATAACGCCATCATCTGATATGGCAGAAAATGTTGACCAGTGGGCTGCTGAAGGCAGAAAGAACATTTTTGGAGAAGAAGTTACTCTTATTGAGATGCAATCTGAGGCAGGAGCAGCAGGTGCGGTTCACGGTGCACTTCAAGGAGGAGCTTTATCCAGCTCTTATACTGCTTCCCAGGGGCTATTGCTTATGATTCCAAATATGTACAAAATGTCCGGTGAGTTATTACCCGGCGTTTTACATGTATCGGCAAGAAGTCTTGCAGCACAAGCACTGTCAATTTTTGGAGATCACTCTGATGTTATGAGTACTCGTCAATCAGGATTTGCTATGCTGGCAACAGCCAATCCCCAAGAGATTATGGATATTGGTCCTATAGCACATCTTGCAGCAATAAAATCAAGAGTGCCATTCTTACATTTCTTTGATGGTTTTAGAACTTCTCACGAATTACAAAAAGTTCAACCTGCAGATCAGGATGAAATGGCTAAGCTAGTTGATTATAAAGCATTGCAAGAGTTCCGCGAAAGAGCTCTTAACTCTGAAAACCCCGTAACAAGAGGTACTGCGCAAAATCCCGATATTTATTTCCAGTCTCGTGAAGCCGCGAATAAATTTTATGATGTATTGCCGGATATTGTTGAAGACTACATGCAAAAAATATCTAAAATATGTGGAAGGGAATATCATCCTTTTACTTATTATGGTTCTAAAGATGCTGAAGATATTATTGTAGCAATGGGTTCGGTTACTGATACAATTAAAGAAGTAATTGATTATAAAATTGCTAATGGAGAAAAATGTGGTCTTATCAGTGTGCATCTTTACAGACCTTTCTCTAAGAAATATTTTATGAATGTATTGCCTAAAACAGTTAAGAGAATCGCTGTTTTAGACAGAACAAAAGAAATTGGAGCAAATGGAGAACCTTTATATCTTGATGTAAAAGACTTGTTTTATGGTAGTGAGTCTTGCCCATTGGTAGTTGGTGGAAGGTACGGACTTAGTTCTAAGGATACCACTCCCGCTCAGATCATTGCTGTATATGATAACTTAAAGCTACCTGAACCGAAAAATCAATTTACAGTTGGTATTGTTGATGACGTTACCTTCAAATCATTACCTATTGGAGAGGATATTGATGTTTCTCCTGAAGGAAACCATGCAGCCAAGTTTTATGGCATTGGAGCTGACGGTACTGTTGGTGCTAATAAAAACTCTATAAAAATTATCGGAGATTGTACAGATAAGTTTGCTCAAGGTTATTTTTCTTATGATAGTAAAAAATCAGGTGGAGTTACAGTATCTCACTTAAGATTTGGTGATAAGCCTATCAGATCTCCATATTTTGTTAACGCTCCTGACTTTGTGGCTTGTCATGTTCCTGCTTACCTTGATAAGTATGACATGTTGAAGGGTTTGAAAAAAGGTGGAAGCTTTTTATTAAACAGTATTTGGGATGAGGAAGAGACTAAAAACAGACTTCCTGATAGCATGAAAAAGTACTTGGCAGAAAATGATATCCGGTTTTATATTATTAATGCTACGAAAATTGCTGAAGAAATCGGCTTAGGAAATCGCACAAACAGTATAATGCAAAGTGCATTTTTTAAAGTTGCAGAGGTAATCCCTTATGATTTAGCAGTTAAGGAGATGAAGGATGCTATTCAAAAGACTTATGGTCGTAAAGGTGAAGAAATAGTTAGAATGAATCATGAAGCAGTTGATAAAGGCTCAGAAGTCATAAAAATTGAAATTCCTGTGGAATGGAAAAATATTGATGTAAAAGAAGAAGATGGAGACGAGGATATTCCTGAATTTATTAAAGAGGTTGTATATCCAATAAACGCACAAAAAGGTGACTTGCTTCCTGTGAGTGCTTTTAA
>SL_3KL_010_SEDDRAFT_10006599_pt1 | contig 10363 bp, 9 predicted proteins | sample SodLakKL_010_SED_2_FD_10381 | JGI IMG/M metagenome (IMG submission 10381)
ACCCAATCCAATCCGGAGGTTGTACACCCGCCTGCAACACGGACAGGCGAGGACGCTGTCCCTCCAGATTTGCGATTGCATTCGTACCGACCGATTGGAGGAGGACCAGGATCGGGGGGCGATATGAGCGCCAACGGCGCGTGCTCACCGTAGCCTGAGGCAGCGCCTCAGGAATTGGTATCGTCCATCGGCAGGCTGAATGCCTGCCTCACACCGCGCCGCACGGGAGACGCAGGCACCTTCCCCGTCTTTGCGATCTTGGCGCTCTTTGCGGTTAATTATCCAACCGCCCGCTTCCGGCCCGTAGGCTCTCCGAGGCGTAGGTCTCGTCAGGTAGGTTCGATTCTTCAACTCGTCTCTACGAGCCGGAGGCCTCCAGGCCGGAGGCCTCCAGGCCGGAGGCGCTCGCTCCGTCAGCATTTCCTCGTCTCTCGATCCCCGGTCCCCGTCTCCCGATCCCCCCGGCTCCCGCCTTACGCGCGGCGCAGCCGCTACTCAGGCATGAACAGCCCTTTCGCGGTCTCCCGAAACAACGCGCGGCGCTCGTTCAGACTGAGCGAGGCGGTCAGCTCGTGGAGCGCGCAGACCCACCGGCGCCACGAGGTCGCCCGCAGCATCACCGGCCAATCGCTTCCGAAACAGCACCGGGCGGGTCCGAACGACTCGAGGACGCAGTCGATGAACGGCCGCAGATCCTCAGCGGTCCATCCGTCACGAGACGCCTGCGTCGCGGCGCCCGAGACCTTGCACCAGACGTTTGGAAGCGTGGCCAACTCCGCGATATGCCCACGCCACGGATCGAGGGTGCCGGCCGCGATATCGGGCACGCCGAGGTGATCCAGGACGAACCGGACCTCCGGACACTGCCGGCAAAGCGTCACCGCAGCCGCGTACTGCCGGCGGTTGATCCCGAGTTCGCAGATCAGGTTCCGGCGAGCCAGGTGCCGGACTCCGGCGACATACCCGGGGCGCAACGCGAAATCCGCGTCTTCCTCGCCCTGCAGCAGTCGGCGAACGCCACGGACCATCGGAATCTCCGCCAGGCGATCCAGGTCCGCTTGGACGGCATCGCCCCGCTCGAGCGCAGCGAATGCAACAATCGCTCCGATCATCGGATCCTCGCGGGCCAATTGCGCAATCCAGACCGCTTCGTCGTACGATTGCTCGCGCGCACACTCCGCCTGGACGAATACCACGCGTTCGACCGGGATCCCGTCCGCCGCAGCACGGTAGTCCTCCGGTCGATACGGACGTTGCACCAGTTCCGATCCCTTGAACAAGGGATAATCCAGGACCGAGGAATCGATAAAGTGGACGTGGCAATCGACGATTGGAACCCCGGGGCCCAGGTTCCCCTTAAGCTCGCATTCCATGGCGCGAACTCGTCACCCCTCAACCGCCTTGCGCCCCTGCGGGTTCTCAGGAGCCCAATAGTCGAGCATTTCAGCAAAGGTCTCGAAGGCCGGACGGGTAAACCCATAAGGCGCCTCCAGGTGAAGGCTGATCGGAAATCCGAGATCCTGGACACCGTCGACCACCCGTTTGTAGAGATCCAGCAGAAGTCGTTTCTTTTCCTTGAGCTTCGTCTCCCCAAGGCGGGCGACAAACGCGCGCTCCTCGTCGACCAGTGGATTTCCGTGATCCTGGATCAACCATTGGATCAGGTTGAGCCGTCGTTCCATCTTCGGAACAAAACCGAACGAGAGGAGCACCTCGGGCCGATGCGGGTGCTTCTCAGCAAAGTCCCGAAGAAAGCGAACGATGTAGTCGGAATAAAGCAACTGGGTCAGCGCGAAATTCGCCCCCTGTTCACACTTGAAGTTGAAACGGCCATCCTCCGCGTCGCGCGTCGGGATCAGAATCACACCACGCTGGGGAACCTGCTGCTGGAATTGAGCGAGCGCGTCCGTTGGCGCCACGCCGTCCCCTTCCCCATCGGCCATCGTTCGGGGAACGCCAACGAAAATAATCCCTTCAATCCCAGCTCCAAGCAGATCGCCGAAACGCTGCGACAGGGCGGGTGCGTCCAAAAACGCCGTCACCTGCGTACAGAGGCCACGGATTCCCGGAAGCTCAGGGGCGGCCGCCGTCCAGACATCGAGCGGGTCCATCTTCGGCCGCATCGCAACGGGCCGGTCGTCGTCCTCCGCGATCATTCCGGGAATCATCAACGTGTCGATCCGGTCTCCAATTCCGTGTTCATGCGAGAGGTCGCGCACCTTGTTCGCGTCCTCAATCGCCCGTTCCTTGCCGTGTGCCGTGTCCGGCGGTACAAATTCCAGTGCTATTCGTGTCATAATATTCGGTATTGTCAGTTGGTAAGCCGCACCGGAGCGCGGTGAGCCAAACCTACCAATCGTTGCCAGTTTCAAGCCCGAGTAAACCAAAAAATCTGAATATTGAATGCAAGCCATAGGGATTGAACAAGATACACACTTGGATTCGTGCCCCGGCGGACACCCGCGAAGCCCTAATTGACGACCCCAACGCCGCCGGAACCAGCCGCCGGCATATTATTCAACAGTGCGACGCCAGCTTGAAGCGGCTTCAGACTGATTGGATTGACCTATACCAATTGCACCGGCCCCACAGCGAGATCGCCATCGACGAGACCCTGCGCGCCCTGGAATTCGCCGAGTCGCGGATCACCCGATCGCGACGCGAAGAGGGGTGCAGCGTCAGTGCCGATATCGCGCGTGGTGCGCGCTCCACCGTTCGATCCTCCTCAGCACGCGTCGCATCGTCGGCCAGGAGAACAGAATGCTGATGTGACCGTGGGCCGTCCAATGGATCGGGGGACGTCCCCACGCCTCCCAGAGCTCCTCCACCGTCTCCTGCGGCGCGAATAGATCGTGTCGGCCGGCAACCAGGAGTATATTCTCCTTCGGAATCCGGGGTTGGTAATCCGGCAGGTTCAGGCGCTGGAACTGGATTTTCGCGCCCCGCAGGCCTCTCCGAATCGGGGCACAGAACGGGAGCGTTTCGATCGCCCGGTCCATGCGTGTGATCGGAACCATCAGCACCGCGCTCGCGATCCGGGGGTCATGACAGGCGAGCAATCCCGCGATCCAGGCGCCGAGCGAGATACCCCACAGGTGCACCGAAGGCACGCCGCGTCCCCTGAGCCATCCAACAAGCATGCGGGTGTCCTGGATCGCCTGGCGCGTCGCCATCACCGTCCGCACGAGATTCGGCGAGATGAAGTCGCTTTCAGGCCCGGTCCCCACCTCCCTGCGGCGCCCATGGCACGGCAGCTCGAATGCGAGCAGGTTCATGCCGCGCCGGTTCGCCGAACCCGCGAGCCGCGGGAAAAGCCAGCGATGGCAGTTTTCCCCGTTCCATCCATGCAACATGACGATCGTCGGCCGGGACCAGGCGTCCCCGGATGCCCGATACAGCCTGCCGAATACGCGATCGCTTTCGGGGACGGGCGACGGTACCGCTGACGCGCAGCGAAACGTTCCGTCGTCGGCGACCTCCATGTCGTTCGGGAGACATCTCTCGTCGCCGAAAAAACCGGGATCATCAAGACATGCTTGTGCCTCCTCCACGCGACTTTCGCAATCCGGAACGCGAGCGAGCCGTTCCGCTGCGAACCGGATCACCCCCCGGTCGATCGCCTGAACAAACGGCCGCCGCATCACCGCTCCGGTGCCGCTTGCGATTCCTCCAAGACCTGTTCCCTGAGCTTGCGGTTGCGTGCCAGGGCATCCGGCCCGCGCTCCAGCTCCAGCTCGTCGACCATCGCGTCAATCGGCTTCTCAGGATCGTTCGACCAGAAAACGCCGCCGTCCTCCCGCGGAGAATAACGGTACCCCGCCCGGTCGCCATAGTGTTCGTCAAAGATCGCCCCGTTTCGCAGACGGCTCTGCCAACTGATAACCTCGAAATCCAGGTCGATCTGCTCGACCATCACTTCCGACGCTTCGGAAGTGGAGCCCCCCGCCTCAATCTGCCGAACAATCATCCCGAGTGGATCGAAAATCGTGGCGTTGTTGCGCGGCGTGGAGGTGACCAGGTAAGCGTGCAAATCCAGGGCGCGTCCGGCAGGCGCAATCGTCTGCGGCGACGCGGAGGGCCATACAACGAGTTCCGGACCCTGCTCTGCCAGTACATCCCAGCCGTCGTCAAAGCTCATGTCGTAACAGATCTGGATCCCGAGCCGACCGAAATCACACGCGAACACCGGAGCCTCCGTCCCCGGAGTAAGCCCCCCCTCCAGCACGGTTTCGTCCGGCGCGGCAACGGGAAAGAGTTTGCGGTACTTGCCGACAACCTCGCCGGTACGATCGAACAGTACGGCGGTGTTCGTGAAGATGCCCCGCTCACGGTCCTCCGCGAGGATCATCGGGACTACGATGTACGTGCTGTGCTCACGCGCCTTGTCGGAGAAATAGTCGCGCACCGGCCCGTCCAGGTCGAGGGCCACCGCGGCGGCATCTCCGGGACGCCCGGCCGTCACCGCGTACTCCGTCAGGACCGCCAGGTCAAGGCCGGCCCCGTAGCGCTCGCCGGCTTGCTCAGCCATCCGATCCACCAGGTCTCCCAACTCGGCCAGGCGCTCCTCCAGCCCAGACCAGCCTTTAAAGATACTGTACACCGTGGTTCCGACCACCACCTTGCGTGGACCGGGATCGTACTCCACCGCGGCGACGCCGCCGGCCAGGCAGAGCCCCGCCACAACCAGAGCGGCCACGCTGCCGGTTTGTTTCCATCCACTGCCACCCGTGTCACCCGGATTGTCGTTATCTGTGCTCATGCCCGAAAATTTAGAATCGATCGCTGCGCGGCGCAAGCTCGTTGCCAGAACCAACGCATTTTGCGTTGCCACACGTCCGGGGATTTCCAAGGCTTCGAGGTGTGACTGCCCTGCCTGAAACCCCGCTCTCGCATCGGGAGTGCCTCCTGATGGGAACCTGCCTCTGCGACGCGTTCTTCGACGATGCCGCCCGCGCCACGGTCGAAGTCCTGGAATATCTCGGTTGCACCGTTCACTTCCCGGAAGCACAGACCTGCTGCGCTCAACCCGCATTCAACGCGGGCGACTGGGCCGCCGCCCGTCGCGTCATCCGGCACACCGTCGGGGTTTTCGACGGTGAGCTGCCTATCGTGATACCGAGCGGCTCCTGCGCCCACATGGTGTATCACGGCTACGATCTCGCCCTTGAAGGAGAAGCGGACGCCGATGCCGCACCCCGTTTTGCACGACGGACCTGGGAGCTCTGCGATTACATCGTGAACGGCCTCGAGGTGCGCGAATGGCCCGGGACCTACCGCAAGAAGATCGCGTTTCATCGTTCCTGCCATACCCGCGGCACCCGTACCGCGGAGAGCGCGCTCGCCCTCCTCGGATCGATCGACGGTCTCGAACTATGCACGTTTGGTGAACAGGAACAGTGCTGCGGCTTCGGCGGAACCTTCTCGGTCGCCTTTCCGAATATTTCCGCAAAGATGGGCCGAATCAAACTGGAACACATGCGGGATGGAGATCCCGATGCGATCGCGGGGAGCGACATGGCCTGCCTGTTGCACCTGGGCGGCATCCTCGATCGCGAAGGCGTCGCCCTCCCCCGGGTCCATATCGCCCAGATCCTCCGCGACGCCCTGAAAAGCGAAGGACTCCTTTCATGAAATCCACCAAGGCATACCCAACCCGCCAGCCGGTCGACCGCTACGCAAGCGATCTCTCGCCTTCGGTCCAGGAGTCGGTCTACAACGCTTCAAAGCTCAAGACGGAGGCGCGCGTCGACGCGCTGCAACGGGACTTCGCGGATCCCGACGCCAACCGCCGACTCGCCGGCGCGATCAAGCAACACACCCTCGATCACCTGGACACCTACCTGGAACAGGCGGAGTCCAGCCTCCGCGAAAACGGCGCCGCCGTGCACTGGGCCTCCGACGCCGAATCCGCCAACCAGATCATTCTCGGAATCATGCAGCGCAACGATTGCCGGCGCATGGTCAAGTCGAAGAGTATGGTCAGCGAGGAGACCGAACTGGTGCCATTCCTCGAGAAGAACGGAATGGAGGCCGTCGAAACCGACCTGGGGGAGTACATCGTCCAGATCGATCACGACCATCCAAGCCACATCGTCACCCCCATCATTCACAAGAATCGCCAGGAGATCGCCCGCAGCTTCGAGCGCGAGGGCCTCGGAGCCTACGACGACGATCCAACCGTGATCACCCGCCGGGCACGCGACTACCTGCGGAGCAAGTACCTGGAGGCGGACGTCGGCCTGACAGGCGCGAATTTCGTCTCGGCCGAGAGCGGCAGAATCGTTCTCGTTACCAATGAAGGCAACGCACGGTTCAGCATGGCGGCTCCGCGCATTCATATCGCACTGGTTGGGATCGAAAAGCTCGTCCCGAAGGACCGCGACCTCTCGCTCTTCCTCAGCCTGCTCGCGCGCTCGGCCACGGCACAGTGCCTCACGGTGTACACCCAGTTTATCGGCGGCCCGCGCCACCGCACCCAGCGGGATGGCCCGGAAAAGATGCACGTCGTCTTCCTCGACAACCGGCGCACTGAAGTGCTCTCCGGCGATTGCCGGAAGATTTTGCGCTGCATCCGATGCGGAGCGTGCATGAACGTCTGCCCCGTCTATCGCCAGGCCAGCGGTCACGCGTACCGCGGCGTCTATCCCGGACCCGTCGGCGCCGTCCTCAGCCCGTTGCTCAAGGGGAAAGAATTCCCGGAACTGGCCGATCTCCCCAAGGCATCCAGCCTCTGCGGCGCATGCAACGAGGTCTGCCCGGTCGATATTCCAATCCCCGAACTGCTCCTGCGGCTGCGAAACCGCGCGAAGCACGAACACGTGTCGCTCGCCGCCCGCGGGACGCCGTCGATGGGAATCTGGGCGCGCGCCGCCTCCTCCCCCGGCGCCTGGAAGACTGCGCTCTCCGCCGGACGGCTCCTCAACGTCGTGCCGCACGGATTCCTTAATCTCTCATCCCCGGCACGGGCCTGGCAGTCCTCCCGCAAGCTGCCGCCCTTCCGCGGCGGAGCATTCCGCAAGTGGATGCGTGAACGCAATCCCCCCAAAAACGGCGTCCCATCGCCAGACCGGAAATCGGAGCCCGATTCATGAAAGACCGAGACACAATTCTCAAACGGGTACGGGATGGACTCGCAGAAACGCCCGAACGGACCCCCTATCCGGAATACGACCCGGCATGCGCCGTGATGCGCCAGCCTCACGAGTTCTCCTCTCTATGGGAGCTGTTCGCCTGGAGGATGAAAAGCGTGAACGGGGTTCCACTGCACGGCTGGAACGCCCTCGGGGATTTTCTCCGCGAGCGCGCGCTGAAATTCGGGTACTGTGATCCTGAATACACCGAGGCGATCGCGGCCGTCTGCGGAAGCCTCGACATCACGGAACGCTTCGACCGCAACGATCTGGACCGATACGAGTTCGGAATCACCGCCGCCGCCGGAGCAATCGCAGAGACCGGCACCATCGTGCTCACCGACGCCGCCACGCGTCCCCGCCTCGCAGCTCTGGCGCCCTGGATTCATATCGCGATCCTACAGGAAGACGACATCTGGCCTGACAGCCCCACCGCCCTCAAGCGGCTCGGAGATGATCCCAGCGTCATCTGGGTCACGGGCCCGTCCAAGACCGCCGATGTCGAAGGAATCCTCAAAAAAATCGAAGGCGTCCACGGCCCCGGCGTTCAGGTGTGTTGCGTGGTGTGAGCCGGGAGGGCGCGGTATCATTCCACCACCAGACTCGTTCCGGTCATGGCGGCGGGCTGCGGCAGGCCCATCAGATGGAGTAAGGTCGGAGCTATGTCGGCAAGGCACCCATCCGTCTCGCGTAATGTGAGATCGGCGCACCCGTTCCCGTAGAGAATGACCTCGACGGGATTCAGGGTATGTTGCGTGTGGGGGGCCTCCGCCTCCGGATTCCACATCTGGTCGGCATTGCCGTGGTCCGCGGTGATGATCGCTCGTCCATCCGCCTCCTCGACCGCCTCCAGGAGCTCCCCCACGCACGCGTCAACGACTTCGCACGCCCGGACCGTCGCCTTCAGCGAGCCTGTGTGCCCGACCATGTCCGGGTTTGCGAAATTGACCACGATCAGCCCGTATTCGCCGCTCAGGATCGCTTCCTTCGCCGCCGCGCAGACACCGGAGGCGGACATCTCGGGTTTCTGGTCGTAGGTTGAAACTTCCTGCGGGCTCGGTATCAGTGTTCGCTCCTCGCCCGCAAACGGTTCCTCCCGGTAGTCGTTGAAGAAGAATGTGACGTGGGGAAACTTCTCGGTTTCCGCGCAACGAAACTGCGCGATCCCGAGCTCGGCCAGGTACATGCCCAGGGTGCTCTCCATTTTCGGCGGCTTCCCAAACAGGAAGTTCGGACAGAGCCCCTCCTGATAATTGGTCATCGTGGCGTAATAGAGGTCGAGCTTCGCGCCCCGATCGAACTCCCGGAAGTCATCCTCGATAAAGGCACGTGTCAACTCCCGGGGCCGATCGCCGCGGAAGTTGAAGAAAACCACGCTGTCCCCGCTCCGCACCGGTGCGGTGGGTTCGCCCGAATCGTCGACGATCGCAGTCGGCGATATGAACTCGTCGCTGTCACGCGAGCTGTCGAGTGGATTGTCATAGTAGCTCTGGACGGCCTCCTCCGCCGATGCAGCGCTCCGCGCAATCGCACGACCCGTTATGCAGTCGTATGCGGTTTGCACCCGGTCCCACCGATTGTCCCGGTCCATGGACCAGTAACGTCCCGAAACGGTGGCGATCCGCCCGACTCCAACCTTCGCGCACTGCTCCTCAACCTCGCGAATGAACCGCAACCCGCTCTTCGGCGACGTATCACGCCCATCGGTGAAGGCGTGAATCGCAACACGCTCCAGTTCCGCGTCGGCAGCCAAACGCAGCAGACCGTAGAGATGCTCGAGCATCGAATGAACGCCCGCATCGGAAACCAGACCCATCAGGTGGAGCGTACCACCCCCCTCCCGTACGTTCGAGAGGGCCGCATTGAGGACCGAGTTGTCCCGCACCGTATCCTGCTCGAACGCCTGATCGATGCGGACGAGCTCCTGGTACACGACGCGCCCGGCACCGATGTTCTGGTGACCCACCTCGCTGTTGCCCATCACGCCCTCCGGCAACCCCACGGCAAGGCCGTCCGCCTTGATTTCCGTGCGAGGCCAGACGTCGTCCAGCGCGTCTGCAACCGGGGTCTGGGCGATCCTGATCGCGTTGAACGCATCGTGCTCGGGGTTGTGATTGGTCCCCCAGCCGTCGCGAATAATCAGCACTACGGGTTTGCGATATTTCATGTGGATCAAGTTTCAAGTGAAAGCGGAATTCGAGGATTGGGGCGCGCGGTGCGCAAGTCAAACCCTGTCGCGCTCCGTGCGAATGGCATGGCTTGGATTACACCGGCGACATGCTGGACTTTTCGGAAACTCACATCTACACCCGGATTCGCGTATGTTGTTGATCGATTACCTGAAACAGAATTCACGGTGGGGCATCGCCGCCCTCGGAACCGCCGTCGGCGTTCTTATCCTGTCCCTGTTTCTCAGGGAGATCCTTGTGATCGGCGAGACACCCACGCTGCCCGCTTTTGCGCTCGTCCACTTTTCCGGTTACCTCTTTTTCATCATTTCTCCGGTCGAACTCCTGTTTGTGCACACCATCGGACGTTCGCTCGACGCAACGACCCTCGTCTTCCTTGCAGTCGGCACGGCACTGCTCGCCCAGCTCATCGACTACGCCATAGGCTACGCATTCAGCCGGCCTGTCATCCACAATGTCATCGGCGAACGCAAATATCAACGCTACCTCAGACGCATCGAGCGCTACGGCGGGATCACCATCCTGATCTTCAATTTATTCCCGCTCTCCTCGCCCATCGTCGTCCTCGTGGCCGGCATGATCCGTTACCCGCTCCGCCGGATGCTGCTCTTCAGCGCATCCGGCCTCGCAGCCAAGTATTTGATCCTCGCATGGTGGTTCCTCTGAACCGGCAGGGGCGGTCGGACAGTCGGACGGTCGGACGGTCGGACAGTCGGACGGTCGGACGGTGAGACGGTCGGACAGTCGGACGGTCGGACGATCACCGTCAGCTCCTTTCAGCGTTTCAGCTTTTCAGGCTTTTCAGCGGAGCGTTACCCCATGGTTCGGGAGGCGATCTGGTAGGTCAGCCACGCGGCGGTGTAGGCAAGCGTTGACATGTAAGCGATCTGCGCAATCGGCCATTTCCAGGAACCGCTCTCCCTCCTGGTGACGATTTGAGTCGGCAGGCACTGCATGGCCAGGACAAAGAAGACGAGGAGGCTCAAACCGGCTGCCGGCGGCACGTTTGTGCGTAAGCGGGCGGCGACACTCTCCGTTTCGGCA
>SL_3KL_010_SEDDRAFT_10006601_pt1 | contig 10360 bp, 5 predicted proteins | sample SodLakKL_010_SED_2_FD_10381 | JGI IMG/M metagenome (IMG submission 10381)
GTCTGATAAATTTTGGTGGCCATTCGCTCATCAATCTTAATGGCTTCCTTGCGCTCATTGGATATAACATTATCAAGAAAGAATTCCTTGTCAGCTTTAACTGGTCGATCTGTAAGGGTATCCGCGATTTCTTTCTGCAGATCCCGGACAAAGGACTCATAAGATTCACTGGCTATGACTGAAAGCACATTGGTCTGATGAACATCAACCCCGTGAACGGAATCATCTATTCTGTCTCCATCCTGATTTACGCAGAGCCTAAGGCCCCTTCCAACTTCCTGGCGCTTTTTGATGGTTGAGTCACTGTGCTTTAAGGTGCAGATTTGAAATACATTGGGGTTGTCCCAGCCTTCTTTAAGGGCTGAATGGGAAAAGATGAAACGAGTCGGTTCGGCAAAGCTGAGCAGTCTTTCCTTATTTTTCATAATCAGATCATAGGCGCTTTCATCCTCTGAATCTGTTTCCCTTTTTCCAATTTTGGGGTTTGTCAAACGTCCTTTCTTATCAATGGAAAAATATCCATTATGGGTTTTTTCCGGGGCAATCTGTCTGAGGTATTCGGCATAAAGGTCGCTATTTGGCGCATTTTCCAAGATTTCCTGGACTTGGCTTTGATATTCCTCTTCAAACATTACAGCGTAATCACCAGGAAGTACATTGCCATCCCTGTCGTACTGTCTGTAACCGGCCACTTCATCGATGAAAAAAAGGGAGAGAGTTTTAATGCCCTTGGCAAACAGTTCCCTTTCTTTTTTAAGGTGGGATTTAATTGTTTCACGAATCTGGATACGTCGAAGAGTGGCTTCATTTTTATCACCCTGAACATCACCTGCTTCCAGAATCACACCATTGGCAAATTCAACAGCATTGGCCTGGCCATTAACATTGGAAACAATATATCCCTTGTATTGCTCAAGCCCGTCGGAAAGGTCATAAAGGTTGTCATTATTTGAAAGTTTCCTGACCACTCTTCTGACGCCTGATCTTGACTTGACCTCCAGCTCGACCCTGGCCATTGGCGCTTGTTTTTTGCTCAGGTCAATGCCTTCCAGGTATAGGTAGCTATCTGTCGCAGTGGAGCCCTTGACTGTAATGCCTTTGACATTGATTTTCTTGACCAGCTTTTTATTGTAGGCATCCAGAGCATCGAGGCGAAAAACCTTGTTGTACTCCTTACGGTGTGTGGCGGAATAACGCAGGGTGAACAATGGATTAAAAAGTTTCAAGGCCTCTCTGGTTTTGTCACCTTCAACTGATTGCGGCTCATCAATTACCAATATCGGCCTGGTCTGAGCTATGACATCAATAGGCTCCCTGGACTGGAATTCATCCAGTTCCATATATATCCTTCTGGCATCTTTGCCTCTGGCGTTGAAGGCTTGAGTATTGATGATCATAACATTAATGCCTGAGTCCGCGGCAAATTGATCAATCTTGGACAGGTCTTTGGAATTATAGATAAAATACCTGACCTTGCGTCCGTACAGCTCCATGAAGTGATCTTCAGTTATTTCAAATGATTTTTTGACCCCTTCCCTGATAGCGATGGACGGAACCACAATGATGTATTTTCCCCAGCCATATTTCTGAAAGAGCTCAAACATGGTTTTGATATAGACGTACGTCTTGCCTGTGCCAGTTTCCATTTCAACGGTCAGGTTATATTCTCCTTCCAGCTTTTGAGAAAGACATAGACCCTCCCGGTTTTGAACCTTAATGATATTTTCCAGAACTTCTTCAGGGGTAAGAAAGACATCAGAATTTCTAAAACCTGGAAGCTGCTCCTTGGTTAACTTGAGCAACCCGATATCCCTGCTGCCAAGATCACGGGTAAATCTGGACTGCTGGTTTTGCTGTCCCATAAAGCAATCTACAACCGCCTGGACTGCCTGAGTCTGAAAATCCTGTATTTTGAATTTAAGCTTCATAGATTGACTCCGCTAAATCACCTTGACTTCAGTACCTGGTGACAGAGTCTTAAACAGCTCATCCACATTGATCCTGGCTGCGTCATCCTTGAATGACTTATCCTGGAAAACCACCCGCAAAGGCTTGTGCCCTGCTATGTCATGGATGAGTTGTTCTGGAATGTCCTTGTCAAAGCAGGCCACAAGGGAATTGCCGGCCACAAAAAACACTTCCTTGCCCTGGATAGTATTCTTTTCCATGGGCAAAGAGGGTTGAAGACCAGAATCCAGCATAACCTGGATCAGCAGGTCTTCAGCTGATCTGTCTTCCTTGATGTTGGATACGAGATCCAGAAGAGTCTTTTGCGTGGTTTTTTGAGGGTGATGATAGACATCCTTCATATTGGAGGAATCAACCTTAAATACCCGGAATCCGTAATCTATGTCCGCCCCGATTTCTTCCTTGATTTTCCCGGCAGCCCTGCGGATACGCTCCTTACCGATTTCAGCAATATTCTTATATCCTGCTTTATGAGCTTCTGAATCAGGCGGGCAAGGCTCTGGTAGTTGAACCATTATGTATTTACGGTTGCCCTTATCTTCAGCGTTGAGCTGCATAACGGCGTGGGCAGCGGTGCATGAGCCTGCAAAAAAATCTACCACGATATCATGCTTGTTTGTTGCTTGATATATTGTTTTTTTTAGGAGTCCAAGAGATTTTGGATAAGTAAATGCAACTCCGCCAAATAAAGAGCGAGACTCAGTGGTAGCTGATTGAGTGCTTCCTACTTCACTATATTCCCATACAGATCTGGGGACGACAGGCTTAGCATCTTTCAAAAATTGCTTTTTGCGTGGTGACTTGGATTTACCGTTAGCTCCCCAATATAGTAGATTATCCATAACATGTACTTTATGCGTCTCTTGTGAGTATGCCCATACAGCATTCTCATTAGGCCATATTTTTTCGCCAGTATAAGGATTTTGAATGGCATAATATAGATTGGGGCGCTCAGACTTGCTTTTATTGCAAGTATAAGCCGCTGAATTCCAAGGCCCCCTTGGGTCATCGTCGGTATTCTTATAGTACTTATTATGCTCATCAGTTCTTATGGTTTTGTTAGGGTACCAGTTGGCTTTTGTCTTTGCAAAAACACAAAGATATTCATGGTCACTACTATACCATTGTGAATCATTGGCTGGTGATACCCTTTTTTTCCAAACAATATCAGTAACGAAATTACTATTTCCAAATATTTCGTCGCAAATTTTTCTTAAACTGTGGTGCTCATTATCATCTATCGAAATAAAAATTACCCCATCCTCTCTCAACAAATTCCTGGCCAGCTTTAGTCTTGGATACATCATACTCAGCCAGTCGCTGTGAAAACGGCCATTACTCTCATTGTTCTGAAAAAGGCGATTGCCTTCTTCATCCACCTGCCCGGACTGATCAAGGTATTCCTGCCTGCTCTGCTTGAAGTCATCCTTATAGATAAAGTCCTTGCCGGTATTGTATGGTGGATCAATATAGATGCATTTGACCTGGTTCAGATAAGATTCCTGTAATATCTTGAGGGCTTCCAGATTGTCACCTTCAATGAACAGGTTTTCAGTTTTATCCCAGTCAACGCTTTCCTCCCTGGCCGGACGAAGGGTTTTGGTGGTGGGAAGGTTGGCCATAAGCATGGCCTTGTTTTTTCCAGGCCATGTCAGCTGATACCTCTCTTTTTCTCCTTCAACCACATGGTCGGACAGTTCCTGCTTTAGCAGATCAAAATCTATTGCCCTGATGAGCCTGCCGTTGTTGTCTATGGATTCAGTGACCACCCCAGGAAATAGTTCCTGAATCCTGTCGATATTATCATTTACCAGGTCTTTTGACTCCATTTTCAACTTATCCACCCAAAACCTCCATTTGTCATGCTATGTCTTTCAGTTCCTTAAGCTTTGTCTGCAGCTCCAGATTATACTCCACCTTTCGGTTGAACTGCTTTTCCTTTTTTATCTTCGCCTCCAGTCTGCTAATCTCCCGTTGCAGGGCTTGGGCCTGCTTGTGTCTATCAACAGCCTCTTGCAGGCTTGTTTCATGTATCTGTTGTCCTGGCATGAGAGCCCGGACCATATTTTCATACACAGCCCGTAAATCAAGGCCCTTTAAAATTTCAAATGTCTCGGAGCTGTGATCATACCAGTCTGAAAAATAATATGAGTCAACGGTTGATTTATCTTCATACTGCTTGCTTCTTTGCTTATAAGCCACAGCCAGCTGGAATTCTTCCTGGTAAATGAGGATAAAAAGTATGGGATAGGGTATGGCACGGTCGATACATTCCAGGATCTCCTTTGAGAGGAGCCTTTCTTTCAGATGGACTTCAAAAATCTGGATCTCTTCGATGTCCTTTGACGGAGAAATATTTATTGTGTCCTTGGAAAGCTTGTATTTCCAGATTACATGATCCACCTGCTGAACAAACTTTGCTTTCAGGGCTTTGCCTGCCTGAAGTTTTTCATAAAATTTATTCTTGGGTATTTTTCTGTTTACAAGTGCTTTTGCAGGCAGTTTAAGCTGAACCATGCTCATTCCTGACAACAATAAACGAAACTAGTTCAAAATCTTCCAGGCCTTTGACAGTATTCAAAAGAGCTGTTGTGCCGCCTGAACTGAATAAGCTGTCGATATCGCTTTCTTCTTTAACATCAATAATTGACCTTATGGCCTGTTCAAGCAGATAAGAATAGTGATCCATCTTGCGGCCATCCCTGGTTTCCTTGTTGAAAGGCTCATAAAGTGCTTTGTCAGCATCCGGGCGGTTTTTACAAAGCAAGCGCATTAGATCCAAAGTCTTTTTCGCGTCAGGATGCTGGCTAACAACCTGACCATTATTATCAATATAAACAAGGTAATAGGGGTGAAGTCTGTTCTGATTGTTTATATTCACCTCGCTATTGATATTGCGCAAAATATAAATGACTCCTGGCGGAGCACTCTTATCTGACCGGGAAGGAGTAACGGTGTGCAATCCTGGCGGAACGTTGTCCAGATCTCCATGTTCCTGTACATATTTAACCAGATCCATGCGAAAATCATTCAACCCAAGATCTGTGATTGAGACTCCTGTATTGAGTTCATCAAAATCTACTGACTGTTCCTGAAGTTTTTTGAGTTGTTCTTTGCGATATTCAAGATCGCTGGACTGGTTGGATAGGACATTGTCTTCACCTGTGGCAGTCATATCCACAATAACCATCCTGTTCTCGACCCGCTCCTTGAGGTTGATATATTCATCTAAAGTCAGGTTAGGCCAGAAATTTACCAACTGGATTACCTGATTTGGAGAACCTATTCTGTCTATGCGTCCGAACCGCTGAACTATGCGCACTGGATTCCAGTGGATGTCGTAGTTGATCAGGTAGTCGCAGTCCTGCATGTTCTGCCCTTCCGAAACACAGTCCGTTGCAATGAGAATATCATACTCTGCAGCCAGGTCTGGCATGGTAAGATGTTTATCTTTGGCTCTTGGAGCAAAGCAGGTCAGAATTGTATGCAGGCCTTTGTCAATCTTCTTGATCGTTGTTTGGTTCTGATCTGTACCCACAACCTTGGCGGTTTCAAGGTGAAATTCATCCTTGGCGTAAGCGGATATATGTTCAAATAAATACGAGGCAGTATCAGCAAAGGCTGTAAAGATCAGTATTTTTCTGTTTTCCTGATTAATGGGATGAGAAATCTTTTGAGCTATTGTTTTTTTAAGTGTGATCAGCTTTTCATCATACTCGGGTGTTATTTTCTCCATTTCAGCGAGCAGACCAGAAAAAATCGCACTATCCCTCTCTAATGACTCACGCCAGGCTATCCTGTCCATGTCAGACAGGTTGATCCTGATATTACCGGTGATGCTGTAATCTTCGTCCAGCCAGTCGTCATCATCAAGGTTCACATCGACAAGCTCTGTATGTTCAAAAGACCTTGCCATAGCCTGGCTTTCAAAGCCATCAATAAGGTTTATGGTGGAGTCTATTTTGGCTAGTATCTTGTTCATTGTCAGCCTAAACGCATGAACCGAACTCTCCAGCCTCTTGAGAAGATTAATACGCATCAGGACCTGAAGACTTCTCTCCCGGTCCATCTGCTTGAGGCTGCCCCCAGTTTTGACTACAGTATCATACTTTTTTTCGTAGAATTGCAGTCTGCTGGGCAGGATATAGTTAAAGGGAGCGTATAGGGCCAGGCTTAATCTGGAAAGCTCCTTGAATATGTCATTGTATCCAATGACGTCATGTCTTTTGGTCAGGTCGCAGTTGAGAGATATGGGTTTCAGTCTTTCAGGAAACGGTCCGATTTCCTTTGTGTCATAATAGGTTTGAATATGTTTTCTGGAGCGGGCAATAGTTATACTGTCCAGTATTTCAAAAAAATCAAAATCAAGCATTCCCAGGAGATTATCCGTGGTCCTTAGCTTGGTGGGGAGTCTGGACCAGGCGCTGAAGCTGCCTTGAGCTTTCCTGAACACTTCCTCAATATCACCCTCAATTTTCAGGGTGGAACTGATATTTTTGGGGTTGCCTTCGTAGGCCAGAGCCAGCTGGTTTTTCAAGTCATTGAAACGATTATTCACCGGAGTGGCTGAAAGCATAAGGACTTTTGTCCTGACCCCCGATTGAATAACTTCACGCATCAGCCTCTGGTAGCGGGTTTCCTTTTCTTTTCTTGGATCATTGTTCCTGAAGTTATGAGATTCATCAATAACCAAAAGATCATAGTTGCCCCAATTTATCCGATCCAGAGGAATGCCATTGGAAATCCCCTTATATCTGGAAAGATCAGTATGATATAAAACATCATAACGAAAACGGTCTTTGTGCAAAACATTATTGATCAAATTCTGCCTGAAGGTCAGCCAGTTTTCTCCCAGTTTTTTTGGACAGAGCACTAAGGCTGACTTGTTTCGCAGCTCATAGTACTTGATAATACCCAGAGCGGTGAAGGTTTTACCCAGGCCAACACTGTCAGCCAGAATGCAGCCATTGTATTTATCCAGTTTGTTTACGCCACCTATGACAGCATCTCTTTGAAAATTATAAAGCCTTTTCCAGATTTCCGTATCCTTGAACCCGGTTGCTTCATTGGGCAGCAGGTCCTGACTGATATCATCCAGGAATTCATTAAAAATGTTATAAAGCACAAAGAAGTAGATGAATTCAGGTGGATTTTCTTTATAGACAGTGGATATGTGATCAACGACCTGACTTGTAACGTCAACAAGTTTCTCCTTATCATTCCAGAGCTGGTCAAATAGCTCAAAATAATGCTTGCTGATGGGATAGTCGGTCATCTTATTGACCATGTTGGAAAGAACGTCACCTTTTTCATAACCAAGATCAACTGTGGTAAAGGCGTTTACAGGCATATAGCTTACATTGCCATTCTTGTTCTCTAGGTTAATAAAGCCTTGCAGGGTGCTACTGGTATTATTTGATTTGAAGGTAACCTTTTTCCTGATCCATTCTCCGCATTCACTTGCGACAGCTTTCAAGGTGAGTTCATTTTTCAGTCTGATCTCAAACTCAGAGCCATATAGGCTTTTCTCCCGAACAAGCTTGGGGATGTAAAACTCCCTTTTGCCTTTTTTCATCTTATCAGTGACAAAAGTAGGGGAATTAAAAATAAAACGCAGTTCATCAATCTCCTCAAGCTCCTTTTTCAGGGCTTCATATGCGTAAATAGAAAAGAAAGAGGCAGTAATGGACAGGCGGGATTTTGGGGTGATTTCCTCTTTCAGATCATCACCCAGGGTTTTGTCGATGTTGTTGATTACTTCCATTAATAATTTACCAGAAAAACTAACCAGAAGGCGAATAAAAATAAATTGGAATCAAGGGCATTAATGCCTTATCCTCATCACTGAGTTTGTGATAGAACTCCTGCCAGAGTTCAATAAATCTGGACAGATCAATCAGCTCAACATGTACATGGGATGATCTGGCTGTTGTCTTGGACTCTGAGGTAAAGCCCCCGGAGGAAATAAAAATGCCAACATCGCCATCTTTCTGCAAGAGGCCCATGAGCTGTCTGATTTCAGGGACTGAAGCGGGCTGTTCTCTGTGCTTGATCTGGACTTTGATTCTTGGAGTTACTGTTCCCAGGGGGTCACGGTAGGCTATGATGTCCAGTCCACCGTCTTTGCCGCTGGGAGCGACAAAAGGAGTGTAATAGCCCATGCCTCGAAGTAGAGCGGCGGCCAGGTCCTGAAATTCATAAGGATTCTTTGACTTGATAAAGCTTTTAAGCCCTTCAATGGCTATCTGCTCCATCTCGTCAATGGTTGCTTCCTGTTCTTTATCCGGGCTGCCCTCAACGTCTGCTTCAAGTTCTTTTTCTTTTCTCCATTTCCTGTAAGCTTTCTGAGCCGCGTTTAGAAGGCCGTCAGCACCGAGCTTCATGGCCTCCTCACCTTCTTTAGTCAGATACCAGGTGCCTTTTTTCTTGATCAGAAAACCGGCCTTAGCGCAATCAATGCTGTAGAAATGAAGAATGGACTGCCAGCGGATATAGCCTGATTTTTCGTATTTGGTCTTTGCCCAGTCATCCAAATCTACGCGCTTTTCCACCTGACTGATGACTTCACGGCCGTTAAGTTCACCGCCGTTCTCCTTAAGAATTTCAAAAGCAGCGAAAATCACTTTGGAAGCCAGGGCCAGGGACTTAGACTGTTTTTTCATGGCAGAGCTCTCAAATGTTTAAAGCTTGCTGTAGGCAAGACAGGACCATTAAAAGCATAATATTGATTATTCCCCGTTATAATTTGCAGAAAAATCTTTATCTATCAAGCCTAAACTCATTGAAAATCCTACAAAAATCGTCTTTTTCCCAGAGGAAGCAATTTCAAGCACCGGAAGCATTAATGATTGAAAATCAGGAACAGCCAAAATTTTTCTCCTTATAGGACAGCTTGATATAGAGTAGGTTTCAGATGCACCTTTTGATTAACAGCTCCCTCCAACATAAAAAGACGAGGCGCTGACCTAAATTTAAAAACCCGATACAAGTAGTAAACGTCTTGCTTTTCTTTTGAAACTTCAACTTCATTATGGGATATAAAGAAGGGAGTTTCCTTGCCGTAAGCGGTTGTTTTCACCTCTATCAGTCTTTCTTTTCCGTCAGGATCAAAAGAAAGTATGTCAAAGCCCAAACAGTCTCCCTTACTTTCTGAAACGTGTTCAATCTTTTTAGCCAGGCTGGACTTTCCAAGATGATTCAGCCTATCACGTTCAAAATTCAGCACAAATTTCTCTCCAGCCAAGCCCAGGGAAGAATTTCTAGCTTCTCTTTCCAGATAATTTACTTCTCTAAACCGGCCATAAGCTGGGGGTTTCTTGGCGGAAACTGATAATGACCCTTTCATGTCAAAAATCGGCGGATCATCCAGGTATGATTGCCAGTCACTCACTGGCAATGGGTCGGCAGGCTGATCCACAGCTTCGGCGACAGTCCCAATCAAATCTGTATTTCCTGAAATTCTGTCCGTAACGACCTGTGCTAAAAGGGTTTGATAATTAGATAAAGGTTTGTATCCGGAAATATATGGATATCCTAGTTCAATAAGAATGGCGCTGATGTTTTGATGCTTACGTTCAATTGAACCGTGCGACCGTGAGTTGAGAAGTCCCATGAGCCGGTTGCGGTGGGCAGTCTTATTGTAAGCCCTGCCCTGCAATTCCAGCTTAAGCATCTGGAAGTAGTCCTCAACAACCAGCTCGACTTCTTCACGCGACCATGACTTGGGCAATGTCCGACCTCAACAAATTATTTATGACAAATATTATGCTTGCGCTTTCTGATAGCTCACTTCCTGAAAATCTCTTTCCTGTGCCATCCCAGACACTCCTGATCCGGGATGTGCCTTTCATCCGAAGGCCTGAAAATCGGCCTGTGATCCAAGGTCATGATGGGGCCGGGATTGTTCTGTTCCTGCCTGGACAGAGGGGAAATCAGAACTTCATATTGCCTGCTCAAGCTCATGAATCCCCGGTCAAAGCTCCAGTGGCAGAGCCTGCAAAGTGCCATGCCGTTGGCTGGGCGGTCATCGTTTGTATCTGACCAGGGTCTTATGTGGGCAGCTTCAACTATAGTATGTCCTTCCGGGGTAAGCATACGGATGCCGCACAGAGTACAGCGGTGGGCATACAGAGTTATGACCGCCTTGCGAAAGCCCTGATCCCTGATGCGTCCGGGTTTTTCAGGTTCTCCGTAAGACATGGTCTTTTCTGCGGCCTTCAGGAGTTTTTGGCTGTATTCAAAAGCCTCCTGGTTCTCTGAGGCTTCAAGCAGGAGCTTCTGCCTGATTTCCGGGGCAAAATACGTACGCAGGATAACAGCCCTGAGCTGTTCCCTGGTTTTATGATTAGAAATCAGCTGATACAGTTCCGGATCAATATCAGCACCCATAACC
>SL_3KL_010_SEDDRAFT_10006602_pt1 | contig 10359 bp, 9 predicted proteins | sample SodLakKL_010_SED_2_FD_10381 | JGI IMG/M metagenome (IMG submission 10381)
TTTTGCGGCCGATATATTGCAGGGGGAGTCAGAACTTTTAGGCTTGCTGACAGGAGCATTGGGTTTTGGCGCATTATCCGGGGCGTTTTACCTTGCAGCCAGAAAAAACGTACACACCATACCGGTTACCATATTTCGCACCGCTTTACTATTTGCCATCAGCCTTGGAATATTTGCATTATCCCCCTACAAAGCACTTTCATTTGTTATGATGGCGGCAACAGGCTTTGGGATGATCGTACATTTTAACAGTACCAACACCATTATTCAGACCATAGCTGATGAAGACAAACGAGGCAGGGTCGTTGCCCTTTATAGTTTATCATTTATGGGTATCACTCCGTTGGGAAGTCTGGCTGCCGGATGGTTTTCAGAAATGATAGGTGTGCCCTATACCGTGTTTGCTTTTTCACTGGTATGCATTGCTTCAGCAATGCTTTTTGGGAAAAGGCTACCAGTGGTATTCAGGAGGGTGGTTAGAAAGATATAACCATCACCATCAGCTCTTACTCATCCCACTGATGGGTTGGGCAAAAGTTTCAACATCTTTGTGGGTTATTTTATTATCGCATAAGATCGCCAGCCTTTCCACCACGTTGCGTAACTCCCGGATATTTCCGGTCCAGGTAATTTTTTGCAATGCTTTAAGGGCAGCATCTTCAAATAACTTGGGCGGCATACTATGCTCTTTGATGATCTGATCCAGAAAATGATTGGCAAGCAGAGGAATATCGTCAATCCTTTCATTGAGTGAAGGCACGGGAATGAGGATAACACTCAGTCTGTGATACAAATCCTCCCTGAAGTTACCTTTTTCAATTTCCTTTTGGATATCCTTATTGGTTGCCGCGACAACCCGCACATCAACGGTAATGTCTTTCTCGCCCCCCACACGTGTAATTTTATTTTCCTGCAATGCCCGTAATACTTTTGCCTGTGCGGCCAGGCTCATGTCACCGATTTCATCCAGGAAAAGGGTACCCCCACTGGCAAGTTCAAAATTTCCTTTTTTTTGTTTTATAGCCGAGGTAAAAGAACCTTTTTCATGGCCAAAAAGCTCACTTTCGATAAGTTCTGAAGGTATTGCTGCACAATTGACTTCCACAAAAGGACCTTTAGAGCGGTTACTAAGCTCATGCAACCATCTTGCTACCAACTCCTTACCTGTTCCGTTGGGACCGGTAATAAAAATACGAGCATCGGTGGGAGCAACGCGCTCAATCATCTCTTTGATACGCGTAATAGCTTGTGATTCTCCTATCATATCATAGGTTTTGCTAACCTTGCGTTTTAAGGCCTTGGTTTCGGTAACCAGCTCCGTTTTATCCAGGGCATTTCTTATGGTAATGAGCATACGGTTGATATCCGGTGGTTTGGATATAAAGTCGTAGGCTCCTTTTTTTATGGCATCAACCGCTGTTTCAATGTTGCCATGTCCTGAAATCATTACAATGGTGTTATCCGGATCGTCTTGTAAAAGTTTCTCCAAAACCTCCATACCATCCATTTTTGGCATTTTGATATCTAGAAGTATCACATCATATTTGGTATGTTCTGCCATCTCGATGCCTTCAAAGCCATCAGCAGCCAAATCCACATCAAACTTTTCATACTCAAGAATATCTTTCAGCGTATTGCGGATACTTTTTTCATCATCAATTACCAGAATTTTAGGCATAAGGTTGGGGTTTATTTATTGGGGAACGGTATTATTGCTAAGTATATCTGACAGTACACCCTCTTTGAGGGAGTAAGGTGAAAAGAACATTTGATCAATGTTAAACCGCTTTTTGATATGCCTGATGAAAATGGCCGCAAATACGATAGTATCCACACGGTAATCCACAAGACCAGGCATTTCTTTGCGTTGTTTTTCGGTACTATTAATCAATTGATTGTAAATGTTTTTAAAGTCATCATTATCAAAAGGATAGATTTTTTCAAATGCCGGGGATTGATTTTTTTGGGCACAAATCATTTCAGCTAATGACTCAAAGGTGCCCGAGCAACCTATGAGCCTTTCCACAGGTTTTTTCTTTAACTGTGCTTTCAAGGGCTTAAGCTCCTGCTTGAAATGCTTCTTTATTTGCTCTATTTCTTCCTGTGTAATGGGGTCCGATGGCTTAAACTGCTCAAGAAGTCTGGCCGCACCAAGGTCAAAACTTTTTTTCCAAACCACCTGGTTCTCTTCTGCTACTATAAATTCTGTGCTTCCCCCTCCAATATCCATAATCAAAATGGGCTTCTCCAGGCTTGATAATGCCAGGTTCACACCCTTATAAATATACTGCGCTTCTGTATCTCCATTGAGCACCTGGATAATCACGCCTGTTTTATCAAGCACCTTTTTAACAAATTCAGGACCATTCAAGGTATCTCTGATGGCTGATGTAGCAAAAGCTTGTATGGTTTTGGCTTTATACGTTTTTGCTAATTCAACAAATTCATAAAAAGTTTTCAGCCCCCGCTGGAAAGGTTTATGGGCTATTTTATTATCTACAAGTCCCCCTTCGGCAAGTTTTACACTTCTTTTGGTATTAAGAACAATACTGTATTCTCCGTTTGCATTATATGTAGCTATCAACAGGTTAAAAGTATTGGTGCCACAGTCTATAACAGCTGTTACCATGAATGATAATGGTTTTAAAAAAATTGATGACCTCGCCACAAAGATACGAATCCATCGTATTTGTAAAAATATTTTTAATAATTGTTTAATTTCAAAAATCCAGGAATCATATCATCGATACCTGATCCATTTCCACAGTTCTTTGTATGATATTTTCTTACCATACATCAGAATACCTGTGCGGTATATTTTTCCGGCCAACCAGGTAGTACCCAGGAAACCTAAAATCAAAAGCCCTGCGGAAAGCCACAAATCAAATAAGGGAACACCAAAGGGTATTCTTACCATCATAATGATAGGAGAAGTAAACGGTATTATGGATAGCCAGAAAGCCACCGAACCTGCGGGGTTGTTCATAACCATTTGGGCCATCACGATAGAAAAGATCATAGGAATAGTGATAGGCAGCATAAACTGCTGTGTGTCGGCTTCATTATCAACAGCTGATCCAATGGCTGCAAATAGGGCAGCATAAAGCAGGTATCCTCCCAGGAAATAGAATACGAAACTTAAAATCATCACGGTAAAATTGATGGCACTCAAAGCTTCCATAACCTGACCTGCTGCAGTATTATGCTGCTCAATCCGCTGTACATGTTCCTGCAGCTCAGCAGGGTTCATCGATTGAGCGCTGCTTACGTATATCTGCTCATGAGGTGTGAAAGTGAAACTTTCGGGCATAACTGCCTGCACTGTGGCAACAATAGCAAACGTGAGCAGTATCCACATGGAAAACTGGGTAAGACCCACCAGAGCAATACCCGAAATCTTACCCATCATCAGCTGGAAAGGCTTTACCGATGAAACAATGACTTCCACAATCCGGCTGGTTTTTTCCTCCATAACCCCACGCATCACCTGGGCACCAAACAAAAAAACAAAAAAGTAAATGAGTATCCCGCTAAAAATACCCAACCCCATACTTACCTCCGGGTAGTCGGTCTGTTCATGGCCATCCTTCAGCAAACGTATGGCTTGTATGCTTATTTTGGTTTCTGTAGCCCGTAACACCTCAGGATCGATGCCGGCACGGGCCATTTTCAATTTCTCAAACTCATTTTGAAGTATACTTTCAATGTATAGCTTTGCATTTATATTGATAGCTTTTTCACTGAAAAACCTCAGGGTAGAGGGGGCCTGGAAGGCTGTAGTGGGAATATGTACCACGGCATCAAACTTGTCCATTTTCATCAGCTCAATGGCAGTATCAATGTCTACATCCAGGTCGGTAAATTCTACATCATTGGCATCTTTAAATTCCCGGTAAAAAAAGCGTGTATCATCCACCACTGCAACTTCATACACACTGTCGGCCATGCGGGCAATAAATACCGGTACAATCATCAGTGCTGCAAGCAATATAGGCCCCAGGATGGTCATCACAATAAATGACTTCTTTTTAACCCTGCTTAAATATTCCCTCTGTATGATGGTGAGTATCTTGTTCATCTTAGGGTATTTTGAAAAAATTATTTTCCCTTTACGCCTGGTTCATCCCCATGTATGCTTTCAGGTCATCCTTTTTGAGCTCTCCGGGGTTTTTGCCTGTAACGGTTTTAATGAAAATATCATTCATGGTTGGCAGCTCTTCTTTAAACTCCAGCAGCTGAAGGTTAGGAAGAATATGTTCAATCAGGTTATTGGCATTATATGCATCAGCTAACCTCACCCTCAGCTTTGAGGCTCCATCCTTGATTGTGTATTTATCAATGATGTCGGCAAGTGGGTGAAATACAGCATCAAAAGGCTTGGTAAACGCTTTGGCCGAAACGGAAAAAACCTTATCAGCATGTGCTCTTTTTATATTTTCCAGTTTCCCGTCGAGGATTTTCTCCGAGTTGTTGATCAATGCGATATGGTCGCACAACTCTTCCACCGAGCTCATGTTGTGCGTGGAAAAAATAACACTGGTACCATTGTTTCTGAGCTTAAGGATCTCCTCCTTGAGCAGGTTAATGTTGATGGGGTCAAATCCGCTGAAAGGTTCATCGAAAATAAGCAAGTCAGGTTTGTGCAATACCGTAATGATAAACTGCAATTTTTGTTGCATACCTTTGGAAAGTTCCTCCACCTTGCGGTCCCACCAGGGCATAAGATCAAACTTCTCGAACCACTCCTTGAGCAGTTTTTTGGCATCCCGGCTACTTACATCCTTCAGGCGAGCTAGGTATATTGCCTGCTCTCCCACTTTCATTTTTTTATATAATCCACGCTCTTCGGGCAGGTAGCCAATAGAGCTGATATGGGATGGTTTTAACTTTTCTCCTTTGAAAAAAAGTTTTCCGGCATCGGGGGCAATGATCTGGTTGATGATTCGGATAAACGTGGTCTTACCAGCACCATTGGGGCCCAGCAAACCAAAAATACCCTGCCTGGGTATGGATACCGAAACATTGGACAAGGCCTGATGCTTGTCATATTTTTTGTCAACATTTTCTGCCCGAAAAATATACTCCATATGAAAAATGATAATATGCAAAAATCTTACCCAGGAACCCAAAGCAGAAGAAGTTATAAAGATACACCCACCTACTATTACCAACAACGTTTGGCCCATTTTATTTTGAAACAATGTAATAAAACAGGGAGTTTTTATGATGCCAGCCACTCTGTAAAAGTGCGGGTATTGAAATCACTAAAAAACCGACCTAAACACATTGCACTCAATATCAGCACGTTGAAAATCAACCCCAAATACCTTGTTGGCAAGGCCTAGTTAAAATATTCTCTCATTCTTTCAAAAAAGCTGCGGTCGCTTTTTTGAGGCTTGGGCTTAAAGTTTTCTGATTGAGAAAGTTTTTCAAGCATTTGCTTTTCCTCTTTGCTGACATTCTGGGGAGTCCAAACGTTGATATTGACCAGCATATCACCTCTTCCGTAAGCATTTACAGAAGGAAGGCCTTTCCCCTTAAGACGCAATACTTTACTTGGCTGAGTGCCAGGCTCAATTTTAATCCTGGCCTTACCTTCCAGGGTAGGCACTTCGATGGTGGTGCCCAGTGCTGCCTCCGGAAAGCTTATATAGTGATCATAAAGCAGGTTGTTCCCATCTCTGATCAGTTTTTCGTGCTTAACCTCTTCAATAAGCACAATTAAATCACCCGGGATTCCTCCTCTTGCAGCAGCATTCCCTTTTCCACTCATCGACATTTGCATGCCTTCACCCACACCTGCAGGTATATTAACACTTATTACTTCGGAATCCTTAACAATACCATTGCCGTAGCAAGCAGTACATTTTTCGGTGATGGTTTGCCCCTCACCACTGCAAGAGGGACAAGTGGAGGTGGTTTGCATCTGCCCCAGGAAGGTGTTTGTAACACGCGTTACCCTGCCTGAACCATTACATGTGGTACAGGTTTTATAAGAACTGCCCCCTTTTGCTCCACTACCGTTACATTGCTTACATGCAACATACTTGTTTACTTTAATCTTCTTTTCTACACCGTTGAGAATTTCCTCAAGGGTGAGCTTCACCTTCACACGAAGGTTGGAACCTTTATTTACCCGACGACCGCCTCGTGAGCTTCCTCCAAAGCCTCCACCGAAACCACCACCAAAAGCTCCTCCAAAAATATCTCCGAACTGGCTGAAGATATCTTCCATAGACATACCTCCGCCAAATCCACCACCATACTGGCCACCATTACCCAATCCGGCGTGACCGTATCTATCATAACGTGCTTTCTTTTCAGGATCACTCAAAACCTCATACGCTTCGGCGGCTTCTTTAAACTGCTCCTCTGCCTTGGCATCACCGGGGTTTTTATCAGGGTGAAATTTCAAGGCTTTTTGCCTGTACGCTTTTTTGATTTCTTCCGGAGTTGCATTTTTTGATAATCCAAGTATGTCGTAAAAATCTTTTTTTGCCATCTGTAGTATATTTTTTTTAGTTGGCTACTACTACTTTGGCAAAGCGAAGAACCTTACCATTGAGTAGATAACCTTTTTGTATCTGGTCAACAACCTTTCCTTTTTCTTTATCATCTTTAGCTGGCGTATTGGTTACGGCCTCGTGGTAATCGGTATTAAAAGGCTCACCCACACCGGGTATTTCTTCCAGCCCTTTTTGCTTGAGGGTAGTTTTTAATTTGGTTTGAATAAGATTAAGCCCTTCTGTCAATGCGTTTTCATCAGGACTTTCAACGGCGGACTCGTAGGCCCTTTCCAAATCATCAAGAACCGGGAGTACTGCCTCAATAATATCTGCAGCTGCGGTTTTTATGAGCTCGTTTTTTTCTTTCATACTGCGCTTGCGGAAGTTGTCAAACTCCGAGAACAAGCGCAGATATTTATCATTTAGCTCTTTGTTTTTCTCCTCCAAGGTCTTTATTAACAGTTGCTTCTCATCAATTTTGTCTTGAATTTCCTCCTCTGCTTTTGACTCCGCGGTTTTATCCGCATCTCTTTTTTGATCCGGTTTATCAGTCTCATCATTACCTGAATCGGTGTTAGAGTCTTGCGCAGAATTGTCAGTTACCTGCTCTTTTTCTTGCGACTTTTCGGCAGCTGATTGATTATTTTGTGGGGTTTCTTTTTCCTTGTTTTCTTTGTTTTTCATCACCATAGCTATATGATAGAATTTTAAGTTGTTAATTCACTAATAAAGCGCAAGGCATAGCACAAAGTGTTTGCCAGTTTCAGATATAAGCCAAATTGTCAGGCTGCTGTTTCATTACAATCTCTCTATGCGGGCACCAAGCTTTTTGAGTCTCTGATCAATATTTTGGTACCCTCTGTCGATTTGCTCAATGTTATGTATTAAACTGGAGCCATCGGCACTCAAAGCCGCAATAAGCAAAGCAACACCGGCCCTGATATCGGGGGATGTCATTTCCAGTGCCTTAAGCGGATATTGCCGATTAAGACCAATAACCGTTGCTCGGTGCGGGTCACATAAAATAATCTGAGCCCCCATATCAATCAGCTTATCCACAAAAAACAGACGGCTTTCAAACATTTTCTGATGAATGAGCACACTGCCCTTTGCCTGGATAGATGCCACCAAAACCACGCTGAGCAAGTCGGGAGTAAAACCCGGCCATGGTGCATCACTGATGGTTAAAATACTACCGTCGATAAAGGTATCCACCACATATTCGTCATGTGATGGAATAATCAAATCGTCATTCCTGACTTGTAGCTCTATCCCCAACTTTTGAAAAACTCCTGGGATCATGCCCAGTTGTTGGTATTGCACGTCTTTGATGGTAATATTGCTTTGGGTCATGGCAGCCAGGGCAATAAAACTACCGATTTCTATCATATCGGGCAATAGCTTGTGTTGGCATCCTCCAAGTTGTTTTACACCTTGTATGGTAAGCAGATTTGACCCCACCCCCGAAATAATTGCCCCCATGCGGTTGAGCATTTCACATAGCTGCTGCAGGTAGGGTTCACAAGCAGCATTGTAGATGGTTGTTGTACCTTCTGCCAATACAGCTGCCATTACCACATTGGCTGTTCCTGTTACAGATGCTTCTTCCAGCAACATATAATTACCTTTCAAACCCTTGGTGGTAATGCTATAAAAACTATCGGCTGAGTTATAGGTGAATGTAGCCCCCAGCTTTTCCAAACCTACAAAGTGGGTGTCAAGTCGTCTGCGGCCAATTTTATCGCCTCCTGGTTTAGGGATAAATGCCTTTTGGAACCTGGCAAGTAAGGGCCCAACAATCATTACAGAGCCCCTGAGTTTGGATGCCTTTCTTTTGAAGTCTTCCGTGTCCAGGTATTCAAGGTTCAGTTGGTGGGCCTGGAAAGAGACCGTACTCTTTTCAGGTCTGTTTATTTTAACTCCCAAATCTTCAAGAAGCTGGATAAGATTATTCACATCCACAATATCGGGCAGGTTCCGGATAGTCACTTCTTCATCTGTGAGAAGTGTTGCACAAATAACTTGCAGAGCTTCATTTTTAGCACCCTGGGGAGTAATTTCCCCGCTAAGTTTATGTCCTCCTTCTATTTTAAATGCGTTCATCATACTATCATTTAGTTTATTAATCTTTGCACTGTTCTTCACAAAAGTAAAAACGTTTATTGTCATTTCGGGATAAGTTATTCCTGAGTTCCAGGCATTGCTGGATGCATGGCAATATGTGTGATACCTTTTGTAAAAAAAAGGCCTGATGTATCATCGGCCCTTTTGTTGGTTAAATGTATTGCCAGGTAATACAAATGCTGACTCCAGTATCAAACTTGAAGATGCACATGGGTGCCTGGGTGCTGTACTGATGTAATAGGAAAAATTCCTTATTTCAGTTACTGCTTTCTGTACTTTTTGTGATGCCCCCCTTTGGAGTGGGAAGACTTCTTTTGCTGAAAACCTTTTTTCTTACCCTTTGATAAAATGTCCTGTGTTTTATTCAACTTCACGCTTTGATTCAGCGTGAGTCTCCCTCCTGACAAAATATTCAGATGAGTGGCAATTTCTTCATCGGTTACCGCGTCCCGGTTCCATGTCAGGTAGGATTTTTTGAGATGGTTGGCAATCATCTTGATCAGGGCTTGTTTTTCTTCTCCTTCTTCATAACTGGCAGCCCTTTCAATCATTCTTTCAATATGCCTGCCATAATGCCGAAATGTAATATTGTTTGCGGCATAGGATAATCTTTCTGGTTTACGGGTCAGGATCTCTGCCGATGGGATAGGGTAAGGTGAGTCTACATCCAGTTCAAAATCAGACATAATGAAAAGATGGTCCCACAACTTGTGCTTGAAATCATTGATATCTCTCAAGTGAGGATTTAGCTGACCCATGACCTGTATAGTAGCTCTGGCTAACTGGTTTCGCCTTTCACGGCTATCTACATTTTTGATGTACTCAATCATTTTTTGAATATTTCTTCCATATTCAGAAATATTCATTTTCGATCGCTGCGAATTATATTCCATTGAATTTAGGTATAATAATATTTACTTGTTTTAACAATCCCGGAAATTTTTATCCATGCCTGTGCTGTTTTACAAAAGCAACAGCATGTATTCCATAAATATTGGATTTGCGAAAAGATTTATCTTAATGAGTTTAACGAACATCTGTAATTAATTACCCGGAGTAAGGCCAGCCTTGTAAAGGAAACAAGCAAAAACAATGTGTATGAGCCGGTGGATTAAAATATTATTCGGTGGATATGCCAATGAAAAACTCAGCTAACTTGATCGCAACAGTCTGTTTTGGGGGCAAATATAGGAATAAAATTGCACATATCCGGATATCAGCTTAAAATTTTAAGCTTTGCGAACTTCAGCAACAGTTGTTTCTTGCCAAAATTGTTGAAGACAACCGTTGCCTTGGCATTTTTACCGTTTCCTTCCACCGCTTCCACCTTCCCAAACCCAAAGCGCTGATGTTGTACGTTTAGACCCACTTTAATTTTTTCAACAGGCACAATGTTAAATATTTCGTCAGCAGACTTTTCGGATGCTGAAGATGCTGCGGGCTCTGAGGGTGTCTCATTGCTTTCGGCAAACTTTTTTCGACTCTCGTTAAAACTCTCCTTCACCCAAGACTGGTTCTTTTCTGGCTGGCGGGCAGATAAATCGGTTACAAACTGCCGATCCAGCTCATCAATAAACCGGCTGGGCTCACAAATTGTAAATTGCCCAAAACGGAAACGGGTTTCGGCGTGGGTAATGGTAAGTTGCTTCATAGCCCGGGTGATGGCCACATAAAACAAGCGACGCTCTTCCTCCAAGTCAGCCCTTGAATTGAGAGACATTTGGGAAGG
>SL_3KL_010_SEDDRAFT_10006603_pt1 | contig 10359 bp, 7 predicted proteins | sample SodLakKL_010_SED_2_FD_10381 | JGI IMG/M metagenome (IMG submission 10381)
CGTTGAATAGAATGGATTAGCGTACCGGCCTCAGGGGGCTGGTCTCGCGTATAAAAATGAACGAATCATACCTTTCAGGCATTATGGTTGGTACATAATTGCCCGCCTCATGCCGGGGATTGTATACAACGCCTATTGCCCTGTGGCCTATGAACTCAGATAGTGCCGGGTGGGAACGGTCTTCCTGGTCAAACAGAAGGTAGAACTGTTCATGGCCAACCTGCCCGAATATGTATTCATAGCTGCCTTCAATTCCTTCGGGCACCTGCATCCTGTGCATACTTGACCCCCAGCTGCTGCCTGCATTCACCCTTCCGGTGTAGGTCCCGAAACCGTTTATGAATACACGGTCCTTCCCCAGCTCTTCCCTGCTGAGTTTGCCGATGTTAACCATGTTCTGGTAGCGCATCACGGTAGCATCGGCATCTCCAACGTGGGTATTGTGTGCCCATACTATGCCTTTGGAATCCTCCCCGTACCACCTGAGCAATCTCTTTACGGTTTCCCACATGTGTGTTGCCCTGCTGTTCCATGAGGCTGTGTTGTCAGTAATGGCGAGTCTGAAAAAGTCTTCGGCATTTTTCACTACATAGGCATTCTGCTTTGCTCTTCTGAAATCTTCCAACTCATCCCCTTCGATCAGTCCGGACATCTCCCTGAATATTTCTGTTACCTTTTCAAGATCACCTTCACAGGAAGGATGTCCCCTTCCGACAACTGCCCTTGCATAGACCCATTCGTCGCGGTCATAACCGGCAAAGCACTCCATGCTTCTGCTGATCTGCCTGTGGTGTCTTTGCATATTTTTTGACGTGAATTCCAGGAGGTCATCCATCGCTTCCCACTGGCCATATACATCCATGCCGTAGAAACCGACTTTCTGATCGTCAGGAAGAGTGCTGTTATATTCCCGCATCCATTCTGCCAGCTTCTCAATTTCGGTATTTCCCCACATCCATTCAGGCCACCGGTCAAATCTCCTTAGTACCCGCCTGGCTGATGAAGGTGCTCCGGGACGGCCTTTAACGTATTCATTAAGCCTGTATATCGATGCCCAGTCGCCCTCGACTGCAACAAAGGAAAAATCCTTTTCGGTTATCAGCCGTTTTGTAATTTCTGCCCTCCACTCATAAAACTCTGATGTTCCATGTGATGCCTCCCCCAACAGGACAAGATCGCGTTCTCCCATGGCAGCTATTATTTCATCAAGGCCACCTGCATCGGCAAAGGGCACGGCTTTATTTGAAAAATATTGAATAAGCTCCCTGGTGCCTGATCCTGATGACACAGAGCATTGAAGCAAAAGGATAATTAAAATGGCTAATGTTGATTTAGAAACATAAAATCTCATACTGAAAACTTTTGAAAGTTGAAATTATTCGTAAAAATACTCCAATTGTTATAGATAATCAAAAAATATGTATATATTTGCATCGCACATGCATATATATGCAGAAATGGTTACTGCAATAATATAAATTTATGAACAGGACTGAGCGTTTACTTGAAATAAGGAGACTGATAAGGACCAATAAGATCGGAAACCAGGAAGAGTTGCTGAAACTGCTTATAGATAATGGTTTCAGGTACACCCAGGCAACACTTTCCAGAGACCTTAAGTTTCTCAGGGCGGGTAAAAAACCGGATGCTGAAAAGGGATTGATATATTTTTTACCTGATAATCTACCTGTTGATAGTGAAAATGAGGAAGTGATGAAGGAGGCGGTAAACCAGGGTTACCTTTCTGTCGATTATACCGGCAACATGGCTGTAATAAAAACCCTGCCAGGTTTTGCAAGCGGGATAGCATACAGGATTGATGGCATGAAAGCCTTTGAAATACTTGGAACCATTGCCGGAGATGATACAATCCTGGTAATTTCCCGCGAAGGGATCAGCAGGCGGGATCTGGAGCGGGTCCTGACAAGTGCAATACCTGGCAGCGTTAACGTTTAGTTCACCTCCGGATAGTATCTGACAGCCATATTTCTAACCAAAAAATATCATATTATGACAATTAACAAGAAAAAGATAGTCCTTGCGTACAGCGGGGGACTGGACACATCGGTAATACTGAAGTGGCTTATTGACGAGGGTTATGAAGTTATTGCCTACATTGCCGATGTAGGGCAGGATGACGATTTTGAAGAAGCAAGGGAAAAGGCGATCGCGATCGGTGCGGCCGGGGTTTATATAGAAGATCTTAAAGAGGAGTTCGTGACCAGTTATATACTGCCCGCCATAAAGGCAAACGCCTTGTATGAAAGCCGCTACCTGCTGGGAACAGCCCTGGCACGACCGCTTATAGCAAAAAGGCAGATTGAAATAGCTGCTTTAGAGAATGCAGGTTATGTGTCACATGGAGCAACCGGCAAGGGCAATGACCAGGTCAGGTTTGAGCTTGCTTACTATGCGCTTAATCCCCTTATCAAAGTGTTTGCACCCTGGAAGAACAGGAAGTTCCTTGAACAGTTCAAGGGCAGAACAGATCTGCTAAGGTATGCCGAGGCCAAAGGAATTCCTGTTAAGGCAACTCTCAAAAAGCCATACAGTGAAGATGATAACCTGATGCATATAAGCCATGAGGCAGGAATACTTGAAGATCCTAAATTCAGGGCGGGCAGAGATATCATTTCACGTATAAGGATGCCACAGGATGCACCTGACAAAGAGACGCATATTTCGATCACTTTCAAAGACGGAACTCCTGTCAGCGTGGTTAATACTGACGAGAATACCGAAAAATCAGATCCGCTCGAAATGTACTCCTGGTTGAACAACCTTGGTGCCGAAAACGGCATAGGACTACTCGACATGGTCGAGAACAGGTACGTGGGAATTAAGTCGAGGGGAGTTTATGAAACACCTGGTGCCGAGATACTGCTGAAAGCTCATATGGATATAGAGGGTATAGCAATGGACAGGGAGGTAATGAGGCTCAGGAATATGTTGTCGCCTGTATTTGCCGAGCTTGTTTACAACGGATTCTGGTTCAGCCCTGAAATGGAATTCCTGATGGCTGCGGTTAATAAAAGCCAGGAGCTGATTGATGGTACCGTATATCTGACTCTGTATAAAGGCAACGTGATGATTGACGGTCGTGAATCTCCAAGCTCTCTTTATGACCAGGACCTTTCAAGCATGGATATTGAAGGAGGATTTAACCAGCAGGACAGTGAAGGATTTATAAAAATCAACGCGATAAGGCTGATGGCTCACCATGCAATAACAGTATCCCGCCAGTGATTGTGAATTGTTAATATTATTACATATATGAAGCTTTGGGATAAAGGTAAAGAGACTGAAAAACTTGTGGCAGATTTCACAGCAGGCAAGGATAGCCAGATTGACCTTGCACTTGCAGCCTGGGATATTATCGGCACACTTGCCCATGTTAAAATGCTTGAGAAGGCGGGGCTGATAACTGTTAAGGAACTTCATGCCCTTGAGGCGGAACTCAGGAAGATTTACAAAATCATTGAAAGAGGTGATTTCATTATTGAGGAGGGTGTTGAAGATGTCCACAGCCAGGTGGAACTGATGCTTACCACCGCTCTTGGAGATACAGGCAAAAAGGTCCATACCGCAAGATCGAGAAATGACCAGGTGCTTGTTGACATTAAACTTTTCACAAGGGCAGGCCTCCGGGATATTGCCGGTCTCATTCTTGAGCTCTTTCACAGGCTTTTGCATTTAAGTAACAGGCACAAGGATGTGTTGATGCCTGGTTATACCCACATGCAGGTTGCCATGCCTTCCTCCTTTGGGTTATGGTTCGGTGCATGGGCTGAATGCCTTACAGAAGATATGCTGCTTCTTGAGGCTGCATACCGGATAGCCGACCAGAACCCCCTGGGATCGGCGGCCGGATTTGGCTCCTCTTTTCCTGTCGACAGGGAGTTTACAACATCCTTACTTGGGTTTGGCAATATGCACGTGAATGTTGTCAATGCACAGATGAGCAGAGGAAGGATGGAGAAAGCAGCAGCTTTTGCGATCGGCTCAGCCGGCTCGACACTTGCCGGGATGGCAGGCGATATTTGCCTGTATAGTGGTCAGAACTACGGCTTCATCGAACTTCCTGAAAAGTTCACAACAGGATCAAGCATCATGCCACACAAAAAGAATCCCGATGTGTTTGAGCTGGTACGCGCCACCGGGAACAGGCTCCAGTCCCTACCTACCGAAATATCAATGATATGCGCCAACCTGCCGTCAGGTTACCACAGAGATTACCAGCTGATAAAGGAGACTTATCTGCCGGCATTCAGCATATTAAGCGAACTTATCTCAGTAACAAACAGACTGATAACAGAGATCGTGGTAAATGAGGAAATACTTGACAACAATATTTACAATGATCTTTTCAGTGTAGAAGAGGTAAACAGGCTGGTAATGGGTGGTATGCCGTTCAGGGAGGCTTACAGGACCGTTGCAGGTAAGATAGCTGCAGGTGAATTCAAACCTCTTACAGGATTAGATCATACCCATATTGGCAGCATCGGCAACCTTTGCAATGAGTTGATAGAATCTAAAATGGAAAAGATAATGTCGCGGCTGGACTTCACCACTGCAGAAGAAGCCATTGCCGGATTACTGGGGTGACCGGAAAGCAGACTGATAAAACTGAGAACAGGATATGACAGCACAACATTGCGGAACAATTGTATTCAAAATAGAATTCGAGACCCTTTGCGGTGACGATGGCAAAGTGAGCAGCGCCAGGATGGAACATCTTGCCATGCTGTGCTCAAATATGAGAAATTCAGGAGTGGATGTACTCCTGGTTTCCTCAGGAGCGATTGCCCTGGGCGCCTGCAGGCTCAATATGCCTTTGATTCCACCCGGCATCACTGCCAAACAGGCAACGGCAGCTGTCGGACAGGCTGAACTGATTATGATGTACCAGGACTGCTTTGACAGGTTCGGCCAGACCGTGGCTCAGGTTCTCCTGACATGTGATGCTACAGGGGATCCCGTAAGGAACAAGAACGCCAGAAACACGCTGGCCAGACTTCTGCAAAAAGGTATTATACCTGTAATAAATGAAAATGACTCCGTAAGCACAACAGATATCATCTTAAATGACAACTATCCTCTCGCCCTGATGGCATCTGAGCTTACAGATGCAGATTCAATTGTGATAAGTACATCAGATCCCGAAACTTTCATTGTTTTTATCAAGGGCTACCCATCGGTTATAACTACTGGCACGGGTGAGCTTATTGAACTGGCTGGCAGGATTGACAGAGGGGAGTATGATCATTTCATCGGTACAGGATATTTTCCAGGTTATAACGAATATGCAGGTGCAACAATTAACTGAATGATCATGGAAGAATGGAAGAAGCTTATGGATTGCAGGACCATAGTCGTTAAAACGGGAAGTTCTACCCTTACATTCCCGAACGGGCGATTGAATTACCACAGACTTATGAGGCTGGCAGAGACGATGTCTGCAATCCAGAGATCGGGCAAAAAACTGATACTGGTATCCTCCGGAGCTATCGCGGTAGGATCGGGAAGGATGGGGATCAATTCAAAGCCTGCTGATCTGGCCGACAAGCAGGCGCTTGCAGCCATCGGGCAGGCAGAGCTGATAAGGATCTACAGGAGGTTTTTCGATTACAATTGTCAGAAGGTGGCGCAGGTATTGCTCACAAAGGATATTGTCATCAATCATGAAAGAAGGGTTAATGCAAGCAATACCCTGGCAGAACTTCTTAAAATGGATATAATTCCCATTGTAAATGAGAACGACACTGTTGCTACAGACGAGATAGAGTTTGGCGATAACGACACATTGTCGTCCTATGTGGCAGAACTTGCCGGAGCCGATCTTCTGGTCCTGTTGTCAGACATTGACGGGCTGTTTACTGCTGACCCTACAAAAGATCAATATGCAAAGCTTATCAGGGTTGTAAACCGGCTGACAGAAGATATGGAAAAGTCGGCTGCAGGTTCATCAACTGGTTTCGGGACCGGCGGTATGGCAGCCAAAATTGCTGCAGCACGCATTTGCCGGTCAGCCGATATTAAAGTTGTTATTGCAAACGGATCGCGCCCTGGTATTTTGTCTGACATCCTTCAGGGGAACGAGGCGGGAACATTGTTTACATGGGACCGCGACCCTGTAAAATCTGCCCGGCCAGGCTGAACCCGGGTGAACCGGAAACTGGATATTGAATACCAAACTATATTATTTGTCACAATGGATGAATTGATCGAAAAAGGTGCACAGGCGAAAAAGGCATCAGTATTTCTTGCAAGGATGTCATCTGACGAAAAGAGATCGGCGCTGGAAGAAATTGCCCGTTTACTGGAGGCAAAGTCCGATAGGGTAATAACTGCCAACACCAGGGATCTGGAAAATGCGCAGAAGAATGGTATCAGCGGACCCCTCATTGACCGTCTGACACTGAACCCCGAACGAATAAGCGCTATGTCGGAAGGTATAAGGCAGATAGCCAGGCTTGACGACCCTGTGGGCGAAGTCCTGTACATGAAAAAGCGGCCCAACGGATTGCAGATCGGTCAGGTAAGGGTACCCATCGGGGTTATAGGAATTATCTATGAAGCCAGGCCCAATGTTACAGCCGATGCATCAGGACTATGCCTGATGGCGGGTAACGCAGTGCTTCTCCGGGGAGGCAAAGAGGCCATTAACTCAAATATTGCCATTACCGGCATCATACAGGATGCGCTTTCAGCCAGGGGGATACCTGCCGGGGCCGTCCAGCTTGTTGAGAACACCGGCAGGGAAAGTGCAATGGCAATGATGAAACTGAACAAATACCTTGATCTGTTGATACCAAGAGGCGGTGCGGGGCTTATAAAAACCGTGGTCGAAAACAGCAGGGTACCTGTAGTGGAAACCGGCGTTGGAAACTGTCACGCGTACATTGACCAGACAGCTGACCTGGTGATGGCTGAAAAGATCGTCATAAATGCAAAAACACAGAGGCCGGGTGTATGCAATGCAATAGAAACATTGCTTGTCCACCGGTCACTGGCCGGCGGTTTTTTACCGGTCATCTGCGAAACTCTTAAAAAACACAATGTTGAGATAAGGGGCGACAATTACGTTACCAGCCTTGTTCCGTACGCGGTTAATGCCACTGATGACGATTGGTACGAAGAATACCTTGATCTCAGGATCGCTTTGAAAATTGTTGAGAACACAGCCGATGCAATTGATCATATAAACAGTTACGGTTCCGGACATTCTGAGACCATCGTAACCGAAAGTTATGCTAATGCCCAAAGGTTTGTATCGGAGGTCAACTCTGCAGCAGTTTATGTGAATGCCTCGACACGGTTTACTGACGGCTTCGAATTCGGGTTTGGCGCCGAGATAGGTATTTCAACACAGAAGCTTCATGCACGCGGACCTATGGGGTTGAGGGATCTTACTTCAACAAAATACATCATTTATGGCAATGGCCAGGTAAGGTAATATTAGCCGGCCGGGTAAATTAACTATTTTCAGATAATAAAACAGTACTCAGATGGCTTCAGGCAGATATGGAAATACAGGGTTGTACTCCCCCGAAAATGAGCATGATAGTTGCGGCATAGGTTTCGTGGCCAGCATAAGGGGCATAAAATCTCATGAAATTGTTGAACGCGGACTTGGGGTTTTGCTTAAAATGACCCACAGGGGTGCCGAAAGCGCCGACAATGTGACCGGCGACGGAGCTGGCATAATGGTACAGATCCCACATGAGTTTTATCTATCTGAAATTGCGAACCTGCCACCTGCCGGAAGCTATGGGACGGGACTTGTTTTCTTGCCCGGCAACAAAACGGACAGGGAGAGTTGCGAGGAGATGCTATTCTCACAGGTCAGCAAAGAGAACCTGCATATTGCTGCTGTCAGGGATGTTCCGGTAAACAGCAGTGTTCTGGGTGAAATTGCCCTCCGTACCGAACCTTGTATAAGACAGGTATTCATTACAGGAAACCACGAGCAGGAAGACCTTGAACGTAAGCTTTATGTTATCCGGAAACTTGTTGAGAAACAGATCAGAAGCTCGACTATCGGTCAGAAAGATTGGTTCTCAGTTCCAAGCCTGTCGACCAGGGTAATTGTATATAAAGGCATGTTTACACCTGAGCAGCTGCAGCGATACTATCCTGATCTGGGTGAGAAAATATTTGCCAGCGCTATAGCACTGGTGCATTCAAGATTCAGCACCAACACATTTCCAACCTGGGACCTTGCCCAGCCTTTCAGGTTCCTTGCCCACAATGGTGAAATAAATACCATAAGAGGTAACCGTCTATGGATGCAGGCCCGGGAATCTTTGCTGAAAACAGATCTTTTCGGAAGCGACCTGCAGAAACTCTTCCCGGTAATTGAACCGGGCAAAAGCGATTCTGCTTCGCTCGACAATGCGCTGGAATTTCTGGTGCTGACCGGGCGATCTCTGCCACATGCTCTTTCGATGCTGGTTCCCGAATCGTTTAACGACAAAAATCCCATTCCTGGCAGCCTGAAGGATTACTATGAATATCACTCAACCATAATGGAGCCCTGGGACGGACCGGCATCACTGCTCTTCAGTGATGGCAGGTATGTGGGGGGGACACTTGACCGTAACGGATTGCGTCCCTCAAGATACCTTATAACCGATGATGACCTTATTGTCATGGGCAGCGAGACGGGTGTACAGGATTTCCCGGCTGACAGGATAAAGGAGAAGGGAAGACTAAGGCCGGGCAAGATACTGCTGGTCGACACAAAACTGGGGGTGATAATACCCGATGAGGAGCTTAAATCACAGCTCTCAAGGATGAATCCATACGGTAACTGGCTACGGGAGAATCGCCTTGAACTTGAAAATATTGAGGTGAAAGAACGGGTGCCATCTGGCATGGGCGATAAATACCCGCTATGGCTTAAAGCATTCGGATACACCCGCGAAGATACAGAAGAGATGATAAAACCCATGTGTATTGATGGCAGGGAGCCAACAGCCTCAATGGGTAATGATACACCTCCCGCAATTTTATCGGATAAACCCCAGAGGCTGTTCAACTATTTCAGGCAGCAGTTTGCACAGGTCACCAATCCGGCCATTGATCCGATAAGGGAAGGGCTGGTAATGTCGCTTACAAATTATATAGGCTCGCTGAACAAGAATATTCTTGAGGAGTCACCGAGTATTTGCAGGCTGGTGAAATTCAAGAGCCCGGTAATTATCAATACCGATCTTAAAAAACTAAAAGATCTTGAAGCATCTGGTTTCACGCACAGGGTGCTCAGCATGGTATTTAATTCGCAAGGTGGCGGAGACGCTCTGGATGCAGCACTTCAAAACCTTTGTTCTGAAGCTGAAAAAGCGGTCGATGATAATGTGAACTTTATAATTCTCTCTGACCGCGATATTGACAGGAAATATGCCCCGATACCATCGCTCCTTGCCGTTTCGGCAGTCCATCACCACCTGATACAGACCAAAAAGAGAATGCAGGCCGGATTGATAGTTGAAACAGCAGAGGCACGGGAGGTTATGCATTTTGCACTGTTGCTGGGATATGGTGCAAGCGTTGTCAATCCCTATCTGGCCTTTGCAGTGATTGATGAGCTTGCAGAAAAAGGAGAAACAGGAATTGAATATAAAAAGGCCAGGGAGAACTATATAAAAGCAATAGATGGAGGCTTGCTGAAGATAATGTCAAAAATGGGTATTTCGACACTCAGAAGCTACCATGGTGCACAAATATTTGAGTGCCTCGGAATTTCAGAAAAGGTAATAGACAAATATTTCAACGGCACCGCTTCACGAATAGGCGGAACAGGTCTCGACGGGATTGCTGCCGAAGCATCAGGGCCTCACAGGCAGGCATTTGACACACCGGCAGACAAGGGGTTTGACCCGGTTACCCAGGGGTATTATTCCTTCAGGATGAACGGCGAACATCACGGATGGAACCCTGAAACAATAAGCCTCCTTCAATGGGCTGCAAAGACCGGTGATTATTCAAAGTACAGGGAGTTCAGCTCACTTGTCCACCATGAGAACCGGAAACCCACTTTTTTGCGTGGCTTTCTCGACTTTAAGAAAAATTCTGTCAGCATAGACGAAGTTGAACCCGAAGAAGCTATTCTGAAAAGGTTTGTTACCGGCGCCATGTCGTTTGGCTCGATAAGCAAGGAGGCGCATGAGGCCCTGGCAATTGCAATGAACCGCATTGGCGGCAGGAGCAATACCGGCGAAGGAGGTGAGGATGTGGGAAGGTACATTGCTGTTAACGGTAAAGAGAATAAAAGGAGCGCCATCAAGCAGGTTGCTTCTGGCAGGTTCGGCGTTACTGCAGGATACCTTGTAAGCGGCGATGAAATACAGATAAAAA
>SL_3KL_010_SEDDRAFT_10006604_pt1 | contig 10358 bp, 7 predicted proteins | sample SodLakKL_010_SED_2_FD_10381 | JGI IMG/M metagenome (IMG submission 10381)
ACCCCCCACCATTCAAGCGGCGGATGACCCATTGGCTCATACCAGGTGGCAGCATGTATGAACAAGCTATCGGAAGCTACCCGGGGAAAGTCAATCGAATAAACACCCTGTTCCGGATCCTCGACTGCCGCTTCCGATACCGCTATTCCGATATTAAGCGGGGCATTTTCCGGATCCACTTCTACCCACGTGTATATTATCCCGCCGCCGAGTGTTAACGTATCCCCGTACGTGATGGTTTGAGCATTTCCGGTTGAAACAGAGAATACCGAAAATAGCATTATCAGTAAAGGAACAATGGATTGTAAAAAAGTGAAAGGGAATTTAAATGTCCCTTCGTGAGCGGAATTTTGTAAATTACCGATTGCCATAAATCCTCCCATTAGTATATTAGAGTATTACTGAAAGACACTCACCTACCTGTCGCTACGAGCGAAGTAACGATACAAGAGTATAATGGAGGGAGAATACAGATACAATACCCTGATTAGGGTATTTTTCTCACCGTTACCGGTTATTGGTTATTAGGTAATCGTCACCCCGGACTTGTAAATTTGTAACCGGTAACTGATTTATAACAATTTATTTTTTACAGCCTTGGAAATTGCTGCAGCCCTGGAATGGACATGAAGCTTTGCGTATATATTTTTAATATGGGTATGAACGGTCAGGGGACTTATAAAGAGTTTCTCACCGATCTTCTTCTCACTCAGCCCCTCGACAAGCAGTTCGAGAATTTTACGCTCCCGGGGTGAGAGCGTCAGCAGTTCCTCCTGCGGAGTTGTTTTTTCCCTGATCAGGTTCAGTAATCGGCGCGCGATGAGCGGACTCATCGGTGCTCCGTGTAAGATTCCCCGTATCGATTCAATCAATTCATCTTTCTTTGCATTTTTAAGGATATAACCCGATGCACCGGCACAGATCGAATTGAATATTTTCTCATCGTCGTCGTAGACGGTTAACATCAATATTTCAATAGTCGGGTATTCTTCTTTAATTTTTCGTACCGCTTCGATACCGGACATTCCGGGCAATCCGATGTCCATTAACAGGACTGTCGGAATATCCTTTGCCAACCCCTTGAAAGCATCTTCTGCCGATTCATACGCACCGACACAATCGACATCCTCCACACCGTTCAGAGTAGCAACGTGCATCTCGCGGGTTCTCTTATCGTCTTCTACAATCATTACCGAGATCGTATTGACAGTTGATCTGTTTTTTTCCAATGAAATGCTCATCGGGCAGGGCTCCATATATATTTGGTATAGTGTAAAGATCAACGGGTAGAATTACAATACCCTGATCAGGGTATTTTTACCAGAAGAATTAAACGGGTTCCGTTCGTTTGATCGGATTCTATCTGAAGGTCTCCATCTATGGCTTCCGCCCGCCGTTGCATATTTTTTAAACCGTGACCGTTCGTGTTAACAGGCTTGCCGAATCCTTTTCCGTCATCGACAATCCTTAAAAATAATATCCCCTTCCTTCTCGTCAAGTCGATGTGAACCGAAGTAGCGTCTGCATGCCGGATAATGTTAGTAATTGCTTCTTTGAAGAGCAAAAACAAATTCCGCCGAAAATCAAGCGACAGATTAAGTGATTGCAATTTCGGTTCGATATATATATCGTAATCGATACCTCTCGTTTCAAATATTTTAGAAGCGAATGATTTCATATATAGTGCAAAGTTTTCGAACGAATCGTTTTTCGGATCGACCGCCCATACGATGCTCCTCATTGATTCGAGAATATCGCGGGAGTCCGAGCCTATTTCTTCAAGGAGTGAAAGAATCTTCTCTCCTTCGCCATTCCCGGTTCCGTCAATGTTAAGTAACTGCTGAAGCTGTTCCTGTGCCGAATCACTGAACAAGGATACTCGGGTCAATGCAGCACCGATATCATCGTGCAGGTCGCTTGCAATATTCGACCGGAGGCGTTCTATTTCAAATAAACGCTGAACTCTAATATGGATAAACAATCCGACCACCGCTCCAACAAGGAGTAGAACCGAGCTTATAAACCACCACTGCGACCATAAGGGCGGTACAATGGTAAACGTAAAGGAGGCAGGTTGAATCGATGGTATATTGTCGGAATTAATTGCCTGTACTTCGAAGGTGTATGAACCCGGTCTCATTACTGCATAGGTTACAGATCGTTGTCCGGTTAGCGTATGCCATTTCTGATCAACTCCGTTCATCCGGTATTGATAGCGGAGAAGATTGCCGTCCCGCAGGCTGATTCCGGCAAATTCGATATCGACAGTCTTATTTCTTCCGCGAAATTTATTTTCGCGTTCTACATCGATCGATTTCCCATCGATATGAACATTTTTCAAAAAAATAGGCGGCGGTGAGACCACATTCTCATATTCATCCAGGTTATTAATATATAACCCGTCAGGTGACTGAAACCACAAATATGCACCGGCATACACACCACAGGTATACACAGGTTTACCGATTAGATCCAGCCGCGGCGAATGCGGCACAAAGTCTGAAATACCGATTCCACCGATACCGGTATGCATTCCGGCGAAAACCGTTTTCCGGCTATCCGTCGTAAGACACCATACACTTGAATCCAGTAATCCATCGCTGACACCCAATGTATATACTTCATCGGCTGTGATGATGCCGATACCACCATAGCGTGTACCTACCCAGTAATTTCCATCGGCATCCTGTACAAATGATCGTATAAAGAGATCGGGCACATGAGCATTATATGAAATAATTGTATATGATTCGTTTATAATATTCTCTCTCGGCAGCATTCCCAATCCCTTTCCAAAATCACCGAACCACATATTTTCGTCCCCGTCTTCGTAAATAACGCGTATTGACATTCCCGGAAGTCCTTCATTGAGTGTCAGGATACGGTTTGTTACCGGTTCTTTATAAACATTCATCATCACAACCCCGACCATCTGAATACTGTACCACAAATTTCCGGTGCGATCTATGTGAATCGCATGTGGCATACCTGTTGGAAAATCACGACCGGCGTGGAATTGCTTTACCCGGTAAAGGCGCGACTGATGATATACGGAGGTTGACATTTCATATGAGGTAATTCCTGCCGGTGAAGCAATCCACAGAACTCCAAACGGATCTATTGTAATAAGATATCTTCCCTGATCCTCGTGAATCTTCTCATAATGATGAAGATATGTATTCCATCTGCCCCATTCATCCTCCCAGAGTTCCCAAATACCTTCCGCGGCAGTTACCCAGATCCTTGCATCGTTGCCAACCGCCACCGAATTATTATTATATGTGTGAATAAACGGTTCAGTAGAAAATTTGATAAGTGAAAAATGCGATAATTGTAATAACCCCGACCACCGGTTGCCGATCCAGAGATTGTTCTCCCTGTCAAATAAAAGCGGAGCGCTGTAGTTATCGAGTAAACCATTCTCAACAGTATACCGGATTGCCTGTTCGGATGAAGCAATACCTTTTTTCATTCGATACAAACCGTCGGTTGTTCCTATCCATATAAAACCGAAATGATCTTCGGCAAAAGATAATATGCGTCTTTCACCGAAATCATATCTTTCGAGAATTGCATACTCCCGAATATGATTTACTGTTCCGCGAGATGTACCGACCCAAACGGAACCGTCGGCATCGGTGTACATACCGCTAATGTGTTCACCGGGTTGAAGGGAAAGAGATACTTCTTTGAACGGTTCCCCGTCCCCCGGAAGAATAAATATACTATGATAATTGCCGATCCATATCGCATTATCGGGAGTTCTCGTAAAACGTACCGGTACATCGTGGGTATAAGGAAGAGAATGTTTGAGAATATCATCGTCCGTTATAATGAATACTCCTCGGGTTGTACCGCACAACAAATTTCCTCCATCATCAAAGATGAGAGCAGACACATTATTCTCGTGGGATGTCGGTCCGAGACGTATCGTTGAAACACTATCTCCGGATATTTTGACGACACCTCCCCTTCCCGTTCCTGCATAAATTGTACCCGGTGACGAAGGATCCTCCGTTATTGCATAGACCGGATACGTAGGGAAACCATGGAGAGGTGTATAACTTTGAAACCGGACGCCGTCGAACCGGCTGATACTTTCGGCAGAACCGATCCAGAGATATCCGCGTGAATCCTGAAAGAGGGAACCGACGTGCGGCGAGTACATCCCGTCAACACCGGAATAGGTACGGAACGGCAGAACTTGTGTGCTTGCCTGATCGGTTAACACACAAAGATACACTATACATAATAAACAATAATAGGAGATATGATGCATCGCTCAAGTTCCTCGCGGAAGACTCTACTCTAATTAATATACTTCCTACGATTTTAAAAAACAATATATCGGTATGGAGATAATATCACCGATTATTTGGAGAATTCTTTTCAAAGAATTCATGTACCCACCGGAAAAACTCCTCCGGCTGTTCAACATACGGATAGTGACCGGCTTGATCCAATAAAATAAGCTGTCCATCCGGAAATGCTGCTTCCCACTCCCGGAAGTTTTCGGGGAATATATCGTGTATTCCGGTAATAATAAGCACCGGAATGTCGACATCTCCGAAATCATCGCGCCAGTCAAACTCACCGAGCGATTGTAACGTCAGATCATTTACCCTCCAAAAGCTGCGTAACACCTGTTCAGGAGCACTACAGAAATCTCCGCGCATGCGCCGAAAAGCAACCTGATCGTTTGGATCGTAAAAACCACCCCGATTAAATAAATCAAAAAAATCACGGCATGCCCCTCTTACATTGTCATCCGCATTTTGAAATGCCGCCTGAAACTTCGATAATTCAACTAAAGTACTGCTGTCCATCCATGCGGTTGCTACCTCTAAGAACTGTTCTTCATACGGTTCATACCGCACCGATCCGGGACTCACCATGACAAACCGCACAATGTTTTCGGGGTGAGCACGGGTATAGCGTGCTCCTAACACTGCACCCCAGGAATGGCCAAGCAGTGTTAGGCGCTCGATGCCGAAATACCGGCGGATTTCATCCAAATCTGCGATATACCTGTCTATATGAAGCGAAGAAGTATCGGTTAATAACGTTGACTTTCCCGCACTTCGCTGGTCGTAGTAGATGACGGTGTATAGATCCGTGAGGGGTTCAAGGTCCGGCGCCAGGTAGTCAATACTCAATCCGGGTCCGCCGTTAAGGACAACGAGCGTATCATGCCCCGAACCGGCTACACGGTAGTAGAGAGCAACATTGTCGACAGTATGAATATATCCTTCGATTCTATATTCCGGTGTATCGTTCTCCTCATCCACTCCCTGTGAAATCAAACTGTCAGGAACAGTCAGTATCATCAACCCTGATAATATCAACCCGGTTAAAATTGTTCTCAATAATTGTCTCCCATGAATAGATTTTCCTTGTGTTTGATAAAATCTTCACGGATAGCTGACAGATAAACTCTTTCGGTTTTATCGATAGTATCTGTTCGTGTGACATTCTGTGAACTTGCAGTGGAAAACGAACTTACCGTAATAACCGAAATCAAAACCAAGATTTTCATGGAGCGACCTTTACTTTTATCCTTCATGGTTCTTTATAATGTAAGATTATATACGTTGATTATGATCGGTTCATAGTTCATCTCTGTTTATCGCATTAACATCATTCTTCCGGACCGCAGCACTTCACCTGCTCTCAATCTGTAGAGGTATATACCGCTTGCAAGATGTCCTGCATCAAAACGTATTTCATATGTACCCGGCATCTGTTGACCCTCCACAAGCACAGCGACTTCACGACCAAGCATATCGAATACTATCAGCTCAATATGTGCATGTTCGGGTAAACTGTAACTAATAGTAGTGGAAGGATTGAACGGGTTCGGATAATTCTGATATAATGCAACCGTCACCGGAAGTTCATTGATCTCATACACCGAGGTCGGGTCGATATACTCGTATGCGCCCAGATCTATCCTGCCGTTGAAAACACGAGGGTCATTGTTAAGATCGACGGGATTATCCGGTCCACCAGGAAATAATGATAGATCGATATCGGGATCACCCGCGTCGATAACGGGACTTTCCTCCTGCAAACGCAAATCGCCCACAGTCGTGGGTGTATTGCCGGGGTCGGGCATAACGTTAAATAACGGATCGGCATCTGTAAGGTTGCCCTCATTCTCATCACCGCACTCCCAGCTCCAGTTACCGCTCGGCTTGCAGCCCTGTACCATACTGTAATAAATATTTACCGTCGAGCTGAGATTGGCAACCGATGCACCCGGTGTTCCAATGCCGCTTGCGTCAGCATTGTTCCAAAAGATACTATTCCGTATCGTCGGATTACTATTGAAACTATACATACCGCCTCCCTCGCCGTCTGCCGAATTACCGCTGAATGTAACATTCGTCAGTACCGGAGCACTTCCATCAGTGTTATACATTCCCCCGCCGGCTACGCCGTGATTGCCGCTGAATACAACATTCGTGAAAACAGGGGAACTACTCTCATTGTAAATACCGCCGCCAGCACCGCTACTCGACGAGTTACCAATGAAAATTACATTATTGATTACGGGAGAATAATCGGAATAATTTATGATCCCCCCACCATGCTCCTCAGCGATGTTTTCTTTGAATGTTACACCAACTAAACTAAATCGGGAATTTTGTGCAGCATATATTGCTCCGCCGGTTGAATTTGCCGAGTTTTCGCTGAAAATAACGTCAATTAATGTTGTATTATTATTATCGAGCATCATTAAACCGCCTGCCTGGTAATTTGAATCATTACCCTGAAAGATTACATTGATCAGCGTATCAACACTATTGTTCGAAGTCGCCATCCCCCCGCCAGCACCAAACGATCGATTCTGCGTTATGGTAACATCAGTCAGTTTAAGTTTGCTTCCGTTGTTATTAATTCCACCTCCCAAGGAAACAGCCGCTGCCGTCCCTCCATGACGTATGGTCACGCCGGTGATCGCCACATCCAAACCAGGGGAAATGTTAATAACGCGGGCTGTTGATACATATGGTTCTTCATGGGACTGTATTATAGTAATACCCTCTCCGGCACCGTACAGCGATAGCGATTTATTAATCGTCAGTGATTCCGTGTATGCACCGGCTCCAATTTCAATAATGTCACCAGAGGTTGCGACGTTAATTGCCTGTCCGATCGTTCGGCATGGAGTTTCCTCATTCGTACAAGTATTTGCGTTTCCCTGATCGTTCCCGTTGATACTGACGTACCGGGTGATTTGTGCCTCAAGAGGAACAATAAATAAAAAGAGAAACAGTAGTTTTGAAATTATTGATATCATCAGGTGCCTCCCTGGTTATTGGTTATTATTTCAACAAGGTCATTCTGCCGGTACGCACCTCCGTTCCCGCTCGCAATCTATATATATAAAGACCGCTTACAAGTCCCGATGCATTAAATGTCACCTCGTATCTCCCGGCCAGCTGATCACCATCTGCCAGCACCGCCACTCTACGGCCGAGAAGATCGAAGACTGCGAGTTCGATATTCGTCTGCTCCGGCAAACTGTAGCCTATTATAGTCGACGGGTTGAACGGATTGGGATAGTTTTGATGCAATTCCATAATGCTAGGAAGTTCAGCTATATATCCGACCGACGTCGGATCGGTATACTCGTATGCACCCAGATCAATCCGGCCATTGGACACGCGGGGGTTGCCGTCGAGGTCGACCGGTACTTCCTCATCATTCAGAACAAATAGCTGAAGATCGGTATCCGGATCGCCCATATCTATGACCGGACTGCCTGTCTGCAGCCGTAGATCGCCGGCAGTCGTGGGGGCATCGCCGGGATCGGGTATTTCGTTAAATAACGGATCGTTTACGGGATCGGTCCCGTCAAGGTTGTTTTCTCCGGAATAATCGATTCCCTGTATCAGACTGTACGAAACGGTCGGTCCCGGAGGACCGTCGTTGAAAATCGATGCAGACAATGTACCCACGCCGCTCATGGCTTCATTATTCCAGTATATGCTGTTCACAACAACCGGACCCGATGAACTATTTGCCATACCTCCGCCTTCGGCGGCAGTATTGCCACTGAATGTAACATTCGTTAAGACGGGATTACTGTTTTCATCGCTGTTTCGAATTCCGCCTCCGAGCATGTCGGCTTTGTTACCGCTGAAAATCACATTTGTAAGTGTCGGGGAACTATCTACGTTGTTTATCCCACCACCGAGTTCCGCCGAGTTGCCGGCAATGATAACATTAGCAAGTACTGGATTACTGTTATTGTTATAAATAGCACCACCATTACCGGCAGCAGAATTGCCCATCAAGGTAACATTGGTTAGGATTGGTGAACTGATAGTATTACTCATCCCGCCGCCGTTATCGGCCAGGTTATTTTCGAAAATTACATTATCAAGTGTTAGTGAACTGAGGGTACTACTTAATCCACCACCGTCAAAACTGGCTGAGTTTTGGGTAAATGTAACATTCACCAGCGTAACGGAACTTTCGACGACTCGGAGTCCTCCTCCCGAACCTCCAAATGCTCTACCATGCCGGATCGTTACATCGGCGATTTCCACTTCCAGATTTGCTTCTATAAGAATAACACGTTCGTTCGCCTCTCCCTGATTCCCCGGTGGGACATCAGAAGTCTGGATTATTGTTAACCCCTGACCGGATCCCAGCAGGGACAATGATTTTCCGATAGTGATCGATTCGGTGTAAATACCCTGTCCAATCTGGATAATATCACCGGAAGCGGCTGCCGACACTGCCTGGCTTATCGTCCTGCAGGGAGATTCAGCATCTGCGCACACATTACCTCCACCGATATCATCACCCGAAATTGAAACATAGCGGGTGATCTGTGCGTGCAACGGCAGATTGAAAAAAATTAATGAAAGAAATACCGGTAGGATTGATTTGAAACAACTTCTGAAAAATGCTTCCCGGATAGTTTCACCGGAAATTCCCCGATTGACATTTATCATTGTGCGTCTCCTTTGTTATTATAGAAATGCCGAGAACATACTTCCCCCTCGACGATATGATGTTTTTATAACAGCATTTCCTTTACAATAGCAATCCCTGAGATATCACGATAGAGATACGCACAATGCCTTCACACCTATTCGGATAATGGTTGAACTATTAAGTATTATTATTTTATAATGTATTTGTCCTCAAGCAAATACATTGTTGTTGAAGTCTGTGTACCAGCTTTTTTAAATACGCAATTACTTTTAAAAAGTCAAGTAAATTACCATCCATCTGGTATTCGTTTGATACCCTCCAGATAATCGTAAGAAAAAGGTAAGGAAACAAGCGGGTTGTTTTGGTACCGGCTCTCAAAAACTTCGGGAGGAGGGATTGGACGGCCTCTCTTTGTATCAATAGTTATAAAATCGAAAATTCCTGCCGCGCGTGTTTTTCTGTCTTCTTCTCCGATGACGATGCCGCGGACTTCCATTCCGTTCGATTGCAGACCGGCGATCCAGCTCGCGATCTCAAGCTTATCTCCCACCATACTCGGAGCAAACAGATTAACAGAGAATTTGTGAATAACGAATGCTATGCCGTCCAACTCTGCCAATGTCATGAGATTGATACCGGCAAGTGTAGCCAACGCTTCCAGCCGGTGATTTAATACCATATCGACATATTCAGCTGTATTGAGATGGCCGTACGGATCGGCTTGTGAGAACTTCACCCGTTCACTCGTCGTGAGAACGCGGTCGATGAAATCTTCCATTTTGAGTTGTGCCATACAAGTATCGTTAGTGATTATTAGTTGTTCGTTAATGGTATTATTTCTTACGTCATTAAAAATTAAATGTTTCATTGGTACCATGCGGAAAAGAACCATTAACCAACAACCAGTAACGATTAACTATGTACCTACCCCACCGGCACTGCTTCCTTCCCGCTCACCCGTAAAAACCACCGCATACATTTATGCGCTATATCAACCGGCTCGCAAAACATCATCGGACAGCTTCCGGGGATAACGGTAAGTCCCAACTCTTGTCCTAATTTCACCGCTTCATCATCGACACTCCCCTGCCCGAACGACCGGTGCATCCAGACGTGTTTAATGCCGAGTTCGCCGCATTCCTTTACAAGCTGTAATGTAACAGACGGATGTGTTGCAATGACAACGCCATCGACACCGCCCGGTATCGACGAGAGCGAATGATAGCACGAATCGCCTTCTATCTCATCGGCGTTCGGATTCATGGCAAATACTTCATATCCTGTTTTACGGAGTTTTTTATAGACAGCGTTCGCCGCTACGTCTCCTTTCCTGGAGACACCTGCTACGGCTATACGTTTAAGTGAGAGAAAATCTTTTGCTGCTTGCCGGAGGGTTGACATGGATT